>RCNE010000779.1_pt1 | contig 17087 bp, 16 predicted proteins | sample 2041361 | NCBI WGS metagenome assembly RCNE01 (sample SAMN09708229, study PRJNA481090) | Marine sediment metagenome, whole genome shotgun sequencing project.
CCTTCAGGACCGTACGAGGCAGGACGCCGAGTATCGAGCGACACATGGATGTGCTTGAGCGTGTCCTGAAGGAAGGTACCCCACACCCTCGGCTCCCCCGCAATTTAAGGGTCAGTTGGTCTACTGGCTATTTACCGGTGGTACACGCAAGTTGAAGGTGACTGGTCCGTCATTAACGAGGCTGACTTTCATATGGGCACCGAAGCAACCCGTGGGGACTTCGCCGAGTTCTCGCCGGGCTGAGTCCAACAGGTAATCAAACAGCCTTTTCCCTTCTGCCGGTTCCGCCGCCCGGGTGAAGCTGGGGCGGTTGCCTTTGTTGGTATTGGCCGCCAGGGTAAACTGGGAAACCAGGAGTAATTGACCACCCGCCTGGAGCAGGTTCAGGTTCATACGACCGCTTTCATCTTCAAAAATCCGGTAGTTCACAATGCGTTGTAATAACCTGTCCGCCTGGGCCTCGGTATCGCCTTTCTCAACTGCGACAAGAGCCAGGATACCGGCGCCGATTGCACCGGTCACACGGGCATCCGGAGAATTTTCATTAACAACCACACTGGCTTCCGATACTCTTTGCAATAATGCAATCATTTCACAACCCTATTTTGAAAATCTCTGCTTTGCTAATGTTAGCATTGCTTCAATTCTGTATATGAGCAACTGCTAATGAAATTACTCGCAATTCGTGCTGTCATGCGTATTTTCAGCTGGATCACACCGCCAGCAGCAGAATATCTTGCGCCACCGTTGGCTGCACTCGTCTGGTACTCGGTGCCACGGTTGCGGCGCGTTACACGTCTGAATTTGAAAGCCGTTTATCCTGACATGGATGCAAAGCAGCGAAAAAGGATTGGCCGCGCCAGCATGACGAATTACGTCAGGGGGGTATTTGAAGCGGGTATGTTATGGCACTGGCCGTTGGAACGCATGTACGCATTATTTGATGAAGTGCAGGGAATGGAACATGTTGAAGAACTGATCAACGCAGGAAACGGGTTGATTGTGGCGGTACCGCACTATGGTGCCTGGGAAATGTTAAACCTGTATCTGCATACTAAAGGTCAGGCTGCCGTACTCTACAAACCCAGCAAACACCCTGAGATCGATGCCCTGCTATTGGAAAAGCGCGCACGTGCCGGTGCCGAGATGGTTGCTGCGACCGGTAAGGGCCTCAGGCGAATGTATCAATTGCTCAAGGACGGCTATTTTGTCGCACTACTGCCGGACCAGGAGCCAAGCGGTGGTGGCGGGCAGTTTGCACCGTTTTTTGGTATCGAGGCATTGACGGGCGTCTTATTGCCACGAATGGCTCAGCGCACCGGTGCTCCGGTCGTCTTTGCCGTATGTGAACGCCGCAAGGGTGGTCGCTACTGTGTGCATTTGTTCAAAACCAACCCGTCCATTTACAGTGAAAATATGCGAGAAGCGCTGACAGAGGTTAACCGCGGCATTGAGCAGTGTATTGAAGTAGATACTGCTCAGTATCTGTGGGCTTACAAACGCTTTAGAAACCGGCCTGAAGGCGAAAAGTCGTTTTATAAAAAATAGGACCGTGACAGGCCCGTATTCCATCGAAAACCCCCTTCGTTGATACCTGATTTCAAGTAATCTTGATTTGGGTCAAGTGACTTTACCTTTCCGAAGACTAAAGTGATGTTGGGAGCATGAGCGTATGAATCCTCTACAACACCAGTCATCACAGCCCGACAGCATTGACGAACTGATCGGGCAGATGGAGTCTTTGCGCCGGATGGTTGGGGAAGAGGCGGAGGATGGCCGGAATGTATTGGCCGGTTTACCGCCTGAGCGCTTGTTTAGCGCGGAAAACCTTTTGCACTACCTGGCACTGAGACGCGAGGACATCAGGCCGTTACAGGACAGGTTGACCCGCCTTGGCCTGTCCTCGCTTGGAAGGGTTGAGCCACACGTCATGGCGACCATTAACGCGGTACTGCACAACCTGTACCTGCTCAAGGGGCAGAGTTCCGTCGTCTCTGACCTTGCGGATATTCAAGACGCCTTCAATAACGGTGCGAATTGCCTTGAACGCAATACCACCAGGTTGTTCGGTAACCATCCTGGCGATCGACGTGCCCACATCGTTGTTACCATGCCGGTTGAAGCCGCTGATGACTACCTGATGGTGCACCAGTTGTTGATTAGCGGGATGAATTGCATGCGTATCAATTGTGCGCATGACTATCCGGAAATCTGGTCCCGGATGATCGCAACCCTGCGTAGCGCTGAACAATCCACCGGTGTGTCCTGTCGAATCCTTATGGACCTGGGGGGGCCGAAATTGCGCCTCGGCCCGATGGAAACACAAGCAACCGTACTCAAAATCCGGCCGGTCCGGGCATCGAATGGCAAACTTTTGCGCCCGGCGCGAATCTGGCTGACACCGCTTAAGACGATGTTTTCTGAAATGCCTGCGGCCGACGTCACCCTTGCACTGCAACCGGAGTGGCTGGATGGTCTGAAAGTGGGTGATCAAATTGTTTTGCGGGATGTGCGTGGTTCCAAAAGAAGGTGGCGTATCAGGGAAAAACGTGCAGACGGTTATTGGGCTGAATCGAAAAAAACGACCTACGTGGCCAATGGCACGGTTTTGCAATTACGGGACAAACCGGGTAACCCTGGTCCGGAAACGGCAATATCAAACCTGGCACCACACGACAGTGTCTGCCTGATTCGCAAGGGTGATGTACTGTTCATTTCTGCAAAAGTAGAGCCGGGGAAACCGGCATTCCATGACAGCAATGGTGAACTGTTAAACCCGGGTAAGGTTTCTTTGGCTATCCCGGAGGTTTATCGGGATGTTTGCCTGGGAGAACCGATATTTTTTGATGACGGGCGTATTGCAGGTATTGTTGAAAAACGTGAAGCGGATCAACTGCAGATACGTATCACCCACACCCGGAACCCGGTGGAGAAACTAGAGGGAAACAGGGGGGTGAATCTGCCGGATACTGATCTGAACCTGGCCGCGCTCAGCACCAAGGATTTGCAGGATCTCGAATTTGCGGCCCGCCATGCCGATATGATCGGCTTGTCTTTTACCAACAGTCCTGCAGATGTCCGTGCACTTCATCAGCACCTGCACAAACTGGGCCGTGATGATATCGGTGCGATATTGAAGATCGAAACCAAAAGGGGGTTCGGCAATCTTCCTGACATCCTGCTGGAGGCTCTGCAGTTCGCTGCAAGCGGCATTATGATCGCACGTGGTGATCTGGCTGTTGAATGCGGTTTTGAGCGAATGTCCGAGGTTCAGGAAGAAATATTGTGGGTATGCGAGTCGGCACATGTTCCGGTGATTTGGGCAACCCAGGTACTGGAGGGTCTGACCAAGCGTGGCCATGCCTCAAGAGCAGAGGTTACAGATGCCGCCGTGTCACAGGAGGCAGAAGCGGTGATGCTGAACAAAGGGGTCCACGTTATCGATGCCGTTGAAATGTTGGACGATATCCTGCAGCGCATGCAAGGTCATCACCGTAAGAAACGTTCCATGTTAAGGAAGCTGCACCTGGCCTCGGAGTTTCATTCAAGATCGCCAAATGGCTCCTAGACTAAGCAACAACTTTCAGTTACGCCAGAACTCAGGTGAAAACAACACCAGTAGGGTGAAGATCTCGAGGCGGCCCATCAACATCGCGAAGCTCAGAATGACTTTGGCCGTGGAACTAAGGCTGGCGTAGTTGGCACTCACGTCGCCCAACCCCGGGCCCAGGTTGGTAATGCAAGCTGCTGCTGCGGCATAAGCCGTCACCGGGTCCACACCCACACCATTGAGTGCGATGGTTATCATTACGAAGCTGGCGACATATAGAAAGAAGAAGCCCCAGACCGCATCCATGACATTTGCAGAGGTTTTCCTGCCGCCAATCTTTACCGGAATGACCGCGTGAGGGTGGATGAGCCGGCGAATTTCGCGACTGGCCTGCCGGTACAAAAGCATGATGCGAATCACCTTCATGCCGCCACAGGTACTGCCGGCACATCCGCCGATGAACGCAATACAAATTAGCATGATGGGAATGAAACCGGGCCAGATTGAAAAATCAGCGGAGCTGAAGCCGGTTGTTGTCATCACCGAAACCACTTGAAAACTGGCGAAACGCGCAGATTCAGCGATTGATGGGTAAGTGCCGTTCAGGTACAGGGCGAGGGTCGTCAAGACTGCGAAGCCGAGTAGCAACGATGCGTAGACCTTAAGTTCGGGATCCTGAAAATAGGGTTGTGAACTGGCGCGTTTCCACGAGGTGAAATGGATCGCAAAATTAATACCGGCCACGATCATGAAAAAGGTCGCTATTATTTCCAGGGTCGGGCTATTGAACCAGGTAAAACCGGCATCATGGGTCGACATTCCACCTATGGCAACCGTGCTGAAAGCATGACCGACAGCATCGAAAAGTGTCATGCCCCCAAGCCAGTAGGCCAGGGCACACAATACGGTAATTCCAAGGTAAATCAACCAGAGCGCCTTGGCAGTTTCTGTGATGCGCGGGGTCAGTTTGCTGTCTTTTAGCGGGCCCGGCGTTTCTGCACGGTATAGCTGCATGCCACCGATGCGTAGCATGGGCAGGATGGCAACAGCCAGAACAACGATTCCCAGGCCACCAAGCCACTGAAGTTGCTGACGATAATAGAGAATGCCACGTGGCAACTCATCAATTTTTGTCAGGATAGTCGCACCGGTTGTGGTCAACGCGGACATGGATTCGAACACGGCATCCACATAAGAGATGTCAGGTTCAACCAACAACAAAAAGGGCAATGCTCCGACCAGGACAAGCGAAAGCCAGCAAGCTACAACGACCAGAAAACCATCACGCAGTCGCAATTCCTCGTGGACATGACGCACGGGCAGAAAAATTGCCATGCCAACGAGAAACAGCACGACAGCACTGACCAGAAAAAGATTGGCCGTGCCATCCATATACCAAAAGGAAACCGCCGCCGGTGGAAGCATCATCAAGCTGGCAACGGCGATCAGAAAGCCCAGAATCCGTTGAACGGTTGCCGTTCTCCGGTTCTTCATACGAAAGCCGCACTCACCTGGAAAAGCTGCTCTACGGCGTGAATCTGCTTCTTGTCCGGTACAAATAACAAGACATGGTCATGCTCCTCTATAACCGTATCATGGTGGGCAATAATGACATCCTCATCCCGGACTATACCAACAATGGAAGTACCCTCCGGCAGGTCCAGTTCTTCAAGGGAACGGCCAACCACCTTGGAACTACGTCTGTCACCAAGCGCAATCGCTTCGATGGCCTCGGTGACGCCGCCTCTAAGTGAATGCACACGAACTATGCTGCCCCGGCGAATGTGGGCCAGCAAAGAGCCAATGGTGATTTGCTGCGGTGAGACAGCGATATCAATCGTGCCGGATTCCATCAGGTCTACATATGAAGGCCGGTTAATGATGGCAATGACTTTCTTCGCCCCCATGCGTTTAGCCTGTAATGCAGACAGGATATTGGCCTCGTCGTCATTGGTAAGTACGCAGTAGACATCGGTACTTTCTATTGCTTCTTCCCTTAACAAAGCAGCATCCGTGCAATCTCCAACCAGCACGATAGTTTTGGATAATTCTTCAGCGATCGATTCGGCCCTGGCCGGGTCACGTTCGATCACCTTTACGTGATGGTCACGCTCCAGTTGTCTTGCCAGGGTTTTACCGATGTTGCCGCCACCAGCAAGAATAACGCGCCGGATGGGATTATCTATTGGCCTCAGCTCTTTCATGACCGCTGGAACATCACGGGTTGCCGCAAGGAAAAACACGGTATCGTTTTCCTCGATAATGGTACTGCCTTCTGGCAGGATCATTTTACCATCGCGATAAATAGCGGCCAGGCGTGCATCTGACTGACCCGGCATATGCTGTGCCAGCGTATAAAGTTTCTTTCTTACCAGGTAACCGCCAGCCTCGGCCTTGGTGGCCACGAGTTGAGCCTTTCCATTAGCGAAGTCCATGACCTGCAAGGTTCCAGGGTATTCGATAAGGCTTGCAATATACTGTGTCAGCAACAATTCAGGGCTGATCAGAACATCGACGGGCGAGTGTTCACGATGAAATAGTTCTTCACGATCAGTGTATGCAGCAGCGCGTACACGAGCTATGCGGGTAGGAACGTTATACAAGGTATAGGCAATCTGGCAGGCGACCATGTTGACTTCATCGGAGCTGGTCAATGCGATAACAAGATCCGCATCCTCAATGCCGGCCCGTTCCATTACCCTGGGATGGGAAGCGTAGCCAAGCACACTCCGTATATCCAGCTGATCCTGGAGTTCCTTGAGTCGGTGCTCGTCTTTGTCGACGATGGTAATGTCATTGTCTTCGTGTACCAGTGCACTGGCCACCGTGGAGCCGACCTGTCCGGCACCGAGAATCACTATTTTCACGAGTTACTCACCAGTTTCGGGTCTATTCCGAGTGACCTGAGTTTGCGGTACAGGTGGGTTCTTTCCATGCCTACCGAGTCAGACAGTTTGCCGACGCTGCCACCGGCCTTTTTTAACTGGTAGATCAGGTAATCACGTTCAAATTTTTCCCGGGCTTCGCGCAGTGGCAGGTCATAGAGGCTATCGTCATACAGGCTCTTATGACCGGTATTTGCGGATTCCATGCTGGCCTTACTTTGATTCAGGGCCTCGTCAACTTCCTGTGCTGAAACTTCGCCCTCACTTCCAAGGATTAACAGGCGTTGAACCAGGTTGCGCAATTCACGTACATTGCCCGGCCAGCTGTGGTTACGCATACGGTTCTGGATGGATACAGAAAATGTACGGTAAGGCAGGTTTTCATGGTTGGGAAACCAATCGGAAAAATACCGGATAAGTTCAGGTATATCCTCAGGTCTGTCCCGTAGTGCAGGTATCTTCAATGGCAGCACATTCAGGTGGAAATACAAGGGTCCGGGCAGGCGTTTTTCCTTGACCAGTTGTTCCAGGTTGTCGGTGGCAGTGCAAATGATCCGACACCCCAGGGGTTTAAGGCCTGTGCCTCCCTCAGGTGTGTATCCATTTGATTCAATTGCATTATTAAGCAAATCAAGCGTGATGATCGGCAGTCTTTGCAGCTTCGGAATAAACAGGACTCCGCCATTGGCCTTATCCAGCAGTCCCTCCGTTGCGCGGCCGTTTTCAACAGAACCGAACAGGTAGCTGCAGGCATTGTCACCGCTTGCCTGGCTATGGTCGAGCGTAAGCATTTCACCACCGGAGGAAGACAGGTGATGGATATATCTGGCCAGGGTTTCCCGGCCACTGCCGCTCTCCCCGGTTATCATTACCGGGGATGCATTGTTTGCAGCCAGTTTTGCGCTGTTGCGTAACAGTTGCATGACCGGACTATTACCCAGCGGTTCGATTGGTGACGTGCTAAGCCCGGATAATTCCGTAGCTTTAGTCTGTGGTCTTGAATCCAGCGCCTTTCGCACAGTGGCCAGCAACTTGGCAAGTGACAATGGCTTTTGGACAAAGTCAAAGGCACCTAAGCGGGTGGCTTCAACAGCGGTTTCGAGAGTGCCGTGACCTGACATGATCACTACCTGTGATTCAAGATTCCCGTTGGAAGACCACTCTTTCAGAAGTGAAATACCATCTATATCCGGCATCCAGATATCAAGAAGGACAAGGTCGGGTTTCTGCTGTGCATAGACAATACGGGCGCTTTCACCATCTTTCGCAACCTGCACGGAATAACCTTCGTCTTCAAGGATTTCCAGAACGAGTTGCCGAATATCAGGCTCGTCATCAACGACCAGAATTTGGGCTTGAGACATAAATAAATGACACTATGTGGTATGGAAACAACAGAATACTCTTATGCACGAACGAGTCAACCGCAAAGATGTTATTCGATACCCACGGGGTGAAATATGCTGCGAGCGGCTGTTTTTCCAAGCGTGTGGATGCTTGCTAAAGAAGGTTCCCGCCTGGGCGGGAACGCAGAATTGTAGTGTCTTTCGGGGCTTTTACCGATTGCTTATGGTAGTTGCGGTTTCCTTGACTACCAGGTAGTCCACAACGTCCAGCATGGCATCGAAATCTCTGACGTCTTTGCTGCTTTGTACCCTGTACTTACGATTGACAACCAGGCTCGGAGTCCCGGTGATGCCAAAAAGCTGTACATCACGTTGGCTTTTGCGTAATTGGCTGTCTGCTGCAAATGACTCGTAATTAGCTAAAAAGGCCGATCTTTCAACCCCAAAACCAGCGTAAAAATCTGCCAGGTCTTCAAGCCTGCGAAACTGCTTTCCCTCTTTCCAGATCGCGTTCATCATGGCAGGGTGGCTTTCTTCAACGATGCCCAGCATCTCTGCGGTAATATATGCACGAGCCATCATTTCCCAGGCCTTCCGTCCAAATGCAACCGCAATACGGTTGAAAACGACATTGTCAGGCTTACTCTGGTTCCAGCTTTGCACGTAAGGTTCCATGGTATTGCAATGGGAACAGGCATAGCTGAAGAGTTCGGTAACCTCTACCGTATCAGAGCCGGTACTGGCCGGTACCTGGCCTATCTTGAAGTAATGCACCCCTTCCTGGTATGGCTCGAGCTGTGCCATGGCAAGCTGACTACCGAGTAACAAAGCTGCTGCAATTATCACTTTTTGAATCATTTTTGAGTTCTCCACAAATTTTATCTTGTCGGCTTACAGACCCCATCGGGCGTCCATTGTTCCGCAATGCTTGTACGGGCTTATTCTTTTACGCTATGCAAACCCTGGATATAACTGGCTACAGCCTTGATTTCCTCATCACTCAATCTGCTGGCCACATCGGTCATGATCGTGCTGCTTTCATCATCTGCACCCCAGGTAGTGCCCGCCCGGAAACCGGTCAGCATTTTCTCTGAATAGACAGAGTGCTGACCTGCAAGGGAGGGGTAACCGGCAAGCGGGTTACCTTCGCCGGCAGGACCATGACAGGACATACAAGCGGGTATATCGGTTTCAGCATTGCCGCCCCGGTAAAGTAATGCGCCGCTGGCACGTAATGCTTCGTCGGTCAGACCGGCGCTGATGGTCTGGCTGGAATAATAAGCTGCCAGGTCAGCCATGTCCTGATCAGAGAGGCCGATGACGATTCCGGCCATCTCCGGAACAGGTCGGTCGCCGTCCTTGATCAGCGCTATCTGGCGCTGCAGGTAAGAGGCGTGTTGACCGGCGATTTTGGGCCAGTTTGGAACAAGACTGTTTCCGTCTACACTGTGACAGGCCGCACATACCGCTGCTTTGGCTTGCCCGTCATCCGCATCACCTATTGCAAGAACAGGTAAAGAGACCAGCAAAGACAGGCCGATCGCGAATTGCAATAATTGCTTCATTTCGTAACTCTCCAGGAATGTTTGCGTACAATGACCGAAACGGTCGCTTATTATCCCGTTTTAGTCTCAATCGTTCCAGCGCTAAGATGTAAAAACATGTGAAACAATCAATGAAAAAGACGAATCCATTCCGCATCGCTACCTATGTGCTCAATGCCCATGAGTTGAAGCAACTGCCAGCCGACCAGGGCATCGAAGTTGCAATCGCAGGTCGTTCCAATGCGGGTAAGTCAAGTGCAATCAATGTCTTAACGGATCAGAAATCACTGGCGCGTACAAGTAAAACACCGGGTCGCACTCAGCAGATTGTTATCTTTGAATTGGACGAAAACCGCCGTATAGCCGATTTACCAGGTTATGGTTACGCCAAGGTTCCCTTGAAACTCAAGGAGCATTGGCGGAAGGTCATGGTCCGCTATTTTCAGACACGTAAGTGTTTACGCGGTGTAGTGCTGGTTATGGATATCCGCCACCCGATGCGCGAGTTTGATCAGCAAATGCTGAACTGGTGTGAGTCAGCGGGTACACCGTGCCACATTTTGTTGACCAAGGCGGACAAGCTCAAGCGGGGACCGGCACAATCAACATTACTCAAAGTGCGGCGTGATTTGCCAGCCATTGCCAGCGTTCAGGTCTTTTCTTCCTCCAAAAAAGAGGGTCTCGGGGAACTGGTGGATAAACTGAGCGAATGGTATGAGTATGAAGACAAAGCAAGTTAAAATTCACATAGGTAACAGCACAGGACAAATAGCATGAGTTTTCCTTATACCCGTATGCGCCGTATGCGCGCAGATGATTTTTCCCGTCGTTTAATGCGTGAGACCGTTTTGACTCCGGACGACTTTATCTGGCCGGTATTTGTCATTGAAGGTGAAGACTGTACAGAAGCGGTAGCGTCCATGCCGGGTGTTGAGCGTATGAGCATAGACCGGTTGCTTATAAAAGCAGGTGAATGTGTACGCTTGGGTGTGCCCGCCATAGCCCTGTTCCCGGTTACGGCTCCGGAAGCTAAAACAGATGACGCCTGTGAAGCCTGGAATCCCGAGGGACTTGCGCAACGGGCGGTGCGCGCACTGAAAAAAGCCTATCCGGAACTGGGTGTTATGACGGATGTGGCTCTTGACCCGTTTACCAGTCATGGGCAGGACGGCCTGATGAACGAGCACGGATACATCGTGAATGATGAAACCGTGGTTGCGCTGGTCAAGCAGGCAGTTTCACACGCGCAGGCCGGCGCGGATATCGTTGCGCCGTCTGACATGATGGATGGCCGTATTGGTGAGATTCGTGAAGCCCTGGAAGATGCCGGTTATATCAATACCCGTATCCTGGCTTATTCAGCCAAGTATGCCTCTTCCTTCTATGGCCCGTTCAGGGACGCAGTGGGTTCGGCCGGCGCACTTGGCGGTGGCAACAAGTATACCTACCAGATGGACCCGGCCAATACCGACGAGGCGATTTCGGAAGTAGAACTGGATCTGGAAGAGGGTGCGGATATGGTCATGGTCAAACCGGGTATGCCTTACCTGGACGTTGTGCGGCGGGTCAAGGAGACTTTTGGAGCGCCGACTTATGTCTACCAGGTATCCGGTGAGTACGCGATGCTGAAAGCCGCCTCCATCAACGGCTGGCTGGATGAGGAATCGGTCGTGATGGAAGCCCTGACCTGTATCAAGCGGGCTGGTGCCGACGGCATCCTGACTTACTATGCATTACAGGCGGCAGCGTGGATCAGGGAAAAGAACTAATCAAGCTGGCGCTGTTTGGACAACCGGTCAAGACATCGCTCTCACCGGCGATTCACCGCATGTTTGCGGCACAGTTTGCGCTGGATATTGATTACCGCCTCATTGAGCCCGCTGACGGTGATTTCGCACGGGCGTTGGAGGAGTTCCGGCAAACCGGCGGCGTTGCTTGCAATGTCACCCTGCCATTCAAGCGGGATGCATGGCAGTTGGCCGCAGACTCATCAGCCGAAGTAAGCCAGGCACAGGCAGCCAATACCCTTGTTCGTCAACCGTCAGGCTGGTTTGCCCACACGACAGATGGTGCCGGCTTTATCTCTGATTTGACCGGTAATCACGGTATGAACATTTCAGGCCAGCGTGTATTGATTCTCGGTGCGGGCGGGGCCACCGCGGGAATTCTCGGCAGTCTGCTCGCACAAAACCCCCAAAAGATCGTGCTGGTCAATCGTAACCTGGAGCGCGCCCGGAGCCTGTCGGAAAGGTTTGATTCATCCGGCAGGATATCTGTCACAAGCTGGTCTGACCTGTCCGGTCAGGGTGCATTCAACCTGGTGATCAACGCGACTTCGCTGGGCCACCAGGGCGAGGCACCACCGCTCAAAGCCTCGAGCTTTGCAGAAGGCGGCCTTTGTTATGACCTGAATTACTTCAAGGCCAGTCTGCCTTTAAAAAAGCACTGTGAGGAGATTCGCCAACCCTATATCGATGGTTTGGGAATGTTAGTGGAACAGGCGGCAAAAAGTTTCTCTATCTGGACGTCTAAAACACCGGAAACCGCTGCCGTTATCGCGGCCTGTCGCCGGGATGCGAGTTGATTGGGGGTCGGGTATGCCGGTAGAAAAATCACCTGATAAGCTTGATCGGGTCGTCGCCGAGGCGCGAAGAGCCACTGTTGATCGAGAAAAGGGCTACCGGGCGAAAGCGCTGAAGATGTACCCCTGGGTTTGCGGTCGATGTGTACGTGAATTCACCAATGAAAACCTGCAGGAACTAACGGTTCATCATCGTGACCACAATCACGACAATAACCCGCAGGATGGTAGTAACTGGGAGTTGCTTTGTGTTTATTGTCACGATAATGAACATTCCCGGTTGATAGATGCGGCTTACGGTCATCTGGAGCCGGAAGAACAAAAAAGTTCATCCACGCACAATCCGTTTGCAGATCTCGCAAACATGCTCAAAGAGAAGAAATAACAGGAGTTCAGAAGTTGCCGGGTGATTCGCCGGGGTGATTGTGTCGGGTAGGTATCGGACGCTTTCAGCAATCCGCTCTCGGCATGGGATCCGCCAGATCACCTGATTCATCCAGGGCCGGATAGTCAAGGTGATGTCTTTGACAATAATCTGCCAGCACCGGGTGTAACCATTCAAACCGTTGCCGGCTCAACGTTTCATTATCAAGCCGGCAGTGGTCATACATTCCGGCAGCCTGCCTCTGGCGCTGTGCTTCATAGAGCACGACAGCGCAGGCGACGGATACGTTCAGGGATTGGGTTACACCCATCATCGGGATATTGATCTGCCGGTCAACATGATTCAGAACCTCATCGCTGACACCGAATAATTCAGAGCCTAACACCAGGGCAGTGGGCCGGGTGTAATCGACATCGCGATAATCGACTGCAGCATCACTCAAATGTGCCGCCACCAGTTGAAACCCTTTTGATTTGAGATGGTTACAGGCGATTGTAGCATTGTCATGGGTCTTGATATACACCCACTTTTCCGCTCCCTGGGAGGTCTTCCAGTGTGAGCGCAGGCTATCTTCACCCGGTGACACGTGCATCTCGTTGATACCCACCGCATCGCAGTTGCGAACCATGGCCGAGAAGTTTTTGGGTTTGTGAAGGTTCTCAGCAAATACGGTCAGGTCAGGCTGGCGCTGCGCCAATACTTCATCCAGCCTGGTAACGCGCTTGGCTGTCATGGCTTAGGCGGGGTTTTCATGACGTAGCGTTTTCCATGCATCGGTGATATTAATCACGGCCTGACCGAGCAGCAACGCGGGCATCACCATAATCAGTGATTTAAGCAAAAATACCAACGGAAGCCCGCCTGCCTGTCTTGATGATTCCAGCAACTTCCATGAATTGGCGACATAGGGCCAGGAAATGACCAGGATAAATATGCAAAAGGGTACAAGGAAAATCAGGCTTCCAAACAAGTCGACAAGGGCGCGATTTTTATCTGTCATGCCCGCGTAAAAAATATCAACCCGCACATGTCCGTCCTGTTGCAGGGCCCATGCGGCAACAACACTGAATACCGCAACATGAAGATAAGTCAGTGATTCCTGCAGCCAGATCCAGCCCAGGTTAAAGCCATAACGAAGTACCACAATGGTAAATGTCAGCAACACCATCACAACCGTCAACCACGCGACGGCTTTTCCAGACAAGGCAATAAATTTGCGCAAAGCAGATAAAGGGACAGGTTCTGCCCGTGCGGGTGCTTTCACCACTCTTTCAATTTCCAGTAAACCGGCTGGACCGGATTCAGTTTCCGGTCGGATTCACGCAGTTCAAGCTCGCCGTCGCCGTCCTCATCAAGATAGTAATAAGCAGGACCTTTCACCGGTGTGATTTTAACCATGTAAACACGGCCATTCTGAGTATATTCCTCGATTCTCTGGCCTTCCCGTTCTTTGATAACAACACTGGGTTCAATTTCTTCACCGGGCACTTTTGGTGGAATCGGCACGAGGGGTGGTGGTGCTGCCGGGTCAGTGTTTTCCGCAGTTTCGGGTTCTGCCATGGCTACCCCAAAAAAGAATGTGCTGGCCGCCAGCATGGTTATCCATTTGTATTTCATTCGCTTCGCTCCCTGATCGGCAAATTAATCATGTTTACGCATCTGTTTATATATACTCTCTCTCAGCATAGCAGACCCCAAAAGCTGAATCCGGAAGAAATGTTGCATGAGCCCTAAAAATACCCTCTATCTCGTCGACGGTTCGTCGTATATCTATCGGGCGTACCATGCGCTTCCCAATCTGACAAATTCTGCCGGTGAGCCGACGGGTGCTTTGCTCGGTGTTGCCAATATGCTGAGACGATTGCTGAATGATGCGGAGTCTGAGAATATCGTGGTGGTTTTTGATGCAAAGGGCCCGACGTTTCGTCATGAAATGTATGATCAGTACAAGGCAAATCGCCCGCCGATGCCGTTGGAACTCAGTCAGCAGATCAAGCCGATTCACGAAATTGTCCGCCTTCTGGGTCTTCCGCTGATCCAGGTAAAAGGTGTTGAGGCTGACGATGTTATCGGCACGCTGGCAAACCGTGCCGCAGCCAGGAAGATAGATTGCGTGATTTCCACCGGTGACAAGGACATGGCGCAGTTGGTCAATGACCATGTATCACTGGTCAATACGATGACCGACACTGCCATGGATGCCGATGGTGTTGTTCAGAAGTTTGGTGTAAAGCCGGAACAAATCGTGGATTACCTGGCCTTGACCGGTGACAAGGCAGACAACATTCCAGGGGTGGAGAAGTGCGGCCCCAAAACGGCCGCCAAGTGGTTGAACAACTGGCAGGATCTTGAAGGCGTGATGGCCAACGCGCACGATATGAAAGGGAAAATTGGAGAGTACCTGCGTGAGGCCCTCGAGACTCTGCCGCTATCGCGCGATCTGGCAACCATCCGCGGTGAACTGGACTTGCCACAGGATGTCAGTCAGCTCAGGCGTGAACCCGTCGATGAAGTTGCCCTGCGTAAATTCCTGCAACACAACGAGTTCAGTAGCTGGTTGAGGGAACTGGGCGCAGAGGAAGTATCTCAGTCGCCTCAAAAAGAGACGGAATACACCACGGTGATGGATATGGCCGGTTTCAACACCTGGCTTGAGAAACTGAAACAGTCCGATCTGATTGCGTTTGATACCGAAACCACCAGCCTGGATCCGATGCAGGCTGAATTGGTGGGTTTAAGTTTTGCCGTTGATGCACATGAAGCGATTTATATACCGGTCGGACACAACTATCCGGGTGCACCAGTGCAACTTGACCGTGATACCGTGTTGGAGGCCCTCAGACCGCTGCTGGAGGGCGAGTCGCCCAAAAAGGTGGGCCAGCACATCAAATACGATATGAATGTCCTGTCACGCTACAATTTGGCGGTTGATGGTGTCGCTTTTGACACGATGCTCGAATCCTATGTGTTAAACAGTACCGGAAGCCGTCACGACATGGATTCACTGGCGCTTAAATACCTCGGTCATCAGACCACCCATTACGAGGATATTGCCGGCAAGGGTGCCAAACAGATATCTTTCAGCCAGGTTTCTATCGAAGATGCCGGTCACTACGCAGCTGAGGATGCCGATATCACCTTGCGTTTGCACCAGCATCTTTGGCCGAGGTTGCAGGCAGAACCCGCACTGGAGAAAGTACTGATAGAGATTGAAATCCCGTTGATACCGGTGCTTGCGAGAATGGAGCAGGCCGGTGTGTTGATTGATGGAAAAATACTACGGCAGCAAAGCAGTGAGCTGGCCAAACGTATGCTGGAACTGGAAAAGCAGGCACATGAAGCTGCCGGTCAGCCATTTAACCTGGGATCTCCCAAGCAACTACAGCAGATCCTCTTCGAACAACTGGAACTGCCGGTCATACGTAAAACACCCAAAGGTCAGCCCTCCACTGCCGAAGACGTACTCAAGGAATTGGCTGTAAATTATGAACTACCAAAGCTGATTCTTGAAAACCGTTCCATTTCCAAGCTCAAATCGACCTATACCGATAAGTTGCCCGAGCAGATCAACCCGCATACCGGACGGGTACACACGTCTTATCACCAGGCGGTTGCGGCTACCGGCAGGCTTTCCTCTGCTAATCCCAACCTGCAAAATATTCCGATACGAACACCGCAGGGACGCAAGATTCGCACGGCCTTTGTTGCCCCGCCGGGCAGCCTTGTACTGGCGGCTGATTATTCCCAGATCGAGCTGCGTATCATGGCGCACCTGTCCGGGGACAAGGGTTTGCTCAAGGCGTTTCACGATGGCGTCGATGTCCACCGGGCAACTGCGGGTGAGGTGTTTGGTACCGACTATGAGAAAGTGACCGATGATCAGCGCCGTGCGGCCAAGGCGATCAACTTCGGGCTCATGTACGGCATGTCAGCCTTTGGCCTCGGTCGTCAACTGGATATCAGCCGCCCCGAGGCACAGGAATATATGGATACCTATTTTTCCCGCTACCCGGGTGTGAGGGTTTTCATGGAAGAAACCCGTGAACAGGCCCGTGAGCAAGGTTATGTTGAAACCCTGTTCGGTCGCAGATTGTATCTGCCCGAGATCAACGCCAGCAACATGATGCGTCGCCAGGGCGCGGAACGTGCCGCCATCAATGCCCCGATGCAGGGGACGGCCGCAGATATCATCAAGATTGCCATGATCAGTGTGGATAACTGGCTACAGACCAGCAAACCGGGAGCAAGACTGGTCATGCAGGTACACGATGAACTGGTACTGGAGGTGGAAGAGGAGCAACTTGGCCTGGTGTCTGATGCAGTCATCAAACACATGTCAGCTGCAGCAAACCTGGATGTACCGCTGGTCGTGGATGTCGGTTCAGGTGCAGACTGGGATACCGCGCATTGATACGAGAGGTGTAAGCGAATACATGGCAAAAACATCGCCGGATTGAATGAACCAAGCAATTGAACCGCGGTCTTAATTGACGACTGTTCTATAGCAGTCAGGCTCGCATCCCCTTGCGAGCCACGGTGTCGGTAATTTAACTTCCCCCAAGCCGAGACCATTTTTAACCCCGCCAGTTAAACGGCGGGGTTTTTTTATGTTCAGGACACCTCAGTGGATATGCGACTCGAAGCCTCTCTGGGTCAACATGTGAGTCTGGCGCGTCCTCAACTAAGCAGTGGGGGCGCTGGGACGGTTATTGTCTTACCGGGACACGGCACAAGTACATCCCTGTAGCCTCATCCTCGGCTTCCTGCCTCGTAAGGTCCCGGTAAGACAATACCCG
>RCNE010000780.1_pt1 | contig 17069 bp, 16 predicted proteins | sample 2041361 | NCBI WGS metagenome assembly RCNE01 (sample SAMN09708229, study PRJNA481090) | Marine sediment metagenome, whole genome shotgun sequencing project.
TGTCAGGTTTTGAAAACCTTACAGGTCAATACAATTATTATCAAAACTGATGTAGTTATTTCTGCATGTTTTTTGCCTCTATACTAAGTGTAGCATGTGGCACTAATTTCAAGCGTTCTTTATTAATGAGTTTACCGGTTACACGGCAAATACCAAAGGTTTTATTTTCAATACGTAGCAACGCATTCTTCAAATCACGAATAAATTTCTCTTGGCGAATAGCTAGTTGCGTATTTGCCTCTTTACTCATGGTCTGAGAACCTTCTTCAAAAGCTTTGAAAGTAGGAGATGTATCGTCAGTACCATTATTACCATCGTTCATATATGAACTTTTCAAAAGTTCTAAATGATTTTTGGCCTTTTCTATTTTCTCCTCTATTAACGTTTTAAATTCGGCCAAATCTTTATCGGCGTATCTAATTTTTAAATCTTGTGCCATATTTCTAGTGTTTTTCAATAAATAATTTTGTGTTCACTTCATCGAAGGCAATTGCTGTGCCTACATCTAGTATTTCTTCAAAATTAAGTTCTGCGGTAAGGGTTTCAGTTTTAATATATTCCAAATTATCTGCAACCGCTTTCTCTACAAATCCGTCTTTTAAAATCTTTATATCAATTTTATCAGTTACATCAAAGCCAGAATCTTTTCTCATATTCTGAATTCGATTTACTAACTCTCTAGCAATACCTTCTTTTCTAAGGTTTTCATCGATAGTTACATCTAAAGCAACCGTCAATGAACCTGAAGAAGCTACTAGCCATCCTTCAATATCTTGTGATGTGATCTCTACATCCTGTAACTGTAAAATAATACTTTTATTTTCTATTTGGAAGGATAATTCGCCCTCTTGTTCGATTTTTTGGATGTCTTCCTGATCTAGCTTCGCAACAGCCCCAGCAATAGCCTTCATTTCTCGACCAAATTTCGGACCTAAAACCTTAAAATTAGGTTTGATTTGCTTTACTAAAATACCGGAAGCATCTGTCAACAAATCGATTTCTTTAACATTCACTTCAGATTTTATTAAATCAGCAACCGCTTCAATCTCCCGCTTCTGTTTTTCATCTAAAACAGGAATCATGATTTTCTGCAAAGGTTGGCGTACCTTGATCTTTTCTTTCTGACGAATAGAAAGAACCAAAGAAGATATAGTCTGCGCTTTTTGCATCTTTCCCTCTAAATCAGTATCTACAAATGAGCTGTCATACTTTGGAAAATCAGCTAAATGTACACTTTCAAATGTTTCTTGTTGCGTTGTGTTTGTTAAATCTTTATAGAGTCTATCCATAAAAAACGGAGCTACCGGTGCTGATAATTTTGCTACAGTTACCAAACAAGTATATAGTGTTTGGTACGCCGAAATTTTATCTTGTTGATAGTCCCCTTTCCAAAAACGCCTTCTACACAATCGCACATACCAATTACTCAAATTCTCTTGAACAAATTCAGATATAGCTCGCGTTGCTTTTGTAGGCTCATATTCAGCATAGGCTTCATCCACTTTTTTAATTAGGGAATGTAGCTCTGAAAGCACCCATCGGTCAATTTCTGGTCGTTCAACTAAAGAAACATTTTCTTCTTTATACTTGAATTCGTCGATATTCGCATAAAGAGAAAAGAATGAATAGGTGTTATATAATGTGCCGAAGAACTTTCGTTTTACTTCAATAATACCTTCGATATCAAACTTAAGATTATCCCAAGGGTTTGCATTTGAAATCATATACCATCGTGTGGCATCTGCGCCATGGGCATCCATTGTTTCAAAAGGGTCAGCCGCATTGCCTAAACGTTTCGACATTTTCTTACCTTCCTTGTCTAAAACTAGTCCGTTAGATACTACATTTTTATAAGCTACAGAATCAAAAACCATAGTACCAATAGCATGTAGGGTATAAAACCAACCTCTAGTTTGATCAACACCTTCTGCAATGAAATCTGCAGGGAAAGTCTCTCCTTTATCAATTAAATTTTTATTCTCAAACGGATAATGCCATTGCGCATAAGGCATTGAGCCACTATCAAACCACACATCAATCAAATCACTTTCGCGCTTCATAGGCTTGCCTGATGAGGAAACTAAGGTAATTTGATCTACTATATTTTTATGTAAATCGATTTTATCATAGTTGTCTTCTGACATATCACCAACGATAAAATCTTCAAAAATATCTTTTTCAAGTACTCCTGCTTCTAAGGCTTTTATCATTTCAGACTTCAATTCAGCGACGGAACCTATCATTATTTCTTCCGTGCCATCTTCGGTTCTCCAAATAGGCAATGGAATACCCCAATAGCGAGATCGAGATAAATTCCAGTCATTCGCATTTGCCAACCAATTTCCGAATCGCCCTTCCCCTGTTGATTTAGGTTTCCAGTTAATAGTCTGGTTCAATGCAAACATCTTGTCTTTAACATCCGTGATTTTGATAAACCAAGAATCTAGCGGATAATATAAAATGGGCTTGTCCGTACGCCAACAGTTCGGATAACTGTGCACATATTTTTCAACCTTAAAGGCCTTATTTTCTTCTTTAAGTCTAATTGCAATTTCTACATCAATAGATCGCTCTGGTGCTTCACCGTCGTCATAGTATTCATTCTTGACATACTTGCCACCCCAATCTTTTAATTCGGGTCTGAATTTTCCTTGCAAGTCTACTAAAGGAACTGGATTACCATTTTCATCTAAAACTAACAAAGGTGGAATTTCAGGTACCGCTTGTTTGGCCACCAAAGCATCATCTGCACCAAAAGTAGGTGCCGTATGAACAATACCTGTACCATCTTCAGTAGTTACAAAGTCTCCTGTAATGACACGAAAAGCATTTTCCGCATTTTGATATGGTAATACATAATCTATTAGTTGCTCATATTTAATTTCTACTAAATCTTTTCCTTTGAATTCCTTTACCATATAGTATGGAATCTTTTTATCTCCAGAAGCATATTCCAATAATTCTGGTTTCGAATCAACTTGATTAAATTTTCCAGCGAATTGTTTTGAAACCAAGTTTTTGGCCAAAATCACATTCATTGGTTTGAAGGTATACTGATTGTAGGTTTCTACTAATACATAATCAATTTTCGCCCCAACGGTCAATGCTGTATTTGAAGGAAGTGTCCAAGGCGTTGTCGTCCAAGCTAAAAAATATACATTTCCTTCATTTTGAAGAAAATCAGGCAGACTGCTTTCCACCGCTTTAAATTGCGCCGTTACCGTCGTATCAGTAACATCTTGGTATGTACCTGGCTGATTTAACTCGTGTGAACTTAATCCCGTTCCTGCTTTTGGCGAATAGGGTTGTATGGTATAACCCTTGTAAATAAGACCTTTATCGTAAATCTGTTTTAGTAACCACCAAACAGTCTCCATGTATTTGGGCTTATACGTGATATACGGATCATCCATATCTACCCAATAACCAACTTGCTCGGTCATTTTGTTCCAAACATCCGTATAACGCATGACTGCTTTTTTACAAGCTGCATTATATTCTTCTACTGATATTTTCTTGCCAATATCCTCTTTGGTAATACCTAATTCTTTTTCAACACCCAGTTCAATAGGTAAACCATGGGTATCCCAACCAGCTTTTCGCTTTACTTGAAAACCCTTCATTGTTTTATACCTCGGAAAAATATCTTTGATGGTGCGAGCCATCACATGGTGAATACCCGGCATTCCGTTTGCGGAAGGTGGCCCTTCATAAAAGACATAACTCGGTTTGGCTTCGCGAGTGGAAACACTTTTTTCAAAAATTTGATTTTCTTTCCAATAGGTCAAAATCTCTTCTGCGACCTTTGGTAGGTTCAATCCTTTATATTCTGCGAACTTCATACGAAATGCTTCTGCTACTGCAATTTAAGGGTGCAAAATTAGCGATTTTGAATCATATAAAGCCTATCGAAAACCCTAAAGCATGGTTTATATTTCAGGTAGTTACCCGAAAATTATTGTATTTGTTGACTAAATATAAAAATATGTTAATAATTGCCATCTAAAACCCAGAGTAATCCGTATATCTTTTCAATTAAAACAAAACACTAAAACTAAAAAACATGAAAAGAGTAATTTTAAGTTCAATTTTGATGCTTGCACTAGCTGTATCATTTGTGTCATGCAGAGAAGCTGCTGACAAAGCAAAAGATGCTACCGAAGCTGCTGCTGACGCCGCAGGTGATGCTGCTGACGCTGCTAAAGATGCTGGTTCTGATGCAATGGATGCTGCCGGTGATGCAGTTGATGCTGCTACAGATGCTGCTGGTGACGTTAAAGATGCTGCCGGTGATGCTGTTGATGCTGTTAAAGAAACAGCTGGTGACGTTAAAGATGCTGCCGGTGATGCTGTTGACGCGACTAAAGACGCAGTTAAAGATGTAAAAGACAAGGTGAATAACTAAATTCAACCTTCTTTTAAAAAATTGACCCTGACGGAAACGTCGGGGTTTTTTTATTTCTAAAAATGATATCCTAATCCTAAAATGAGATTGGTGCCTGATGCGGCAATACCCGAAGAGTATGATCTATATCTTTGATTGGATATATTTTCAAGAGTTACAGTAGCCTTTACCGCGTTCGATATCATGTATTGCGAGCGTAAATTTAGAGTGTACCATGATGGCGCAAACGGATTGCCGTCCACATCAGCAGCATAAATATAAGCTTTGCTTTGCTCAGATGGTGCTAAATCTTCAAAGGCAATTTCACCGTTATAATTTAAAAACAAATCTGCTTTTAGTTTTTGGTTTTTCCATTGTAGGTGAAAATCGCCAAAGCTTGGAGCAACATGCCTTCCGGGTGAGTCAGTACCGTCAGCTTCTTCTTCAATACCTTTGGTAATGGTTAGGTTTGAAACGATAGAAAAGTTTTCAGTTAAGAAAGCTTCTAATCCAAATTCAAATCCATAAACATAGGCCTTCGCTGCATTCTGTATCGCCTGTACATTGCTAAGTTCACCGTTATATTCAATTTGTGATTCTCCGTTGAATTCGAAATCTCTTCGAACCAAAGCATCTACCAAATAGGTATAAAAAGTAGATCCTTTTAAAACCACTTTATCGGCAAAGTTCTTTCGAACTCCTAATTCTACATTATAAGCATATTCAGGTTCAAGATCAGGATTCGGCACTACCACGGACCCTGGTTCAGAGTCGAATACCTTTCCGATATCATCGATATTGGGCGAACGAAACCCAGTAGAGCCATTCCATGTAATTTGTAGATCCGCTTTAGGAAACCAGCTTAAACCAATACTACCTGTTAAAGCACCGTTATCTAGATGCGCATTATCAAAGGGGAATGGATAAAAAGTCGTGTCAAAATCAGCGTCAATCCAAACATGGCTATATCGAAGCCCTGAAAGTAAGGTGAGGTTCGGTTTAGCCTTGTACTCCGCATTCACATAACCAGCTAAGGTTTGCCAGGTAGCGCCATCAGGGTAACGCGATGACGCATTGGTGATACTTTGTGTTTCAATATTTTTGTCACTACCTATAGAGCCTACTTTATTAAAAATATATTCGCCGCCATAATAGAGGCGCAAATCACCGATGCGTTTATTTTCAAAATCGATATTTGCCGAAATTGCATCTACCTTTTCTTTTGTTGTATTTCGCACCACATCTTCAAAATCTCTATTATTTCTACTTTCTTCGAAATGTTGATAGGCGGTTGTGATCTTTAATCCGTCATAAAATAACCCTTTCCCCTTTTTGTTGATTTGTAGGTTACTCATAAACCATTTTTGCGGTCCATAAAACCACTCCGCTGATCGAAGTCCAGTCCCTTCGCTATCAGGTCTGATTAATCGATCATATCTCGAATAATCTGAAGTTTCAGAGTAATGTAACCCTAAATCGTAGTTCCAATTTATGTTAGGTTTGTATGCTATTTTTTGTAGCAAATTCACCTGATTATACCCTGTAGAAATCTGTTTTTCAGGGGTATCATTAGTTGCCAATTCATCTTGCCCATTGTTACGAACTACATAAGGATTTCGCAAATAGGAATCTGGGCCATGCTTCCCCATCTTCAAATCTCCAAAACTATTGTAGGTAACACCCGTTAGAAAAGCCCATTTCTTTTTTCCGAAATTAAAATCGACATGTACGGTATTCTCTGAGTTTGCTGAGGCAAACCGGTAATTCGCGTTACCCGAGAAATCTATGCTGTCATTAGTCGAAAATGTTGCTTCTCGTGTGTAGAAGTTCATAACTCCGCCAATGGCATCGCTTCCGTAAATGACAGAGCCAGGTCCGAAAATGACTTCTGTATTTTTTATCGAGTACGGATCTATCGCAATTACATTTTGAATATTTCCGCCTCTAAAAATCGCATTGTTCATTCGAACACCATCCACAGAAAGCAGCAGCCTATTTGTAGAAAAACCACGTATCATTGGGCTTCCGCCACCCAATTGACTTTTTTGAACAAAGACCTTTCCACTATTTTGTAATAGATCGGCCGCAGTCTGCGGGTTGGTAAAAGCAATCTCACGAGCATCAATGGAGGTTATTTTATTCGGAATATCTTTTTTTTGCTGTTCCCATTTCGAAACAGACATGATCACCTCGTCCAATTGTTCAGCTTTCGGGATGAGGTAAATTCGACCTCTTTGTTTTACTATTTGGCCCCTTGAGGATTTGCGAATTTCATAGCTAATATGTTTGAAAGAAATACGCTCATTACGATCAAAAATCGATAAGTCACATTTACCATCAAAATCGGAAAGTGCCGTTTTTGATTTATCTAAATTGTAAACGGCTACATTTAGAATAGGCTCTTTAGAATCAACATCTAAAATGAAGACCTCTTGCCCCATAACCATTTGGAAACATAGAAAAACAATACCAAAGATGATCTTTCGCATCATAGTCAAGCTAGCTAAAAACTTCATTTAAAATGGCAAGAGATTTGGGCTTTCTAAATCCCTGCAAATGTAATTCAAAATACAAAACAAGAGATTTTAATAGTTCTTGCCGATTTACTTTGTTCATTTTGATGTTATGTATCTCATCAAAATTTATGCCCAACACCTTTTTAAAATAAATAAGATTTTTGCCGCTTAAAATCGGGTTCAATGAAGGCTCATTAGTGAACTCGCCTTCTAGCAAATCAAAATAGTTCGAATTTATAGCATTTGTATCTGGATAAAAACCTAAATATCGGGTCAAGTTGAGCAAAAAATGAAGATGAAAATTTGATATTTCATCATTCACATCTAACCATTGTAGTGATGCTTCAATATACTCAAACAGTCCTAAGTTACTTTCCTCCTCATGAATGCTATTGCTTAGCATTTCTGCTAAAAATTGAGTCATCGCATTTTTGGTGATTTGAGAATGTAAGCTTTGATAGTGATAGCTCACTTTAGCTTCGCGAATGGTTTCTAAAGTTCCTTTATTTTTATGATTGGCGACTATTTCAAGCTGTGTTAAGGGTTGAAAATATGCGGTTTTCAATTTCCCTTTTTTAGATGACAACACCCCTTTTAACATATATGATTTCAAACCATCAGAAGCCGTAAAAGCCCTCGTAATAAGGCTCGTGTCGCCGTACTTCAAAGAAGTAAGAACTATGGCTTTTGTGGTCACTTGCATTTAAATGGTTGGCTTTGAAGCAAAGATAACTTTTAAAAACACGAAGTGCTAAATGCAAACTGTAGAACCAGATCTAGGTATTGGCTTGTAGTAAGCTGACTAGTCTTGAGAACAAACCTATTCAATGTATGACATGCCAATTTTATTTGCTGTAATTATTTGAATTCAGTATACATTTGAAGTATGGAGTCCCCCACTTTTTTCGTGTAATGATGCTTATCTATCCAATAGCAAGGGTTGTTTTGTAATAAGCTATTTTCAAAAGGCTGAAATAGCACTAATTCCTCCTTCTTCATTTCAGAAAGTAATTGATTAAATTGAAATCTTTTTTCTGCTGAATTCTTATGGTTATCGTATGAAGTGGGGTGCACTAAAAATGTTACCTTAATATTTCTTTCTTGACAAAGGTCTTGAATGCTTTGAAGTGTTTCTATTTGCGAAGAAAAGTCAAGTACTGGTTTTACTTCCTCTTTTGGATATGGAACATGTACCAATTCTTCAACCAAATCGCAATCATCGGCGTAGGCGTTCTTTACAAAATAATTACCATTCTCATAAATGTCATGAACAACATGTTTTTTATCTAAGTCTATTCTGGAGAATTTTTTTAAAGAGATCGGTAAAAACAAATATTCCCAATTCGTAGATTGCTCCTCCATGGATACAAATTTTCTCGATGCTTGGTTTTTATGTGAACTTGCACGTTCATAAATAGCGCCCTCATCTAAACCCACGACGATATTCTTTAATTGAACATTATTCTTAAGAAAAAGAATCATGTCATCATAAAATTCTTCTGGTGTGCCCAAGGAATAGGTCATGTTGTACCAGGTATTTGATTTCGTATTCAATTGATTGAAATGCAAAGCTCCGCCCTTAGAATTCGAAAATAAAAAACTATTGAAACTTTGGTTATTCTGTAATATATAATGAACTTTCAGACTATGTTCATTGGGTCGAATACCAACAAACTCTGTACGTGTTTCTAGAATTCCATAGGGGTCTAAGGTATAGTTATAGATACCTGTTATTGAAAAATACAGGAGTACTATTATACCGAAGAACGCCACTTTTTTTAAAAAAGATCTCATCTAAAATTGAAAATATATAAACTGTCCAGAGTTTGAATTCAAACTAATTAAATATACTGTAAGAATAATACTAACTACCTCTACTATTAGTACAACTTTTTTATCCATACTTTTTAAAAATGGAAAATTGAGGCGTTCGTCTTTTCTGAAAATCCAATCTAAAAGCAATAAAGAACCAACGCTATAAAGTCCGTTTTTATAAGTTAGAGGGAAATCGATTTTTGTAAACATTAAAATCAGATATTCAACGGCCATGCTTAGATTATCACTTCTGAAGAATACCCATGCCAAAACCACAAAAAAGAATGTAATGACCATTTGAAACACTTCTTTTGCTGTTGGAAACCATGCTTTTTCCGCCACAATTGCACCGGAATATTTTCGATTACGTCCCACTATATAACTGGGTACAAATAGCAACGCATGTATACCACCCCATACGATAAAAGTCAAATTAGCACCGTGCCAAAACCCACTCACTAAAAAAATGATAAAAACATTTCGAAGGGATTGCCATTTTGATCCTTTCGACCCTCCGAGGGGTATGTACAAATAATCTCTAAACCAGGTTGACAACGATATGTGCCATCTTCTCCAAAATTCACCAATATTTCGCGAAAAATAGGGAAACTTAAAATTTGACTTTAGCTCAATGCCAAACAACTTAGAAACACCAATAGCGATATCAGAATATCCACTAAAATCGCAATAGATCTGAATCGCGAAATAAATAGCGCCAAGCCAAAGCACTCCGCCTCCGAAGGCGGTATAATTTTCGAAAATATCATCGACTTTTAGCGCTAGTGTATCAGCTATCACCACCTTTTTTACCAGGCCCCAAAGAATTAAACGCAACCCTTGCATGCCTTGTTCATAGCTGAACTTTCTACTATTCAAAATCTGAGGCAACAGGTTAGACGCTCTTTCTATGGGCCCTGCTACCAATTGCGGAAAGAATGAAACAAATGCAGCAAAAGAAATAAAGTCAGCCGTTGGTTTTAACTTTTTTCTATACACATCAATGGTATAAGACATGGTTTGAAAGGTATAGAACGATATACCAACAGGTAAGATAATATGCAGCGACCACGTACTTTCAATAGAATAACCAACTGTTTGGAATAACTCTACTAAAGAATCAACAAAGAAATTATAGTATTTAAAAAAGCCTAAGACACCGATATTGAATAAAATGCTTAGCCCTAATAGTAATTTTCTCTTACTATCTTCTTCAGTTTTGTGAATCGCTAAGCCAACAAAATAATCGACTAGTGTAGAAAACAAAATGAGAGAAAGAAAACGATAATCCCACCAGCCATAGAAAAGGTACGAACTGGCCAATAACAATATATTCTGTTGGCTTTGTTTTCTGTTAAAAACGAACCAATATAGTGCGAATACGATGATCAGAAAAACAAGAAACTCAAGAGAATTGAATAACAAGGTTGGTTCGTTTAGTCATTCAAAAATAGTCTAAATACCGAATAATAAGAAGGTGAACTCACCTTGAGTTTCACTTCACTACTTTTTTTCATTTTAAACTTTACAATTTAGTTCTGCAGCGGTGCATTAGAATTTAAAAAAAGACCTGTAGTTTTACTAAACTACAGGTCTTCATTATTTTTTACTTCGTATTTCTTAGCTCATACTTTATATCACGCCTTGCGCCAACATAGCGTCAGCAACTTTTACAAAGCCAGCAATATTTGCACCTTTGACATAATTACAGTGGCCATCTTTTTCCATACCGTATTTGATACACGAATCGTGAATATCTTCCATGATATCTTTCAATTTCTGGTCAACTTCTTCACGTGTCCAGCTGATACGTAACGAATTTTGAGACATTTCTAGACCAGAGGTTGCAACACCACCAGCGTTAGAAGCCTTTCCGGAAGCAAACAATATTTTTGCTTTTTCGAATTCATGAATCGCTTCTGGTGTAGAAGGCATGTTCGCGCCTTCTGCCACACAAATACATTTACCCTTCAATAGCATTTTCGCATCGGCTCCGCCCAATTCATTTTGAGTTGCGCAAGGTAAAGCGATATCGCACTTCACTTCCCAAGGCGTCTTTCCTTTTACGAATTTAGCAGATTTATATTTATTAGCATACTCAGAAATGCGACCTCTTTTGTTGTTTTTCAAATCCATCACATAGGCTAATTTTTTAGCATCAATACCATCGGTATCGACAACATAACCTTGCGAATCAGAAAGCGTTAACACCTTAGCCCCTAATTGCAAAGCTTTTTCAGCAGCGAACTGCGCTACATTACCTGAGCCGGAGATGACCACATTCTTTCCTGAAAAATCCATTCCTCGCGTCTGCAGCATGCTTTGAGCAAAATAAACGGTACCATAACCCGTAGCTTCTGGACGGATTAAAGAACCTCCCCAAGAACGGCCCTTACCCGTTAACACCCCAGTAAATTCGTTCCTGATTTTCTTATACATTCCAAAAAGGAAACCGATTTCTCTTCCTCCTACGCCAATATCACCAGCCGGCACATCAGTATTGGGGCCAATATGGCGACTCAATTCCGACATAAAAGCATGACAAAAACGCATCACTTCATCGTCTGATTTTCCTTTTGGATCAAAATCTGAACCACCCTTACCACCACCCATAGGTAGTGTAGTTAAGCTGTTTTTGAAAACTTGTTCGAAAGCCAAGAATTTTAGAATACTAGCATTTACCGTTGGATGAAAACGCAAACCTCCTTTATATGGGCCAATTGCTGAATTCATTTGAATACGATACCCACGGTTTACATGAATTTCTCCTTGATCATCAACCCAACAAACTCTAAAAGAAATTAGTCTTTCGGGCTCAACCATACGGAGTAAAATGTTTTTACCGCTATATATTTTCTTTCGTGCAATGTACGGAATAACAGTTTCTGCTACTTCTTTTACTGCTTGAATGAACTCAGGTTCATGACCATTTCTCGATCTGACCTCGTCCATAAATCCATTGATTTTTGATTGCATTTTTGCGTCCATATACTCTTAGGAATAAATTGTTTTTTTTATTGAATTTAAAATATAACGGCAAAATTATGTTATTCCTATAATTTAAACGCTATTATTTTCAAAATTTGATAAAATAATTAGCCAATAGCCTGTTTGAGGTCTGCAATCAAATCAGCTTCATCTTCAATACCAACACTCAAACGTATTAAGGAATCAACAACGCCGCTCTTCTCTCTTTCTTCTTTCGGAATACTTGCATGCGTCATACTCGCCGGGTGGCCCGCTAAGCTTTCTACACCACCTAAAGATTCAGCTAGTGTGAACATCTGTAATTTTTCAACAATTTTTATAGCAGCTTTATAATTGCTTCCCTTCGGAATAAAAGAAATCATACCACCAAAATCATTCATTTGGCTTTTTGCAATCTTATGATTCGGGTGATTTTCGAAACCTGGCCAGTATACTTTTTCGATTTTCGGGTGATTAGCTAAAAAATTGGCTATCGCTTTTCCATTTTCGCAATGTCGCTGCATTCTTATATGTAGTGTTTTTATTCCGCGAAGCGTTAAAAAACTATCCATTGGGCCACAAACAGCACCGCTGGCATTTTGAATGAAATATAGTTTGTCGGCTAGCTCTTTGTCTTTTACGACCAAAGCACCAACCACCACATCACTATGACCTCCTAAATATTTTGTAGCGGAATGCATCACGATATCAGCCCCAAGGTCTAAAGGAACTTGTAAATATGGTGTCGCAAACGTATTATCTACGGCCAATAACACCTTATGTTTTTTAGCCAATTTTGAAACCGCTTTAATATCAATGATATTCATCATGGGGTTAGTAGGTGTTTCTACCCAAATCAGTTTGGTTTTATCAGAAATATAGGTTTCAATTTTATCAGCATTTTGCATCCCAATAAACTGAAAGCTAATTCCGAATTTTTCAAAGATTTGTTTAAAAAGGCGATAGCTTCCACCATATAAATCATTTGTAGTAAGTACTTCGTCCCCTGGGTTCAGTAATTTTATTACGGCATCAATTGCAGCTAATCCGCTAGCAAAAGCCAAACCATAATTTCCGTTTTCTATACTCGCTAAAGAATTCTCTAACGCCGTTCGTGTTGGGTTTGCACTTCTAGAATATTCATAGCCTTTATGCCCTCCTGGCGTGGTTTGCGCATAGGTAGAAGTTTGATATATGGGTGGCATCACCGAGCCATAGGCAGCATCTGGTTTTTGTCCTCCGTGAATCGTTTTACTGTTGAATTTTAACTTTTTTTCACTCATGATATGTAATTATAGCTACAAATGTATCGTTATCTTTGGATGGATACAATGGCACCCCATTTTTACCCCAACCTAAATGAATTTAATACGCTACTGCTCTTTCCTGTTATTAGTATGCTTTGGTTGTCAAAGCGAACATAAACTTACCTTTGAACCCTATGCATTTGAGAATGAGCCTTGCGATGATTGTCCTGTGATTGACATCGCCATTCCTAAAGCACTTGGGCTCTCTAAAATTTCAAAGACTATTAATACTTCATTAGAAGAAGAGCTCATTTTTTTGTTGTCTTTTGATGAAGAAATGGAGGTAAGCTCACTTGATGCTGCCATGCAATCGTTCAAAAACGGATATATTGAATTACAGCAATTGTATAATCACGAATCTACCGCTTGGGAAGCAAAGATCAATGGAAAAGTAACTTACGAGGATGCTAATTTTATCACTATTGAGCTTGATGCTTTTCTTTTTACAGGCGGAGCACATGGATATTCTTCAAAGCAGTTGCTCAACTTTGATAAGAACAAAGGTATTCAATTGACCAATTGGGAGCTTTTTAAAGACCTTGATGGTTTTCGTATGTATGCGGAAAAGATGTTTCGTCAAAAAGAAAAAATTCCTTTAGATAAATCGATCAACCATACGGGCTTTATGTTTGAAGACGATTCTTTTTATTTGCCAGAAAATATCGGTTTTACCCAAGACGGGCTGAAGTTGCTCTACAACCCCTATGAAGTAGCTTCTTATGCCGACGGACCTATCGAATTGGTGATCCCGCATACCGAAGTGAAAAAATATCTAGCTAAAAAATCGAAATCTTAAAGTTTTACAGCTTTCTGTAGCGAAAAGATATACCCTAAGTGCAAGCCCTCGTGAAAAAAATTGAAAGGGATCGCATCTTCTATACTTTTTAAAGTCACATTCGCACTCGTTGTATATTCGCTATAGTTTGAGAAAACTCCCTTTTCATAGTCTTCTATGGTAGCTTCTATAGTGGAGAAAAGTAATTTCTTTACTTGTTCTATTTCTTCGTCTGTTGCCGTTCCGTCTGGCTTGGTTCCTTTCTTAAATTTTTCTTTCAAGGCAAGAGGAATCTTTAGTTCGAGTCCGCTTAAGCCATACATTAATCCTTGTTGCGTCGAAACGACATGGGCAATGTTCCACCAGATGTTATTGTTATATCCTACGGGAATCTTTAACAATTCTTCACGTGAGGTATGCTTTAAAATACCGTAAAAACCTTTTCTTACTTGTAGTGTTTGCTCGAGTACATTTTTCATCTTCGCTTTTTTTCTAAAGTGGATGCTAAAAATAGTACAATTGAGCGGAAATGGGTTTCTTTGTACTAGCTTAATGAGAATAATTTTTAGTTACAAAAAAAAGGTTTTCAATTTCTCGGGAATATATATCAAGTCACCTAATGAAGAAAATATACCACCTCAGCACCTGCGATACGTGTCAACGTATTATCAAAGAACTGCAACCCTTGGAAGACTTCGAACTTCAGGATATCAAAACAGAAGTAATGACCGTTGCTCAAGTTGAAGCAATGAAGAACCTGGCAGGAAGCTACGAAGCCTTATTTAGTAAAAGAGCGCGCCTATTTCGTCAACAAGGTTGGCATGAAAAAGAGCTCTCAGAAGCAGATTTCAAAAAATTGATTTTAGAGCACTACACCTTTTTAAAGCGACCCGTAATTTTTGTCGATGATCAAATTTTTGTAGGGAATAGTAAAAAGGTAGTTGAAGCTGCCAAAGCAGCTATTCACTCTTGAGCAAACGTACATTAGCCATATTCGCTGCAGTTGGAGCCACTACCATTTACGGTCTCAATCATACCATAGCCAAAGGGGTAATGCCAGATCATGTTCAACCCTATGGGCTTGTTATGCTTCGGGTTATTGGGGCATCGGTTCTATTTTGGTTACTTTCTTTATTTGGACCCAAAGAAAAAATTGAGAAAAAAGACTACCGCCGTTTGCTACTTTGTGCCGTGTTAGGTATGGGCATTAATATGCTTGTATTCTTTAAGGGTTTATCTCTATCGACGCCGATCAACAGTGCAGTTATCATCACTATAACGCCAATTTTCGTGCTTATTTTATCTGTACTTCTAATTAAAGAGAAAATTACCTCCCGAAAAATAGTTGGGGTTATTATTGGTCTTACCGGTGCTCTCGGTCTTATCTTATACGGCCATGAAGTACGTCAAGATGCACCAAATATAGCTTTGGGTAATTTCTATATTTTATTAAACGCTCTTTTTTATGGATCGTACTTAATTCTTGCCAAGACCCTGATTGCAAAGTACCATCCTTTTACTTTTATGAAATGGTTGTTTTCTTTGGGGATATTAATATGCCTTCCTTTTGGTTATCAAGAATTAGTTGAAATTGATTGGGTAAATCTTCCTTTTGAAGCCATATGGAAAATCACTTTTGTTATTCTAGGGACCACTTTTTGCACCTACCTCTTCAATATCTTCGCTTTGACGCAGTTAAAGGCTTCTACGCTTAGTGCTTTTATTTATGTACAGCCACTTATCGGAATTCTCTATGCCGTTGCTACTGGGCAAGATCAACTTACTATCATCAAAATTTTAGCGGCTTGTTTGGTTTTGTTAGGGGTGTATTTGGCGAGTAGAAACCAGAGACCAAGAATTGTTGAAAAATAGGAAAACAGATGCTTTAATTACATTTTACTAAGATGTAACAACTACAATAACACGATCAATGATTTGAGGTGACAGCCTTAAAACTAACGCGTTAACGACGGCCACAACGTGATTTAAACTACATTAGAGTTGATGAACCGACTCATTTCTTCCCCGATTTCTAGTAGATCACGTATCTCTTCTTTTGTAAAATCATAAGGAACGGGTTTTGCAATACCCAAAGTTCCATATAGATCATCATTAAGTATCATCGGAACTACAATTGAACCTTCTACCTTAGTTTCCTTGGCGGATGGACGTGCCACGCCTGATCTATCAGTTTGAAGGTTGCACATTTCTACTGGTTGGCGTCGTTCGGCTGCAATACCTGCCATTCCTTTTCCTATGGGAATCTCAGACAATTTAGGAATCAAGAAAGTTGGAATACCCACTTGTGATTCTAATTTTAATAGTGATGTTTTCACCTCCAAAAAATGAATGGTGCCTGTTGTACAACCATAGCAAGAGATAACACTAGAAAGTACTTGCTGCCAGTTAATGGTAGGCTGGTGCAGAATAGCTAAAATAGCTTCAAATTTTGGATCACTTTTTTTATTCATAGTCGTACCGATGAATCTTATTGTTTTTAATTCTTTATTTATACTTTAGTTTTAAACTAGCCGCTTGAAATTGAAGTTTTGGAGATATCAACCATCTTACTTTGATTTTTTCAATCTCTTTTCTTGTTTCTTTTCTTTAGCCGTTTTTGCCGGTGCTTTCTTTACATTTTTCTTTGCATCTTGACCTTTTCCCATAATGATAGTTTTTACTGATTAGTAATATTTCTGTTTCGTTCTCTAGTAAAGATAATTTCTTTATTTGAACTTTAGTTTTAGCTAAGTTCTTTGCTACCGATAGTATTTGATCTATTCAGCAACTTATCTGACACTTTATAGGTGGCTGAATACTTAAGCTTAGGTTGTTGTCTTTTGAATTCAGAAAACGCCTTTTTATACCATTTCGAATCAGTCGCTTTTTTCCTATAGTCTTCATTTAGTTTTACCTCAAAGAATTCCCCTTCCAGCCAAGGTTTAATTACATAAATACCAATTCCTAACTTCTCGATTCGCTCTAAGACTATTTCAAAATCTGACTCCGAAAAATAGAGTATTGCATCAGAGTCAAATCCATCATTTAGGTTTTCTAAATTCAGAAAGATGTTTTTTTCAAGATATTCTGTTTTTTCCATAGTATACATTGGTGATAATTAGATATCATCATTGATAATAGACCACTTATCTAGCTAAGTTAATTATCCTTTATTTAAACTATTAAGAACTGGACTAGAGCTTTTAATAGCAGGTTTTATTCATTCTATAATTTCGTAGTCAATACTTAGTTTTCGCAAAGCTCTTAAAGCAGAACCAGAGTTTCTATCTTCTATCTCAATATCTACA
>RCNE010000783.1_pt1 | contig 17061 bp, 12 predicted proteins | sample 2041361 | NCBI WGS metagenome assembly RCNE01 (sample SAMN09708229, study PRJNA481090) | Marine sediment metagenome, whole genome shotgun sequencing project.
AGAACTCCTGACACCAACTGGTCCGAATACCTGCTGGGCTTCTATGCACGGCGTGTGAAACGCCTTCTTCCTGCACTGCTATTGTGCGTTGCAATCACATCGATTGTCTTTGTCGCTGTTACGACAAGACCGCAACCCGAAGTCTTCAGAACGGGCTCGCTCTCCCTGTTGGGCGTCTCGAATCTATATCTCCTTCGGATCGCAACTGACTATTTCTCTCTTCAAGCACAACTGAATCCGTTTACCCAGACGTGGTCCCTTGGCGTAGAAGAACAATTCTACGCTGTATTTCCGTTGATTCTGGCCTTGTGTGGCTATGCAAGGAAGAAATCTACCGGGGGTGAATCACGTGCCACACTCGTCCTTTACCTTATCTCGTCCTTGTCCCTGGCAGGTTTCATAATCCTGTCCTACAGGTATCCCAAGGCAGCCTTCTACTTGATGCCAACAAGATTTTGGGAGCTTGGTCTGGGCGCGCTTGTCGCAATATTACCAAGCCACAAAGTGCTTAAAGTATACTCACAGTGGTGGTCACAGGGCGTCGGCGCAGTTGCATTTCTGGGCTTGACCGCCGCATGCTTCCTGTTGCCAGGCCAGCCGATGTTTGCGGTGATTCTATCTACCGTGTCGGCCGCCGTTCTTATATCGTTGATCAGGTCCAATAGGCCCTTGCCACGACTGCTGACATTTGGACCAGTCATCTACATCGGTCTGATTTCCTATTCACTCTACCTCTGGCACTGGAGCATCCTGGTATTGGCAAAGTGGACGATTGGCGTTGGCCCCTGGTCGGCGATCGTTCTTCTATTGCTCACGGTCATGATTGCAGCACTCTCTTACCACCTCGTAGAGAAGCCGCTTCGGTACGCACGGTGGTCTGGAACGAATTTAAGGACCATTTTGTATGGGTTTGCCCCAAGCTTTGCATTCGCTATTTTTAACGCAACGGAGATACCAAAATTCGCGCAAAACTTTAACGATACTCTTCCAGGGCTTTTCGGGGTCCATGCCGTCACACCGATGTCGCCATTGAAATGTCATAGTGAAAAACTGAAAGCTAAATTACTCAACCCCATCGAAGAATGTTTACGTGCGAGCCGAACCGACGAGAAGCCGCGCGCCATTTACCTTATCGGTGATTCACATGCCGCGCAATTGATGCCGATGGTGACTATGGCCACGACTACATTACCTTTTGAAGTACGATTTATATCTTCGGTAGGCGAGGCAGACTTCCCGCGCGGACTCATTCGCCAGTCACGAAGCAAGACGCAGACACTGGATTACATTGTACAGGACTCGCTGCCTGGCGACGTTGTGCTCGTCTCGTTTCATAGAGGGTATCTTAACGAAAAACGAGACGCGCACGTTCCCGTCCGCAAAAAAGCTGAAATAAATGCACCGACCACACGTTTTATTGAAAATATGGAGCCTTACATTGACATGCTCACATCGAAGCATGTCAAGGTAATCCTGATAAGAGACACCCCGTTGATGCGTGTGGTGGCAACCAGTCCATCATGCTACCTTCAAATCAAGATATTCGGTCAAAGTATTTGCAGGGTGGATAAGACCCAGGATCTGCATACACGCAAACGTCAGGACCTCGCTTACGACGCGCTTGCCTATTCAAGCGCCAGCGTAACGACGTGGGATCCTCTTCCATACATTTACGGAGGCGCCGATACACATGACGTGGTCGACAAGGATGGTAATTACCTGATGTGGAACTGGAACCATATCTCGGCCTATCAGTCCGAGAAACTCGCGCCGTCGTTCGCTGAATTTCTTTTGCGTAATACGGACTCTTCCCCATACTGACCAGTTGCCTTCAATGGCAACGCGAGGCCGATTTGGAAACCAGTACAATGATCCGCCAGCTTGAGAGCGATCAACCCGCCGAACAGTGAGAGAACCCCGGATTTCCAGCAGATGGAAACCCGGGACACCCCCCCTCAACTAAATTCCCCTGCCCTTCCAGCAATTCGCAATCTTGGTCGTATCACTGGTGGCTGACACGTCTCTGACGCCCTGGTCAGTCAGTGTCAGGTTTCCACAGGTATCATTGGTCTGACCACCCTGCGGTGTCGCGGTAATGGTGTAGTTCTGATTCGCATTTGAGGTAGTCATGCCAAGTTGGTACAGACCGTTGGTTGATAATGCACTGGCCTCGCACCGGTTGACGTCGTACTGGTTCAACCTAAGGTAGATACGCTCCTGGCAAGCTGCTAAATCCAGCACTTCATTGATGGCCTCGGAGCGGTTGCTGCGCAGCACGAACCCCGTGTAACTGGGTACCGCCAGTGATAAGAGAAGGGCCACCACGGCCACTACGATCATCAACTCCACCAGAGTAATGCCCTTGTGTCGTCGGAGGTTCACCTCGAACTCCGCCAACTTTGTCGGCCACAACTCAGTGATTCCGTGGCCGTTTCGATAGACATGATGGCGCCGTTGGAACCGGTGGTAAAGGTATACGCACGGGCAGAGCCAGCATCGCAACCTCTTGGGCCATTGGGCAGGGGTGGAAATTGCACGTTGGTTCCGTCGAAACCGGGCCGGTCGTCGTAGATTATGGCCGGCAAGTTAGGAATACTGGGCGATGAGACACCGACTGGCGTCAAGTCATCACTGGTATCATTTGCCGCACCGGCTTCGATCAGGTCCCCTTCCCGGCTAACGTCCAGATCAAGGTCAATGTCGAAAACCGGGAAGTCGGGCGCTTGTCCGGTCAGGATATCAAGTACCTGGATCCAGCCGGTACCACCCGCCGCGCACGGGTCGTCGTTGGGAATCATTGACACGAAGAACACCAGGTCGTCACGCAGAATCGGACGCCTGACCATGCGCTCGCCGGTAATCGGAAAAGGGATGTACCAGCCACGCTCGTTCGGGTCGCCGTCGGTATCCAGCCATTCCACTTCTGTGCCGCCACCCATTACCCGCACGCCGCTATTAACTGCGAAACTGCTGGCTGACAGGTCCGAGAGTGAATATCCATAGGTGTCAGTGGCATTCACACTCTTGGCTGTCGCGTAATCCGGATCAAAATCCCAGATCGCGTAAATACTCTGCGTTGGTGTGCCGACGGCTACATTATCATCCTTCTCGATGAACTGTCCGGTTCCGAAAACCACCAGTTGACCGAGGGTGCGGCCATAGGGGTGGGCTGCAATGGCCGGACGGGTGGTAATGGGTTGGCCGGTGCCCGCGTCGAACAGTGCGTTGCCACCGAACGCCAGGCCCCAATTCGTCGGGTCGTTGCTGGAAACATCAATTTTCCACATTTTTCCAAGGCGATCGCCAGCGTAAATAGTATCGACCATGTAGTCGCCGTCAATATCGGCTGCCGCGGGGGTAAACACCGCATTTGGATCACTGACGCTGCCGCCGGGAACTGTAATCTTAACGTAGTCACTGGCAGTCCAGCCGTTGATTCCGTCCTCGATAAACAGGATGTACACGGCGCCTGTGCCGGTGGTGGAAGCATGACCGTCAGCCTCGGTATTGTTAATTCCGTTGCCGATAATAACCGCCCACTTGCCATTGGCCATCTGCTTGATCTGTGGCTGACCGTACGTGTAACCCAGGTCGGCATCAATCTCGTCGGAAAATTCCCACAGCACATTATTGGAGTTGAAACTGTCCGGATTTGTAACATCAAGAGCGTACACGGCCTGCCCACCGCCCCGTAACCCACCGGCAAGCACAGACTTCCAGGTACTGTTGATCTGCGCATCTCCGTATTCGGGCGCGCCGTCCACGAAGAACTCATGGGCATAAGCCTTATCAGTCAGCTTCGGAAGCTTGTGAATGACTGCATCCGGCACGTAGGCAAACAGTTCCTCACCGTCCGATTCCCGAATCGCATGCACCATGCCGTCATTGGCACCCATGTAAATTACTCCGGTACGGGAGAGGTTGGCAGAAAAGAAAGTCTGGTAGTTATCAAACGGGTAGAAGAACGAAGGAATTCCGACGAAAGTCGGGTCGGAATTCACGATATCCCCGAGCCTGTGGTTACGGTAGCGGAAGTAGCCGCTGCCGCCACTTGGCTGCTCTTCGCTCTTGTCACCGCGTACAAAGGCCAGGCGTAGATCACCCAACCCGTCAGTATTTCCGCTGGCATCCATGTCCAACAGTGCCTTTTGTGCCATGGTGATCGCGGACCACTCAAACGGTGTACCCGTCGGCGTCGAGTCGTCGTTCCAGGTGAACACATCGCGACCACCCGCGTTGCTGCGCATTTGCGTGTTGGACTTTGCATCCAGCAACGAGCTCGAGTTCCATAGCGGACTAGTGGCAAGCGTTCCGTCGTCGTTCACAGGGATTGCCAGTAATTCGCCATGCCAATCGGACGAATCGAACTTCGCCTGGAATATCTTTGAGCTGGATGAAATGGAACCGGAGTTCGCCGCTGCTGCCGCAGCACCGCTGATACGCGCATCGATGTTCAGCAATGCATCCCGGAAAGACGTGACCAATTCTTCGGGTGTACCTGCAGCCACGTAAGTACCTTTGCTGTTCCAGGCCGCGTGCCACATGTCGTCCGCCTTGCGTGGATCCCAATAGGCCGGATCGGTGTTGGTTGTATTGGCTCCTGAATACCAGTCAAAAGCAGACGTCGGGTCACTGTTGCCCGGCCAGCCGTCATTGTCGGGGTCGGTCAGCAAGCCATTGCTGCCAAAATTGATAGTAAAGGTCACCATGTGCTGGTAATTGGCCGTGTCGAATAAATCCGTCGGTACCGCATTTGGCAAACCCGACAGGTCAGTGTCGTAGTAGTACTGCGCCACATCTGCAAGCAATGTTGACTGAAGGTTTTTGTTACCATAAACTTGGGCGCCGTCGGCGTCCTCATCAGCAATGGGTGACAGGTCAGAATCGTCGTCTTTTCCGGTATCATCGTCCCAGTACCCATCCGTGAATAACACGGCAAAATTCTTCTGGCAACTCAGTTCGATCGGGGAAGCCTGATTCGGGACATTGCCCATATAATACTGGCCAACCAGGTCCAGCCCGCCGCGCAGTGGTGTATTGCCCGATGCTTCCTTGTCCTGGTACGCAGTGTCGAGAATAGATGTGATGTGGGCAGTGAAATCGGTCACGCTGGCCGCCGGCATGGGCACGTCAACCGGAAGCGTGTTGTCTAAGTGATTGATAAAGCTAAGCCCGTAACGGAACTGGTCCATGTCTGTCAGTACTTTACCCAGTGCGTAATTGGCAACGTGGACGCGGCGACGGTGGTACTGGAACCAGTTCGCAATGTTCTGCATGATTTGCGCATGGGTCATTCCTCCCAGGTGAAGCAATGAATCACACGTTAATGTGGTCTTGACCGCATCCAGCCCGCTGCTGCTGGCACTCTGAATTGCGAAACGTTCACACGTCACACCGGCACCGGTCACGGTCACGCGGGTGTGGGTATCCCACAGGTCGACTTCGCCGTTTCCTCCGGTGGTCATGTTGTCGCGGCTTGGCTTACTCAGCGAATAACCCTTGTCGTCATCCCAAATGTTAAAGTGAAACCCCTTTGCACCCAGGTCGTAGGTGTCATTGTAATCGCCCTCATTTGGGTCAGGCCAGGAACGCGCGGCATTCCAGCTGGCATTGGTATAATTAGTGCTGCCGCCGACCCAGGGTTCGTAGTTCACGAAAGGGTTGTAGTAAGTCTTGTTCATATCCGAGGAGCGAATGCGCCAATCCATATCCATGTTTTGGGTATCTGCATCCCCAACCCGGGTCTTTTCGTCCTCACAAAGTTCGACATTATTGGCGTGATTGCAGTCAGTATTTGTGGAAAAATTGAATATGAAGGCTGTGTTCCTGCGAATCTTGCTTGCATTATTCACTGCGGAACCAGAGTTGTAAGACCAGCTCAGCATACGCGCGTCACCAGCGGGCCGGTCGTCGCTGTTACTCGAAGCGCAACGAGTCTTCAGATCACCGCTGGTATCGGAACCCGGGAAATCGGTGCTCGAGTGGACAAATCCGTCATAGGCGCACATGGTCCAGTGCGGGCCAGCCATGATTTCCCAGTTCATGGAACCGGAGTCGTCCATTTCGAGAAAAACGTTGGGTATGGCCTCGATGGACACAATTAAGGGGACATCGAGAACATCGTACTCTGCAGCGCGACTAACGGAAGGCCCGAAGCTCGCGGCAACAGCCAGGAACCCGGTAAAGACGGTCGTGATCGGCTTCATATATTTCATAACACTCACCTATTCAATTCTTCATTCATAACGCTTGGCCACCGAGCTTTCCAGTACACTGACCGTCGACGGGCGGGCACCATTGCCTGCGGCTACGATGCGATAAAAAACCCGCCCCTGGGATGGACGACCTGCGAGGTCATCACGGTCGACAAAGGTCTGTTCCAGCACTATCTGCGGCTGGCGGTAAACTCCCGGCACCGTTTGGGCAGGATCGACCGCCGCGGCTGTTGCGGGGTCATAGCCAAATGGCCGCGCATTATTCCAGTTGGACGTGTCGGTCCAGGGATCAAGATCTGCCAGGTTGTAGACCAGCAGGTTGGCATCCAACACCTGCCGGGCGCTTGCACAATTCTGATTGAGGTCGGTGGCCAGGGTCTGGCAGGGAAACGGCCGGGTAAAAGCCCCTCGACTCTGCAGCCAGGTTTCACCCCAGCGAAGCCCTGATTCTGCGGATTCCGCGGCTACCTGTGCATCGCGATAATTACCCGCCATACGAATCTGCATGATCGAACCGTTCATCGCATTGATGCCGAATACTGTCAGCACCACGATGAATATCATTGCGAGCAACAGGGTGTAGCCCTCTTGCCGCCCGGCCATTCTTGTTTGAAATCTACTCATTATTGTTTGCACCGTTCGTTCCGTTCTCACAAGGTGAGGTTGCGGGCACTGATTTCGCCTGCGTAAACGCGCCTTATGCGCTGGTCATTCGCTGCCGTGGTGGTAACCCCGTAGAGGTCGTATGTCTCGGTATCTACTTCCGCCCTGACAAGATTGGGTGTGCGTACCACCAGGCCGACCCGTACGGCTACGACGTCGAACAGATTGCTCCACCCGCCAGCATCCACCCAGCGGTTGACACTCAGGTCTCCGCTGAGGTCCTCGCCATACTGGAGTTGCAGGTTTTCAACACCATCCGCAATGGCCGAGTTGATTTGCTGCACCAGTACACCGTTGATAGGCCCATAACTACAGGTATATATCAGCTGGTTGTTGACCACGGTGAATCGAACCAGCTTGTGGAATTGGTCAGGAATGGAAACATTGGTGCCATCCGGTTTCTGTACGGTCTCGGTGACTGTGTTGAAGGCGCTACTGCAATCGCGATCAGATTCATATTGCAGTTCCAGCGTATCGGGCGCGGTTCCTGAACCGTTCAGGGTGTTCGCCGTCAGTGCGAACCCAAGCATTGGCGGATCCCAGACTTCCTTGTGGTAACCGGCTTCCTGCAACTCGGTCCTGAGCAGGTAGTAGGCATAGCGGCCGTTCTCCTGCAGTCTGCCCATTTGTTCCTGGGTGACAAAACTGGCACGCCCGGACATAAATATATAGACGAGCCCGAGAATCAAGAAGGCCGCGATCACCATCGCGATCATCATTTCAATCAGGCTGAGGCCTGTTTGTTTCATTATTCTATTCATGGAATCACCGAAGTGGCAAAGCGATGGTAATCGGCACCTGTGTCCAGTGACTCAATGTCGCGGCTATCGCGCCAGAAAACCTTGATCACGTTACGAGCGCCACCAGTGGGATCGCAGGCTAACGCGTCTGGCTGACCGTCATTCGGAGAAGCGTCCATGCAGATGAACCCCTGCCCGTCAGGCAGTGACTGGGACATCCGCAAGCGCCAGGACAGGTAATCATTGCTAGCCTGGTCTGTTTCTGAACAATTTCCAGTGCAGTTTACGGCGCTGGGCGCGACACCGGAGGTATTAGTACCGTCATACCAACCGCCCGTATAGGCAATGAGATTTGCGCGCATCATTTCCGCGCCGGTATGGGCGAAGGTAACGGCTTCACTGCGCACGGTGGCTGTACCGGTGGCCCCCATGCCATTGACCAGCAGGGCCGCAATACCGGCAAGCCCAAGAGCCAAAACCATCAAGGCCACCATGGCCTCGATGAGGTTAAAACCTTTACAGGACCGGGGCCCCTGACGTCTCCCAGTTGCAGATTTTCGAGAGCTTCCCACAATCTTCACCTCAACTGCTCTTAATGTACTTTTCGACGGTCACCAGCCCACCAGGCGCTGTGCGCACCCTCTGGCAGGTAATTCCCATTGACTGCGGATCCGTAATGGCCAGCTCATGACATAGATCGATGTTGGAACCGCTATTGATGGTGCTGAAACCGGACGGATGGAAGAAGTAGGCTGATGCGCTGGCATCCTGGTCCACATCGGCATGTGCGCTGAGTGATCTCAGCATGGGCTCGCCGCTGTCAAAATCTGACCCGCCATCTTCGTCGATGAAGACCAGTATGTAATTTTCCCAGTCTGATACCTGGCCGCTACAGCTTGTTCCATTGGCACTGGCGCAGACACCCGCCCGAGTGCCCCGGGTCACCGCCTCACTGCGTGCAAGCGACAAGGCGCCGGCCATTTCATTGGCCTGCCCGAGCAATTGATTGCGAGCCATCACGTCGCGTAATCTGGGTGTAGAGAGCGACAGAGAAATTGCCATAATGACCAGGACGATCATTAATTCTATTAACGTAAAGCCACGCTGCGCTCTTACGGAACCAAATATGGTTGCTGACTTAGTCAAGTTACCCCCCCCCTCGTCTCAACCCGTCCTTGGGGAAAAAGTGAATCCCTAAATCCGTTTGAGATTCTCTTTAAATGCGCTCTCCAAAATACCATGCAACGCCACTGCATTTATAATAGTAGGTGTACAACCACTTTGCATCAGGTTGACCTACCATTGGTCGGGAAAACCATACCACCGGTCTGTTTCAGCAAACAAAATAGAAATATTGACCCATTTCACTAAGCAGAATAGAAGAAAAAAAACAGCAAAAAACAGAAAAACAGGGACATCCTGAATGGCACCTGTAGGGTGGGTAACTTGTTACCCACCAACCGGTTTTAACGAAAAGTTATGGATGTCCCGAATGGCACTGCAGTTTTTGGACTTACATGTTAATGGCGGGAAGGCTTCGTTATTGCTGTCAATACAATAATCCCTTAAAACTTGCTTGTAATCGAAGACGGTATCTATACTCCCCTGTCAGTTTCATGGCAAAGGGCTTTTATGTTAGTTAAACACCGTGACCCTGAAATTAATTTCGAGAAATTGTGGGAAACTTTTCAAAACAGGTACCCGTTTTTCGAACTGAGGAATGTTGACTGGAAAAAGCAGTACGAGACTTTCAGACCCAGGGTTTCCTTGCTCACTACTGATGATGAGCTTTTTGACATATTTTGCGAAATGCTCGACCCATTGGATGATGGCCATGTTGAGTTGAAAGCCAAAACAGGTCCGGATCGCAAAAAAAGGTGCTTCAACCCTGAACCTGAACCCCGGTTCCATCAGGAGTTTTCAAAACGTGAAATCAAGCGTCTCTTCAAAACGACGCAAAAAACACTTTCGTCAAAGGGTTTTGGTCCGCTTGAGAAAACACCTGCCTGGATACTTCATTATTGTCGCTCCCGCAATGTTGGCTACATTCGGATCCTCGAATTGGAGGGTGTTAAAAAGCGCAAGCTGACAAAAGCGCTGGACAGAATTACAAAAGACTTTGATAGTCTGGAAGGGTTAATCATCGACATTCGCGAAAACCCCGGCGGCGATGATAGTACCGTTATTGCAATCGTGAACAGGTTTTGCGATCGAAAGCGAATAGCCTTCCACAGGAAAACGAAAATTGGACCTGGTGACGCTAATTTTAAACCTGTTAAATCATGGCACATGACGCCACAGGGGGTTGCCCGGTTCACTGGACCGATCGTGTTATTGAGTTGCGATTCTGTTTTCAGTGGTGGGGAGGTTTTTGCGTTGGCGATGAAACAACTTCCCAATGTGACCATCATCGGTGACGATACAAACGGCATCTTCTCTTATCAACTTGAAAAGAAACTCCCCAATGGCTGGCGTTATCGCTTGTCCTATCAAATATATTTTTCTGCCGACATGGTTTGTTATGAAGGCAGGGGCGTACCGGTTGACATCAGCTTACTCAACAGTAAGAGCGACATTGAAAACGGGATTGATCCATTGGTTATCCGGGCACTGGAAGTGATTGAAACAGCGAAAAATAATTAGGGATCAAATTCATTCTCGCATTTAAAGTTATCCGGCATCTTTGATGTAATAAAGGTTAAGTGAATGTCCATTTGTGTCAAGCGAGGAACGGAGTCCATCAGCTACTCTCTACGCTTGTCCAAATGTGAGTTGAAATTATGCAGTCTGCTTTCTTGCCGTCCCTTGCTCTTGTCGCCTCTATTGCACTGCTTGTTCAACCTACGGCGCTTGCTGTTGAGCACACGGGCGTAGAGCTATCCAGGGACACATCACACTATCCGGGACTAAATGACACGGATGGTTTCCAGGAAATCAATGGAATACTGGATGGTCCCCTCAAACATGGTCAATCGCTACCGTTTCTTGATATTCAGGTGGGTGGGGAAATTTCTGTCAGTAACGATGATGTTGTTAAAAAGCCCTGGAATTCGAAATCTTTCGAGACAAGAGGAAAGATCCAGCTTGTACAATACCTGGCTGCGAACCGGGGAGCAGTGCGTCAAAATAAGGCGTTTAACGATTCCCTGATTGAAAAACAATTCTCTTCAAAGCAATTAGACACGACTGTAATTGTGCATTTTGCGGATACGATGTCTTTGCTTAAAGGCGTTGTCGTTAATCGAATGGCCAAGAATAAGGTCAAGCACGAAACAATTCATTTTGTTATCGACAATAACGGCGTGGGTTTGCAACGCTGGGGAATGAAAAACAAGAGCTCTGCGATTATTGTGCTGGATGCCAGTGGGAAAGTTTTGTTTGCCAAAGACGGGCCTCTTTCTGAGTATGAAATAGAGAGCACAATAGCTTTGATTGAAAATCAAGTGAGCTAGTTAGCCAGCTAAAGTTGGTTTTGTTTTGGATGTATTGGTTCACAAGATGGAATCATCACAACGGGTGATGGGTAGCTGGCAAAGAATCACATCCTCCAGCTAAGCCTGGCTTTCCGCTTTTATTCAGCTTCTTAAAGAAAGCTAATCCCGTCTTGACGCTCTTTTTGCCACATTAATCCGTTGTGATTAATTGCCTGCCCGGGCCATGGATTTCAACATGTAGAGTTTACAAAAGGTCATACTGAATGATATACAGTCACGGCATCGCACTCCCCCCGGTATGGACACAGCGGATAATTCAAAATTGACCCAACCCAAAGACTTTAAATATCCCCAGGACCTGACCAGAATCGCGGACAGAAATAACTCGCGCGATTTTCATCCAACCCGGTCAACTACGCGGGAGGATCACAGTGCGTTCAGAATAGCCGGTGGAATCCTGGGAGCCATTGGTGGTACACCACTGGTCAAACTGGAAAATATACTTCAACCTTCGCACTTTGACTTTTTTGCCAAGCTGGAAGGCCTGAACCCGGGCGGCAGTTCCAAGGATCGCCCTAGTGTTGCAATCGTTGAGCGGGCGCTGCAAACCGGTGAAATCAACATCGACACCCTGGTGATAGAAAGCAGCTCAGGCAATACCGGTATCGGCCTGGCCCAGGTTTGCGCCTATCATGGTCTGCGCTTCCTATGCCTGGTTGACCCGAAAGTCACGCAGCAGAACATCGAAATACTCTCCGCCTATGGAGCCGACATCGAGATAATCGAACACCCTGACCCTGAGACTGGCGAAATACTACCTGCCAAACTCAAACGCATTGATGAAATCCTCGCGACGGTCAAGAACAGCTTTTGGGTCAACCAGTACGAAAGTGCAGAAAATTCAGGTGCTCATTACCGCTCAACAGTGAAGGAAATACTGCGTGACCTGGATGGCCACATGCTCGATTATCTTTTTATTGCCACCGCCACCTGCGGAACTATCAAAGGATGTCTCGACTATCTGAAGGATCACAATTATCCGACCAGGGTAGTTGCAGTAGATGCACTCGGTAGCCAGATTTTTTCGAATTACAAACATAATCGCCTGATCCCGGGCCTGGGATCTGCAATCTGCCCGGGACTGACTCCAACCGATGGTATACATAAGTCCATACACGTTACCGATATCGACTGCGTAGTGGGCTGCCGCCGTCTTGCCCGCAAAGAAGCCATCCTGGCCGGCGGGTCATCCGGTGGCGTTATCAGCGCGATCGAGCGGATGAGCAGCGAGATCCCCAGAGACTCTACGGTCGTTGCCCTGCTGCCTGACCGGGGTGAGCGTTACCTCGACACGATATATTCGGATGAGTGGGTGCGGGAAAACCTCGGCGACATTGCACATCATTGGTCAAAGACCACAAAGGAAACCTAAAACATTGAATAGCAACGACGTAATGATCATTGGGGCCCTGGAAGTGGAAGCTGCCCTGAAAGGTCATGAAGAGAATGTTCTCAAAGCAGTTCAGAAAGCCTACGAAACGCACTCCCGGGGCGCCAGTTCGCTACCGCACTCCAGTTTTTTGCGTTTTCCTGACAATGATAAAGACAGGATCATTTGCCTGCCTGCCTATCTTGGTGACGAGTACCAACTCGCCGGCGTCAAGTGGATCGCATCCGTTCCCGATAATGTCAGCCGGGGTATTGAAAGAGCTTCGGCAGTGATGATTCTGAACGATCGTCTCACCGGCCGGCCAACAGCGGTTATTGAAGGCTCGATTATCAGCAAGCAACGCACAGCTGCGTCCGCTGCGCTGGCATCAAAGGTACTTGCCCGCGGCGAGCCAGAAGCGATTGGCTTTGTGGGTTGCGGCCCGATCAATACCTCGGTGGCGCAGTTCCTTACAGTTACGTGGCCCAATGTTAAGCGTTTTGTCGCGTTCGACCTTGATCCAGCCCGTGCTGAAGTATTTGGTGAGGTATTGCTTGCCCGGCAACCCGGCGCTGAGTTTAAAGTTGCGGCAAACCTGGAAGACTTACTGAGCGAATGCCCCATGGTCTCATTCGGAACAACAGCCATCACGCCATACGTGGACAATCTTGATGCCTGCCCCGCCGGTGCGACCATTCTTCATGTATCGTTACGCGATTTGTCCGCTGGTATTATCCTGAAGAATAGCAACGTCGTCGACGACCTCGACCACGTAAACAGGGCAACTACTTCGATTCACCTCGCGTCGGAACAGGTCGGGCATACCAACTTTGTCCACAGCTCACTGGGTGACATCCTGCTTGGCAATAGCGATCTGCCCGAACGCGATGACCGCAAGATCATTTTTTCACCTTTCGGCCTGGGCGTGCTCGACCTGGCCGTCGCAGACCTGGTGCAAAAAAAGCTCGCACAAGAAGATGGTGGAACACTGGTCAAATCCTTTCTGCCTTGACAGATTCAATCCAGTTATTCCTGTGTTGCGCCGTGGGTTGTGTGTCTTATATAGAAGGGTTAGTTAACCAGTATTCATAAAAACCCCGCCAAAGACGATTTACTTATCGGCGTGCAAAGTACAACTGCGCCGCCTAATCGTCATTCAACTCATCCTCGTACTGCTTGTACAGCTTGTAATTGTGGGCAATGGCATCGGATCCGTCACCCTGTTGGATATGTGCAGTCCGAAGCTGTTGTTTTACCCATTTATGTTCGGCCCAGTTGCCACCACCTGATTTAACCACTTCCATCTCGGCATTATTGGCGCTCATAACCCCGCCGACGCCAGAATACATTTTGCCGAGATCCGCGATGGAGGGGCTTTCGCCGGCCTCTTCCTTGGCTTTCATTTCCGCTGCCAGTTTTTCCATTTTTTCGGCATATTCCGCATGTACGGCACGTGTTTTACGCAAAACCGAGACGTATTCCTCAACCTGGTCCTCGTCTAGTTCACCATCGGAAGGTGGGTCATAACGGTCGGAAGTTGCAGCATCCGTTAACTCGGCCTGACGAACGGCCTCCCCTACCACGCCTGAACTCGCGCTCCTGCTACCGGTGCTCTGGTGGGTCGAAATTTCACTGCTACGATATTCGTTAGCGACGCTACCTAAACCTAGTGCCAAGCCGATGATCATATTGATAATAATGATTGCCACCAGTGAAACCACAAAGTGAATCACGCGCTTGTCATCCGGTACACCCAGTGCCAGCGGCATAATTCGATAAAGGAAAACCAGTGAAAGCACACCACCGGCCAGCGCAATCAGAAACCCCAGGTATGGGATCAAACCTGCCAATGCCCCAGCCACCCACGCTGGAATCACAGCCAGCGAGACAGCTGCAAACGCACGCGAAAAACTGCGTGTGCCTTTGAAAACTCCCGCCAGGAAATCAAACACGAACACTACAATTGCAAAACCTAAGGCACCCATCACCAGGCTGGTAATCAAGGCCATAAACCAACTGCTTTGGTATCCATAAACGGCATAACCACCGGCCAGCCTGGAAAAAATCAGGGAAAGGAGAATATTTAATATGAATAACGGGCCGGTGAGCACCAATGCGGTTGCCTTCCAGTCAGGACAGTCTTCAAGGTAGGTCTTCCAAGTGTTTGCGTGATCCAGAAGGCCACCCTTGATCAAGGACAGTGTTTTTGCGAAATCGAATTGCATGTCAACGCTCCCATTGTTTTAGCAGGAAATTGTAAGTATAGACGAGAAACAGCAGGTTTCAATGAGCCCAGATGTAAGGTTGGCTCTGTATTTGCAATGGCATGGCATTGATGAGCTGGGCGACCAGCTTGCCATCAAATAGACGGACCGGATACATTAAACGCAACTAATGTATCCAGCCCTGTTTTAATTGAAACTCACATAACCACTACCACTTCGTGGTCCGGATCAGACTGGGTTACGATATTTTTATCCGTCTAATTGCGGACCTGAAGCGACCAGTGACCTGCCCTCCTCGTTATCAGTAAACTCTGCAAAGTTATCAATAAACAGCTTGGCCAGCGTCTCTGCCTTGGACTGCCACTCTGACACATCCTCATAGGTATCGCGTGGGTCGAGAATGCCGCTATCGACTCCAGGCAGCGCCAGCGGAACCTCCAGGTTGAAGATAGGTATCACCCTGGTTTCAGCTTTGTCGATCGAGTCATTGAGAATGTTGTCGATTATACCGCGGGTATCCTGAATCGAGATACGCCTGCCGGTGCCGTTCCAGCCGGTATTGACCAGGTAGGCATCCGCACCGCATGCTTCCATACGTTTCACCAACTGCTCACCGTACATGGTCGGGTGCACACTCAGGAAGGCCTTGCCGAAACAGGCTGAGAAGGCTGGTGTCGGTTCGGTGATGCCCCGCTCCGTCCCGGCCAGTTTTGCGGTAAAGCCGGAGAGGAAATGGTACTTCGTCTGGTCGGGTGTCAGTTTGGATACCGGAGGCAATACCCCGTATGCATCCGCGGTCAGAAAAATGACCTTATTTGCGTGACCGCCCTTGGATACCGGTTTGACGATATTGTCGATATGGTAGATCGGGTAGGAGACACGGGTATTTTCAGTCAATGAATTGTCGTCATAGTCGACCGTTCCGTCATCTTCTACCGTGACGTTTTCCAACAAGGCATCGCGTTTGACGGCATGAAAGATATCCGGTTCGGCCTCTTCGCTCAAATGGATGGTCTTGGCGTAGCAGCCGCCTTCAAAGTTGAACACGCCATTGTCATCCCAGCCATGTTCGTCGTCACCAATCAGTGCGCGCTTGGGATCGGTGGATAGAGTTGTCTTGCCGGTGCCTGAAAGACCGAAAAAGATAGCGGTACTGCCATCTTCGCCCACGTTGGCGGAGCAGTGCATGGCAGCCATCCCGCGTAACGGCAGGAAATAGTTCATCATCGCGAACATACCCTTTTTCATCTCACCGCCGTACCAGGTACCACCGATCACCTGTATTTTCTCCGTCATGTTGAAAACGGTATAGACCTCGGAGTTGAGACCATGCTCCTTCCATTTCTGATTGCTAGTCTTCGAGCCGTTCATGACGATAAAGTCAGGCTCGCCAAAATTCTTCAGCTCCTCGTCGGTCGGGCGCAGGAACATGTTCTTGACAAAGTGCGCCTGCCAGGCAACCTCCATAATAAACCGTACCTTCAGCCGTGTATCGGCATTGGTACCGCAGAAGGCATCGATAACGAACAGGCGCTTGCCGGAGAGCTGTTTGGTCGTCAGCGCCTTCAGATCGGCCCAGACTTCGGGAGTCGTCGGTTTGTTATCGTTCGGAGATTTGGGTGATGTCCACCAAATGGTGTCACGGGAGACATCATCCATGACGATGTACTTGTCCTTGGGAGAGCGACCGGTAAATTCACCCGTCATCACATTGACCGCGCCATACTCTGTCACGATGCCTTTTTCAAAGCCTTCCAGCCCCGGTTTCGTCTCCTCTTCGAACAACTGGTCATACGAAGGGTTATAGACGATTTCCTTAACGTCAGTGATGCCATATTTACTCAGATCAAGATTTACCACACTCATTATTAGAAACTCCCATTTCTACGCTTATGTCAAATTAATAAAATACATCTATTTGTTTTTATTAGTATAATTGTTTTTCGAATACCCTCAACGGTATCATATCCACCTGCAAAGATTAATCAGCAATCACTTGCAAACAGATATAATCAGGATACAGCATGCATTGTTACCAGATAATGACAGAAATCAATTAACTATTCATCGGCACATACGGATATGCACTCAATCTTCAAACCAATTCATAGCGCTTTTGATCGCCGGGGACAAATCGTTTTCATAGTTACTTAATCGGTCTGAAAAGGAGTTTTTCAACATTTGATTGACCGCTGCAAAGCGATCACGTTCACCTTCCCACGCTACTTCCGGATTCAGCATGGCCTCCGGGTAGCCCGAAAAACCGCGCACTGATTGATACTTCCAATGCTTGTCCATATGCCACTTGAATTGATCGGCCTGGTCGCTCTGAATCGCTGAAACAAATCGTCGCAG
>RCNE010000784.1_pt1 | contig 17060 bp, 11 predicted proteins | sample 2041361 | NCBI WGS metagenome assembly RCNE01 (sample SAMN09708229, study PRJNA481090) | Marine sediment metagenome, whole genome shotgun sequencing project.
ACGGGCGTCGAGATGTTCAGGAAGCTGCTGGATCGTGGTGAGGCGGGTGACAACGTAGGCGTACTGCTGCGTGGCACCAAGCGTGAAGAGGTTGAGCGTGGCCAGGTACTGGCGAAGCCGGGCTCGATCACGCCGCACACCAAGTTTGAGGCAGAGGTATACATTCTGACCAAGGACGAGGGTGGCCGTCATACGCCGTTCTTCAAGGGCTACCGACCGCAGTTTTACTTCCGTACGACGGACGTAACAGGTGCGTGCGAGTTGCCGGAAGGTACCGAGATGGTAATGCCGGGCGACAACGTGCAGATGGTTGTTGACCTGATTGCACCGATCGCGATGGAAGACGGTCTCAGGTTCGCTATCCGTGAGGGTGGTCGTACCGTGGGTGCCGGCGTCGTCGCCAAGGTTATCGAGTAATAAACCGGGGTCGAACCGAGGTTTTCGCAAAAACCTCGGTTCGACCCCAGTTACACTGCCGGCACGGTCACGACAGAAACGACAGTGAAAGCGAACGGAAATTTTTGCGTTTATTAGAACTAGGCCAGTAGCTCAATTGGCAGAGCGGCGGTCTCCAAAACCGCAGGTTGGGGGTTCGATTCCCTCCTGGCCTGCCATTTGAGCCACTTGGCATTATTAAGATCATGGTTACACAGACAGAACAGAGCGAAAGCGGTGTCCTCGACATTATCAAGCTGCTGCTATCCGCAGCAGCGCTGATTGGCGGGCTTTACGCGTATTACTACTACGAGCCGCAAATTGCTCAGGCACTGCGCGTTCTTATGGTATTGGCTGGAACAGCTGCCGGTATTGGTATCGCAATGACGAGCACTCAGGGCCAACGGCTCTGGCACTTCGTGCAGGGCTCGCGCGTTGAGATTCGCAAGGTCGTATGGCCAACGAAGCAGGAGACAACGCAAACGGCAATAGCCGTCTTCGTCTTCACGTTGATCATGTCGCTGTTCTTCTGGGCGCTCGACTCGGGTCTACTCTGGTTGACCCGTACACTGGTGGGTTAAGCCTACTTACGAAAGCGAACGAGTTTTAAAGGAATTACAGCAGTGGCCTTACGCTGGTACATCGTGCATGCCTATTCGAACTTCGAACACCGCGTCAAAGCGGGACTCGAGGAACGGATTGAGCGCATGGGTCTGCAGGACAAGTTTGGAGAAATCCTGGTCCCGACAGAGGAAGTGGTCGAGATGCGCGAAGGCCAGAAGCGCCGCAGTGAGCGCAAGTTCTTCCCTGGCTACGTGCTCGTGCAGATGGAAATGGACGACGAGACATGGCACCTCGTCAAGGAAGTGCCCAAGGTGCTTGGTTTTATCGGCGGATCCAGCGATCGGCCGGCGCCAATAACAGAAAAGGAAGCCGACCACATCCTGCAGCGCGTTCAGGAAGGTGTCGACAAGCCGCGGCCGAAGGTGTTGTTCGAGCCCGGCGAGGTTGTGCGGGTTACCGATGGGCCTTTCAACGACTTCTCAGGAGTTGTCGAGCAGGTCAACTACGACAAGAGCAGGCTGCAGGTTGCTGTACAGATTCTTGGCAGGTCCACGCCGGTTGAGCTGGACTTCGGCCAGGTAGAGAAAGGCTAGGAAAGAAATTATTCGGCAATGCGCGCGCCGCATGGCGCGGGCGGTTGCCAACCAAAGACGAGGAGCCCTTACAGGGCGTTTGAACTCGAGAGGAAAATACGATGGCAAAGAAAGTCGCCAGCTACATAAAGCTGCAGGTGCCTGCAGGCCAGGCAAACCCGTCGCCACCCGTTGGCCCGGCGCTCGGCCAGCACGGTGTCAACATCATGGAGTTCTGCAAGGCCTTTAACGCGCAGACTCAGGGCACGGAACCGGGTCTTCCCATTCCCGTGGTCATTACGGTTTATAGCGACCGTAGCTTCACGTTCATCTCCAAGACGCCGCCCGCTGCAGTATTGCTGCGCAAAGCGGCAGGGGTCCCGAAGGGTTCCGGCACGCCGAATACCACGAAGGTCGGCAAGGTCAATCGCGCGCAGCTCGAAGAGATTGCGACGACCAAGATGCCGGATCTGACGGCAGCTGATATGGACGCCGCAGTGCGTACGATTGCCGGTACGGCCCGTAGCATGGGTATCGATGTGGAAGGAGTGAACTGATGGCGACGTTCAGCAAAAGAAAGAAAACAGCTCTCGAAAAGGTTGACCCGCAGAAAGTCTACGAGATCGATGTTGCGCTGGGTCTCGTAAAGGAGCTCGCGACGGCCAAGTTCCCCGAGAGTATTGACGTTGCCGTCAACCTCGGCGTGGATCCCCGGAAGTCGGATCAGGTGGTTCGCGGTTCGAGCGTATTGCCGAATGGCACTGGCAAGACGGTTCGTGTGGCTGTATTCGCCCAGGGCGAAAACGCCGAGAAGGCGACGGCTGCGGGCGCTGATATTGTCGGATTCGAGGATCTCGCCGAGACCATCAAGGGTGGCACGATGGATTTCGATGTTGTCATCGCGACCCCGGACGCCATGCGTGTCGTCGGTCAGCTCGGCCAGATACTTGGCCCCCGTGGCCTGATGCCTAACCCGAAGGTTGGCACGGTGACGGCGGATGTCGAAACGGCTGTAAAGAACGCGAAGGCAGGCCAGGTCCGTTATCGCACGGATAAGGCCGGCATCATTCATTGCCCGATTGGACGCGCCGATTTTGAATTAGACGCGCTCAAGGAGAACCTCGATTTCCTGCTGGCTGACCTGAAGAAGGCCAAGCCCGCATCGGCAAAGGGTTCTTTCGTCAAGAAACTGACCGTATCCAGCACGATGGGGCCGGGTGTTTCGGTGGACAGAGGAACAGTTAACGCCTGATCCGGTCACTTTGACCGTGTCAGTTGATCGAGCGACAGCCAGCGTCTGACGTGACTGTCGTTCAAAAGAGATTTGTTCGGGCCCCGGCTGGATTGGGAAGCCCGGGCGGACAGCCATAAGGAAGTGGCGATCGTCGAAGACCGCAGGCGATCAGCAAAACCTGCTGATCTTAATATTCGCCTACGTAGATGGTGTTACCCGAGTCAGTTAGAAATGGCTTCGGTTACCCATCCGGCAAAGGGAAGGATATCCCCGCGGGGGTAAATCCCGGAATGGGGGGTGAAGCAGGTTTTCACCCGTTTTTTAGTAACCGTAAGCCAGGAGACATACATGGCACTGAGACTCGAAGACAAGAAAGCTCTTGTCAAAGAGGTAAACGCGGTTGCGGGAGACTCTGTGACGGCCGTTGCGGCTGAATACAGGGGTCTTTCTGTGGCAGAAATGACGGAGTTGCGCAAAGAAGCGCGCAGCGCCGGCGTATACATGCGTGTGGTCAAAAACACGCTGGCACGTCGGGCCGTCGCAGGAACTGAATTCGAGTGTATGCAAGACACTCTGAAGGGACCGATTCTGCTCGCGTTTGCAAAAGAAGATCCAGGTGCCGCTGCCAGGGTTATCAAGGATTTCGCCAAGGGGCACAAAGCCCTGCAGGCGGTATCGCTATCAGCCGGTGGGCAATTACTGCCAGGGTCTGATCTGAATAAGTTGGCCGATCTGCCGACTCTCGATCAGGCGCGTGCAATATTGCTCGGCGTGATGATGGCCCCGATGACCCAGCTGGTGCGCACGATTGCCGAGCCTTCTGCGATGCTCGCACGGACCCTGTCCGCGCGTGGTGAGCAAGACGCGGCGTAACACACAATATTCCCTGACTCAGGGTTTGAATTTTTTAAGGAACTATAGAAATGGCACTTTCAAACGAAGATCTGCTCAAAGAATTGAGCGCAAAGCCCATCATGGAAGTTGTTGAGCTCGTCAAGATGCTCGAAGAGGAGTGGGGTGTTTCTGCTGCTGCTCCCGTAGCTGTTGCCGCTGGCCCCGCTGCCGGTGACGGAGGCGAAGCCGCTGCAGAGAAGGACGAGTTCGATGTCGTCATGACCAGCTTCGGCGGAAACAAGGTTTCTGTGATCAAGGCAGTTCGCGCGCTCACGGGCCTTGGCCTCAAGGAAGCGAAGGACACTGTTGAAGGCGCACCGTCGACCATCAAGGAAGGCGTTGCCAAAACTGAAGCAGAAGAAGTTAAGAAGCAACTGGAAGAAGCTGGCGCTACCGTAGAGCTGAAATAATCAGCTGCTGCATGCTGTCGCATCTTTTGGTGCACGACCTGACGGGTCAAAAGTCGGGCAGGCAGCCAGTCGAATATCGGCTGGCTGCCTGTTCGCGTCCGTAATTAAAGCATTAGGCTAACGAGGATTTCTCGAATGGCATACTCATTCACTGAGAAAAAGCGTATCCGCAAGAACTTTGGCAAACGTCCGACGATCCTGGACGTGCCGTACCTGTTGTCGATCCAGGTTGATTCGTACAACAAGTTCCTGCAGTCGGATAAAACCATCGAAGACCGCGGGGAAATTGGTCTTCACGCCGCCTTTCAATCGGTATTCCCGATTGTCAGCTACTCCGGCAACGCAGCGCTGGAGTACGTGAGCTACCGCCTCGGCACGCCCGTATTTGACGTCAAGGAATGTCAGATGCGTGGCCTGACCTATGCGGCCCCGATTCGCGTCCTCGTTCGCCTCGTCATTTATGACAAGGAGGCCAGTGGCACGCCGAAACCCGTTAAGGATATTCGCGAACAGGAGGTTTATCTCGGTGAAATGCCGTTGATGACCGACCACGGTACGTTCGTAATCAACGGCACCGAGCGCGTTATCGTTTCCCAGCTGCATCGTTCCCCTGGCGTGTTCTTCGATCACGACAAGGGCAAGACGCACAGCTCCGGCAAGCTGCTGTTCTCGGCCCGTGTTATTCCTTACCGTGGCTCCTGGCTTGACTTCGAGTTCGACCCGAAAGACGCGGTCTTTGCACGTATTGACCGGCGCCGCAAACTGCCGGTCACCATCATTCTTCGTGCCCTGGGCATGAACAATGAGGAAATGCTCGATCTGTTCTTCGAGAACAATGATTTCTACCTCTCGGAGAAAGAAATCAAGATGGGCCTGGTGCCCGACCGCCTGCGTGGCGAAACGGCATCGTTTGATATCAAACTGGGCCGCAAGCTTATCGTTGAGGACGGGCGTCGCATAACCGCGAAGCACGTTCGCGACATGGAGAAGTCGACGGTCGACAAGCTCACGGTGCCGAACGAGTACCTCGAAGGTAAGGTCCTCGCGCACGACATCATCGACACAGAAACCGGCGAACTGCTAGCCGCGGCGAATGCCGAGCTGACAGCTGAGCTCATCGAGCAGCTCATCGCTGCCGGTATCGAGCACATTCGAACGCTTTTTGTGAACGACCTGGATCGCGGACCGTTTATTTCGAACACGCTGAACATCGACCCGTCGACGACGCGTCTCGAGGCGCTGGTCGAAATCTACCGGATGATGCGTCCCGGCGAGCCGCCAACCAAGGAAGCGGCTGAAAATCTGTTCCAGAACCTGTTCTTCAATCCGGATCGCTATGACCTGTCGGCCGTTGGCCGCATGAAGTTCAACCGCCGTGTTGGCCGCGATAACTCCGAAGGCGAGGGTGTTCTCGACAAGGAAGACATCCTTGACGTGCTCGGCACGCTGATCAACATCCGAAACGGCTACGGTACGGTTGACGATATCGACCATCTCGGTAACCGCCGAGTGCGCAGCGTCGGCGAGATGGCGGAGAACGCTTTCCGCGTCGGTCTCGTCCGCGTGGAGCGCGCCGTCAAAGAACGTCTGACACAGGCCGAGGCCGATGGCTTGATGCCTCAGGAAATGATCAACGCCAAACCAGTGGCAGCGGCCGTGAAGGAATTCTTCGGCTCCAGCCAGCTGTCGCAGTTCATGGATCAGAACAATCCGCTTTCCGAAGTTACCCATAAGCGTCGTGTCTCGGCGCTCGGGCCAGGCGGTTTGACGCGTGAACGTGCGGGCTTCGAGGTTCGCGACGTGCACCCGACGCATTACGGCCGGGTCTGTCCGATCGAGACCCCTGAAGGTCCGAACATCGGCCTGATCAACTCGCTGGCAGTCTATGCACGCACCAACGCCTATGGCTTCCTCGAGACACCATATCGCAAGGTCAAGAATAGCAAGGTGACGGCAGACATCGATTACCTGTCGGCGATCGAGGAGAGCCAGTTCATCATTGCCCAGGCCAACGCCGAGCTCGATAAGAACGGCAAGTTCACAGAAGAACTGATCGCCGTTCGCCACAAGAACGAGTTCACGCTGGCGGGGCCAGACGACGTCAATTACATGGACGTCAGCCCGCGTCAGATCGTATCGGTCGCGGCGGCACTGATTCCGTTCCTCGAGCACGACGATGCCAACCGTGCGCTTATGGGTTCGAACATGCAGCGCCAGGCGGTTCCGACGCTGCGCGCCGAGGCACCGCTGGTCGGTACTGGCATCGAACGGGCTGTTGCAATCGATTCCGGCGTTACCGTCGTCGCGAAGCGTGGCGGTTCCGTAGACTCGGTCGATGCATCGCGTATCGTCGTTCGTGTGAATGACGATGAAACGACCGCGGCAGAGCCAGGTGTCGACATCTACAACCTGACCAAGTACACGCGTTCGAACCAGAACACCTGTATTAATCAGCGCCCGCTCGTGAAGAGCGGCGACTCGATCGCTTCCGGCGATGTGCTTGCCGACGGGCCGTCCACTGATATGGGCGAGCTTGCGCTTGGACAGAACCTGCTGGTCGCGTTCATGCCGTGGAACGGCTACAACTTCGAGGACTCGATCCTGATCTCGGAGCGGGTTGCCAAGGAAGACCGCTTCACGACAATTCACATCGAAGAGCTGCAGTGTGTCGCGCGCGACACCAAGCTTGGGCCCGAGGACATCACTTCGGACATACCGAATGTTGGTGATTCCGCGCTTGCGAAACTCGATGAGTCGGGCATTGCGTTCATCGGCGCCGAAGTGAAAGCCGGCGACATCCTGGTGGGCAAGGTTACGCCCAAGGGTGAAACGCAGCTGACGCCGGAGGAGAAGCTCCTGCGTGCGATCTTCGGTGAGAAAGCATCCGACGTTAAAGATACGTCGCTGCGTGTGCCGCCTGGCATGGACGGTACCGTGATCGACGTGCGCGTATTTACGCGCGATGGTGTTGAGAAAGACCTGCGTGCCCTATCGATCGAAAAAGCAGAGCTCGAAAGTGTCCGCAAGGATCTCGACGATACGTTGCGAATTCTCGAAGAGGATATTTACGAGCGCGTCGAGCGCATGCTGGCGGGCAAGGTTGCCCAGGGTGGCCCCAACAAGCTCAAGTCGGGCAGCAAGATCGTCAAGGCCTACCTCGAAGAGTTGCCTCGTGAGCAGTGGTTCGAGATTCGCCTGAAGAACGACGATGCGAACGAGCAGCTGCAGAACTCCTTCGAACGCCTGAAGGCGCAGCGTGACGAATTCGATCGTCGTTACGAGGAGAAGAAGTCCAAGATCACGGCGGGTGACGATCTGGCTCCGGGCGTTCTGAAGATGGTCAAGGTCTACCTGGCCGTCAAACGACGCATCCAGCCGGGTGACAAGATGGCTGGCCGCCACGGTAACAAGGGCGTGATCTCCACGATCGTTCCGGTAGAGGATATGCCGTACCTGGAAGATGGTAATCCGGTCGATATCGTCCTGAACCCACTCGGTGTACCGTCGCGAATGAACGTCGGCCAGGTACTCGAAACCCACCTGGGCTGGGCTGCCAAGGGCGTCGGCAAGAAGATTGACGAAATGCTCAAAGCGCAGGAGTCGGTTGTGAAGTTGCGCCAGTTCCTCGATGCGGTCTATAACAAGACCGGCGGCAGGGTAGAAGACCTCAAGTCGTTCAGCGATGCTGAAATACTGGAGTTGGCGGGCAATCTGACGAACGGCGTGCCGACAGCGACGCCTGTTTTTGACGGTGCGACCGAAGCTGAAATCAAGGGGCTGCTCGAGCTCGCCGGCTACGACAAGTCCGGTCAGTCGACCTTGTATGATGGCCGCACGGGCGACAAGTTCGACCGCGAGGTCACCGTTGGCTACATGTACATGCTGAAGCTCAACCACCTGGTTGATGACAAAATGCATGCACGCTCAACCGGACCGTACAGCCTCGTCACGCAGCAGCCGCTGGGTGGTAAGGCGCAGTTCGGCGGCCAGCGCTTTGGTGAGATGGAGGTCTGGGCGCTCGAAGCGTACGGCGCCGCATACACCTTGCAGGAGATGCTGACGGTCAAGTCGGACGACGTGCAGGGCCGCACCAAGATGTACAAGAACATCGTGGATGGCGAGCACTACATGGATGCCGGAATGCCGGAATCGTTCAATGTGTTGGTTAAGGAGATTCGTTCTCTGGGCATCAACATTGAGCTGGAGACAGACTAATGAAAGATCTGCTAAAGCTGTTCAAATATCAGCACCCGGTCGATGATTTCGATGCGATTCGCATTGGCCTGGCCTCACCGGACATGGTTCGTTCCTGGTCCTTTGGTGAGGTCAAAAAACCGGAGACCATCAACTACCGCACCTTCAAGCCGGAGCGTGATGGACTGTTCTGTGCAAAGATCTTTGGTCCCATCAAGGACTACGAGTGCCTCTGCGGCAAATACAAGCGCCTTAAGCATCGCGGCGTTGTCTGCGAGAAGTGCGGCGTCGAGGTAACGCAGACCAAGGTTCGTCGTGAGCGCATGGCCCACATCGAACTGGCCAGTCCGGTTGCTCACATTTGGTTCCTGAAGTCATTGCCTTCACGTATCGGCCTCATGCTTGACATGACGCTGCGTGAGATCGAGCGCGTGTTGTACTTTGAGGCGTTCGTAGTGGTCGAGCCGGGCATGACCGAGCTTGAGCGCGGCCAGTTGATGACCGATGACATGTACCTGGATGCGCTAGAGCAGTATGGCGACGAGTTTGACGCCCGTATGGGTGCCGAAGCGGTTCGCGAAATGCTCATGACCATCGACCTGCAGCGCGAGATCCTCAAAGTTCGAGAGGATATGGGTGCCACGCGTTCCGAAACCAAGATCAAGCGGCTGTCCAAGCGCCTGAAGCTGATCGAGTCGTTCGTCGAGTCTGGCAACAAGCCTGAGTGGATGGTGTTGACCGTGTTGCCCGTTCTTCCGCCGGACCTGCGTCCTTTGGTACCACTGGACGGCGGCCGATTCGCGACCTCCGATCTCAACGATCTGTACCGCCGCGTTATCAACCGTAACAACCGTCTGCGCCGGCTGCTGGAGCTCAACGCGCCGGACATTATCGTGCGCAACGAAAAGCGCATGCTGCAAGAGTCTGTCGATGCACTGCTCGACAACGGTCGTCGCGGCCGCGCGATCACGGGCACCAACAAGCGTCCGCTGAAATCGCTGGCTGACATGATCAAGGGCAAGCAAGGTCGCTTCCGCCAGAACCTGCTCGGCAAGCGCGTCGACTACTCCGGACGTTCCGTTATCGTGGTTGGTCCTACGCTGAAGCTGCACCAGTGTGGCTTGCCGAAGAAGATGGCGCTTGAGTTGTTCAAGCCGTTTATTTTCTCGAAGCTGCAGTTGCGTGGCGAAGCAACAACGATCAAGGCTGCGAAGCGCCTTGTAGAGCGCGAAGGCACAGAAGTCTGGGATATTCTCGAAGAAGTTATTCGTGAGCATCCTGTCATGCTGAACCGTGCGCCAACGCTGCACAGGCTTGGTATCCAGGCATTCGAGCCGGTATTGATTGAGGGCAAGGCTATTCAGCTGCACCCGCTGGTCTGTACCGCGTTCAACGCTGACTTTGACGGCGACCAGATGGCAGTACACGTGCCCCTGTCGATCGAGGCGCAGCTTGAGGCGCGTGCCTTGATGATGTCATCCAACAACATCCTCTCGCCCGCCAACGGCGAGCCTATTATCGTGCCGTCGCAAGACGTTGTTCTTGGCCTCTACTGGATGACTCGCAGTCGCATCAATGCTGAAGGCGAAGGCATGATTTTTGCCAGCGTTGACGAGGCTCGACGTGCCTACGAAATGGGTGCCGCTGCGCTGCAGGCCATCGTCAAGGTCCGGGTCACATTGGCTGAGCGCGATGAAAACGACGAGATTCGTGAGGTCACGAAAGTGATCGAGACGACCGTTGGTCGTGCGCTGCTCTCTGAAATCATGCCTGCCGGACTGGAGTTTGCGCGCATCAACCAGTCGATGACGAAGAAGGCGATTTCGAGCGTTATTAACGCTTGCTACCGCCAGCTCGGCCTGAAGAAAACGGTCGTATTCGCGGATCGCCTGATGTACACGGGCTTTCGCTTCGCGACGCGGGCCGGTATTTCGATCGGCGTCAACGACATGGTCGTGCCGGAGAATAAAGAGGAAATCCTGGCGGTCGCGGAAACCGAGGTGAAGGAGATTCAGGACCAGTACGGCTCCGGACTTGTCACCGACGGCGAGCGATACAACAAGGTCGTCGATATCTGGTCGCGCACCAATGACCAGGTTGCGAAGGCGATGATGGACAAGCTCGGTACCGAGTCCACCAAGGACGCGAAGGGCAAGACCGTCGACCAGGAATCCTTCAATTCGATCTACATGATGGCCGACTCAGGCGCTCGTGGTTCTGCCGCGCAGATTCGCCAGCTTGCCGGAATGCGAGGCCTGATGGCCAAGCCGGACGGCTCAATCATCGAAACGCCGATCACGGCGAACTTCCGTGAGGGGCTGGACGTACTGCAGTACTTCATCTCGACTCACGGCGCTCGCAAAGGCCTTGCCGACACCGCCTTGAAGACAGCCAACTCCGGTTACCTGACACGTCGTCTGGTTGACGTCGCGCAGGACCTGGTGGTTACCGAGGTGGACTGTCACACCCGCAAGGGTGTGGCGATGGCGCCGCTGGTTGAGGGTGGCGATATCGTCGAGCCCCTGACCGAGCGCGTTCTTGGTCGCGTACTCGCTGAGCCCGTGATGATAACGGGCACCGACAAGGTTGCCTTTGACGCCGGTACGATGCTCGATGAGGCCGCGGTTCAGCGTCTCGAAGAGTTGCAGATTGATCATGTGCTGGTGCGTTCGCCCATTACTTGTGAGATTCGCTACGGCGTTTGTTCACAGTGTTACGGACGCGACCTCGCCCGCGGTGACCGCATCAATATTGGTGAAGCGGTTGGTGTTATCGCGGCTCAGTCAATCGGCGAGCCGGGCACACAGCTGACGATGCGTACCTTCCACATTGGTGGTGCTGCATCACGTTCAGCCGCGATCAGCAACATCGAAATTGGCTCCCGGGGTGTTGCCAAGCTCGTCAACATCAAGACAGTTGCACACCACAAAGGCTACCTGGTTGCCGTATCGCGTTCGGGTGAAATCTCAATCGTTAATGAGATGGGCCGCGAGCGTGAGCGCTACAAGGTTCCTTACGGTGCAACGATTACTATCAAGGACGGCGCTGACGTCAAGCAGGGCCAGGTCGTTGCAAACTGGGACCCGCATACTCACCCGGTTGTCACCGAGGTTGAAGGCAAGATCAAGTTCGAGGACTTCATCGACGGTATTACGGTCGCTGAGCAGGTCGACGAATTCACCGGCCTGACCAGTATTGTCGTGCTCGATCCGAAGAGCCGTACAGGTTCCGGCAAGGATCTTCGACCGGTCGCAAAACTGGTTGACGACGAAGGTAAGGATATTTTCTTCGCCAATACCGAGATCCCCGCGGTCTACGCATTGCCGGTGGGCGCCATTATTTCCATGGCGGACGGTGCCAGTGTTTCAGTGGGCGATATCATCGCGCGCATCCCACAGGCGTCTTCCAAGACCCGCGATATCACCGGTGGTCTGCCGCGTGTGGCCGATCTGTTCGAAGCGCGTAAGCCAAAGGATCCTGCGATCATGGCCGAGCACACGGGTACGGTCAGCTTCGGCAAGGAAACCAAGGGCAAGCGTCGCCTGGTCCTTACTGAAGAGAATGGCGAGAGTCACGAGGAGTTGATTCCGAAGTGGCGTCATCTCAACGTGTTCGAGGGCGAGCAGGTTGTTCGCGGCGAGACTATCGCTGACGGCGAGCCGAATCCCCACGATATCCTCAGGCTGCAGGGCGTTAAAAACCTGGCCGATTACCTGGTTCGTGAGATCCAGGATGTTTACCGTCTCCAGGGTGTGAAGATCAACGATAAGCACATCGAGGTGATTATTCGCCAGATGTTGCGCAAAGTTATCGTTGCGACTCCGGGTGAGAGTAATTACCTGCGTGGTGAGCAGATCGACAAGGCGCGATTCTTCGAGGAAGAAGAACAGCTCGAGGTGCAGAATAAAGAGACGTTGACAGTGGATCCGGTGTTGCTTGGCATCACCAAGGCGTCGCTGGCCACGGAATCCTTTATCTCAGCTGCGTCGTTCCAGGAGACAACGCGAGTGCTGACCGAAGCTTCCGTGCGGGGCCTTCGGGACGAGCTGCGCGGTCTCAAGGAGAACGTCATCGTTGGGCGGCTCATTCCTGCGGGAACCGGTTTTGCCCACCATGCTGAGCGACGACGCACGCGGGAGCAGGATCTGGCCGATCAGCTTCGAGAGCTGGAGGACGCGCAGGCGGCTGAAAAGGCCCTCGAGGGCCTGGCCGGCGAGGACGCGGATGTAGCAGAAGAGCCTGTCGATGAGGCGCCTGTCTCAGCGGAGTCTGATGCGCCTCTTGAGGCCGATGAGGCGCCTGTCTCAGCGGAGTCTGAGGTGCCTGTCGCAGCGGAGTCCGATGCGCCTGTTGAGGGCGATGAGGAGACTACGGCGGCGTAGCCTGCCAGCTTGGTATATAAATCAAAGGCTTAGCGGCCCTGATGGGCGTTGACTGATGCTTGCTTGACACTGAGTTGACTGCGTCACTAAAATGCCCGCCCTTATCCTTGGGGCCCGCCTACAGGCGGGTCCTGATTTTCAAGGGCTCGCCATTGGGCGGGCCCTGATTTTTCGCGGCTTCTGGACTGATGCAGTCTGGGGGCTTGGTGCGCCCGTTTTAACGTGGCGCAAAGCAACAAGACGACTATCTTTTAACCCGATAAAAAAGAGTGGAAGGCCCATGGCCACAGTGAATCAGTTAGTACGTAATCCACGAGCCACCAAGCGTGTAAAAAGCACGGTACCGGCGCTCGAAGCCAGCCCGCAGAAGCGCGGTGTCTGCACACGTGTCTATACAACGACCCCGAAAAAGCCGAACTCGGCGATGCGCAAGGTCGCTCGTGTGCGATTGACAAACGGCTTTGAGGTAACGAGCTACATTGGCGGCGAAGGCCATAACCTGCAAGAGCATAGTGTCGTTCTTATTCGCGGCGGCCGTGTGAAGGACCTGCCGGGTGTTCGCTACCATACGGTTCGCGGCACGCTCGACTGCTCGGGCGTTTCCGATCGCCGCAAGGGCCGCTCGAAATACGGCGCCAAGCGCCCTAAAAAGTAACCTAATCAGCCCCGCCCAGGCGGCGGACTATAAAGAGACGAACTCATGTCGAGAAGAACACAAGCCCCGAAACGAACGATTCTGCCTGACCCGAAGTACGGTAGCGATCTGCTGGCGAAGTTCATGAATATGATCATGAACGACGGTAAGAAGTCCGTTGCGGAGCGTATTATCTACGGTGCACTGGATCGCATTTCCGAACGCGAAACACAGACCGGTGATAAAGCACTGGAGCTGCTTGAGACAGCGCTTGAGAACGTCAAGCCTATGGTCGAAGTAAAGTCGCGTCGCGTTGGCGGCGCTACCTACCAGGTCCCTGTAGAAGTTCGTCCGGCACGCCGTCAGACGCTGGCCATGCGTTGGATTATCGATGCCGCAAGGAAGCGCAGTGAGAAGTCGATGGCGCATCGGCTCGCGCATGAGCTGCTTGATGCTGCAGAGAACCGTGGAACCGCCGTCAAGAAGAAAGAAGACACGCATCGTATGGCAGAAGCCAACAAGGCGTTCTCGCACTACCGCTGGTAGTAAGGCTTTGTCGTGGCCCGTACAACCCCCATCGAGCGTTACCGCAATATTGGCATTACGGCCCATATTGATGCGGGCAAGACGACCACGACGGAGCGCGTCCTGTTTTACACCGGAGTCTCGCACAAGATAGGCGAGGTGCATGATGGCGCCGCCGTCATGGACTGGATGGAGCAGGAACAGGAGCGTGGTATCACGATCACGTCTGCCGCCACGACCTGCTTCTGGAAGGGCATGGACGGCCAGTTTGACGAACACCGCGTCAACATTATCGATACGCCGGGCCACGTCGACTTTACTATTGAAGTAGAGCGCAGCCTGCGCGTGCTGGACGGGGCCGTCACGGTGCTGTGCGCCGTCGGCGGTGTTGAGCCGCAGACCGAAACGGTCTGGCGCCAGGGCAACAAGTACAGCGTGCCGCGTATGGTCTTCGTCAACAAGATGGATCGTGCCGGCGCCGATTTCCTGAGAGTCGTAAACCAGGTCAAAGAGCGGCTTGGCGCGAACCCGGTGCCGATTCAGCTGCCCATTGGCGCTGAAGAGCACTTCGAGGGCGTCATCGATCTCGTTCGCATGACCGCAATCTACTGGGACGAGGGCAACATGGGGACGACCTATGAGGCTCGCGATATTCCGGAGGAGCTGCTGGCCGAAGCGAAGCATTGGCGCGAGAAGATGGTTGAGGCGGCCGCGGAAGGTACCGAAGAACTGCTGAACAAGTTCCTGGAAAATGGCGAGCTGTCGGATGACGAAATTCGCCTGGGGCTGCGCAAACTCACCTTGACCGGTGATGTCGTGGTCGCGATGTGCGGGTCCGCATTCAAGAACAAGGGCGTGCAGGCGATGCTCGACGCTGTAATCGACTACATGCCGTCGCCGGTCGACGTGCCCGCTATCGTGGGTCACCTCGACGATGAAAGTGAGGCGGAGCGTCACGCGGACGACGATGAGCCCTTCGCGGCCCTGGCGTTCAAGATTGCGACGGATCCGTTCGTCGGCAACCTGACGTTCTTCCGCGTTTACTCAGGGGTGCTGAATTCCGGCGATACCATTTTCAACCCGATCAAGGGCAAGAAGGAGCGCATCGGCCGTATCCTGCAGATGCATTCAAACGATCGGAAAGAGATCAAGGAAGTACGCGCCGGTGATATTGCTGCGGCAGTAGGCCTCAAGGATGTCACCACGGGTGACACATTGTGCGATCTGAAGCAGCGCATCATGCTCGAGCGCATGGATTTTCCGGAGCCGGTTATCTCGGTCGCGGTTGAACCAAAGACCAAGGTTGATCAGGATAAGATGGGCAATGCTTTGATGAAGCTTGCGAAAGAGGATCCATCTTTCCGCGTGCACACCGACGAAGAGTCCGGCCAGACGATCATTTCCGGGATGGGTGAGCTGCACCTCGATATCATCGTCGATCGCATGAAGCGCGAATTCAGCGTCGATGCTAACGTCGGCAAGCCGCAGGTGGCTTACCGCGAGACCATCCGCCATGGGGTCAAGCAGGAAGGCAAGTTCGTGCGTCAGTCCGGCGGCCGAGGCCAGTACGGACATGTTTACATCGAAATCGAGCCGCTTCCGGCGGGCAGCGGCTACGAATTCGTTAACGCGATAGTTGGCGGCGTGGTCCCACGAGAGTATATTCCGGCCGTCGATCGCGGTGTTCAGGAACAAATGGAGAACGGTGTGATTGCCGGCTACCCGCTGGTGGACTGCAGGGTCACGCTGTACGACGGTTCTTACCATGACGTCGATTCGAGCGAGATGGCGTTCAAGATCGCTGGCAGCATGGGCTTCCGCGAGGGAGCGCTGAAAGCGGATCCGGTACTGCTCGAGCCGATAATGCAGGTTGAGGTGGTGACGCCTGAAGATTACATGGGAGATGTGATGGGCGATCTGAATCGTCGACGCGGTCTTCCGCAGGGCATGGACGACACGCCTTCGGGCAAGACGATTCGTGCCGAAGTGCCGTTAGCCGAGATGTTCGGCTATTCCACGGATCTGCGCTCGATGAGCCAGGGCCGTGCGGTGTACTCGATGGAGTTTAAGAAATATTCAGAAGTGCCGCAGAACGTCGCGGATTTGGTGATGAGAAAAGCAAGCTAACAAACCGAGAGCCAGGGACATGTCTAAAGAGAAATTTGAGAGAACAAAGCCCCACGTAAACGTAGGCACTATTGGTCACGTGGACCATGGCAAGACGACGCTGACGGCTGCGCTGACGAAGGTCATGGCGGAGAAGCACGGTGGTGAGGTCAAAGGTTACGACCAGATTGACAACGCCCCGGAAGAGCGCGAGCGTGGTATTACGATTGCGACGGCACACGTTGAGTACGAGAGTGACAACCGTCACTACGCCCACGTTGATTGCCCGGGACACGCGGACTATGTGAAGAACATGATCACGGGTGCAGCACAGATGGACGGCGCGATCCTGGTGGTATCGGCGGCCGATGGCCCGATGCCGCAGACGCGCGAGCACATCCTTCTGGCACGCCAGGTAGGTGTACCGTACATCGTGGTGTACATGAACAAGGCTGACCAGGTAGACGACGAAGAGCTGCTGGAGCTGGTTGAGATGGAAATTCGCGATCTTCTGTCGATGTACGAGTTTCCGGGTGATGACACGCCGATTATTACGGGTTCGGCGCTGAAGGCGTTTGAAGGCGACGAGTCGGACATTGGCGTTCCGTCGATCCATAAGCTGATTGAACAGATGGATAGCTACATTCCGATGCCGGAGCGCGCTATTGACGGTGACTTCCTGATGCCGGTCGAGGACGTATTCTCGATTTCGGGTCGTGGCACGGTGGTAACGGGTCGAATCGAGCGTGGTGTGGTCAACGTGGGCGATGAGCTGGCGATTGTTGGCATCAAAGATACGATGAAGACGACCTGCACGGGCGTTGAGATGTTCCGCAAGTTGCTGGATCGTGGTGAAGCGGGCGATAACGTTGGCGTCCTGCTGCGTGGCACCAAGCGCGAAGAAGTTGAGCGTGGCCAGGTATTGGCTAAGCCGGGTTCTATTACACCGCACACCAAGTTCGAGGCAGAAGTTTACATTCTGACCAAGGATGAGGGCGGTCGTCATACTCCGTTCTTCAAGGGATATCGTCCGCAGTTTTACTTCCGTACTACGGATGTAACGGGTGCGTGCGAATTGCCGGAAGGCACCGAGATGGTCATGCCGGGCGA
>RCNE010000787.1_pt1 | contig 17043 bp, 20 predicted proteins | sample 2041361 | NCBI WGS metagenome assembly RCNE01 (sample SAMN09708229, study PRJNA481090) | Marine sediment metagenome, whole genome shotgun sequencing project.
GCGTGGGCCGCGCACAGGTAGTCGCCGTCAAGATCGACGACGGCGACTCCCTCGCAAATGCGGCAGACGAACCCCGTGGGGTGCTGTGTGTTTGTGCCTTCCATGCCTGACGACATGATGGCTCAGTGAGGAGGCGTAGTACAGAAGGATTGGCGACGGTGCCGAGCTGACTAGCCCCTCGCTACGCCGATGGAAGAACCGAAAGCAGACCGCTAGCCAGCCGTCACGGACTCGATGAGCTCCATCTCCGCAATCTTCTCCCACTCTTCACAGAGCCCATGAAGGTCGGTGTCGAGATCCAGGTAGTTGTCAGGGAGCTCGCACGCATCGTACGTAGCCTTGTCGGGCCAGCGCTCGAAAACGAGATGCGTGCCGTCGGACTGGGCGAAGAGCTGCGAACCGAGGCTCCTACAGTGATCACGCTTCGCCTCGGCGATGGTTCTCCAACAGACGAAGAACGCCTGGCGCTGATCGCGTTTCGCTCGGATCCGGTATGTGACAACGAACATGTCGACCTCCTCGCCCCTCACCCTACGCACCGGGAGCGGCCGGGTGCAGGTTGCCTACGTCCCGGGGACCGAACGGATATCGGGGAGCCCTCGGAAACGCTCGGCGTAATCGATGCCGTATCCAACGACGAAACCCTGCGGGATCCACAAGCCCATGTAGTCAGATGGCGTGGCGCCCTCGCGCACGAGCAACGAGCATGTCTTGACTTCGGCGGGGTGCCCTGCCCGGACACGATCGCCCACGAAGTCCAAGGTCAGCCCTGTATCGAGGATGTCCTCGACGAGGATGACCGTGCGGCCGGTGACGTCGTGCTCGATGTCCTTGGTGATCTCCACGGCTCCCGAAGAGACCGTGCCCTTGCCATATGACCTGGCCCGGATGAAATCGATCTGCACCGGGATCGTCATAGCCCGAACCAGGTCGGCGAGGAAGATGAATGAGCCGGTAAGCACGCCCACGGCGAGCGGCGTTTCGTCCGGATAGTCGGCGGAAATCTCGCCGGCGACACGGTCAACGGCGGCGGCGATGTCGTCTTTGCTGAAGCGGGGTTCGAGTTCCATGTTCCGATTCTACGCTCCATGGCCCTGTCGATGCGATAGGATGGGGAACGGGCAGAGGAGGAATGTGATGAGCCAGTATGAACTTGTCGAATTCGTGGAACCCTCCTTCCGAGAGGGCGGATCGTTCCAAGGCACGAAAGAGCGGTTGTTGGGCTTGTTCGAGTCTGAAGTCGTCGCCATCGACGCCGGCCGAAAGGCGTGGACGGCGTTTCGTGAGTCCGGCAGCAAGGATGTCTCCTGGTGGATCGTTCGAGTCCCAGGGGAGACGCTCGCGCGCTGGATCGCCGACGGGGGAAGCCCAGTAGAGCGGGTCCTCGATCTCAGGACGAACCAACTCGTCGATTTGAAGTGATCCAACCGGCGGCGTTCGAAGCCGAGGTGCGAGAACTGCACGCGTTCTTCGCACGATGGTTCGCAGGTACGGCTGAGTCCGGTGACTTGGAGCGGCTGGACGTTCTCGATGAATCGTTCCGCATGATCGGCCCCGATGGTCGAGAGCAGACCGTCGACGAGGTCCGCTCTGCGATTGAAGACGCCCATGGACGGCGATCCATGCAGATCGAGATTCGGAACGTCAGCGTCCATCCGACGGCTCTGGTCGGAACGTACGAGGAGTGGCAGACGTCCGATGGTGTGGTCACCGGGCGTATCTCGTCGGCCGTGATGGCGGCCGATCCGTCAACCCCGAACGGGCTGCGGTGGATGCATCTTCACGAGACCTGGCTGCCCGACGCCCGGCCGTGACGATCATTGAGGTCATGAAGCTGCATTGCGATATCGTCACCTGCGATCTGGCTCGACAGCGCCCGCCACTGCCAGTTCGCGTCGGTTGTGGCAGGAATGTTCATGCGGGCGGCAGATCCGAGACGGAGAAGATCCTGCAGCGGAGCAAGGGCGAACATGGCGCGTGAATCCCAGAGGCCATCGAGGAAGCCACCGACCGGATCGCTGGGGTCGATCGAGAGGTAGCGAGTTGCGAATGCCCGTTGGTTCTCCGGAGCACTTCTCCACCAGCCGAGCGTTGTGTCGTTGTCATGCGTGCCGGTATAGGCGACGGTCTCGACCGGATAGTTGTGGGGGAGGAACGGATCGGTCTCATCCGTTGAGAAGGCAAACGTCAATACCCTCATGCCGGGGAACCCGGTCTGGGCGAGCAACTCGGGAACCTTGTCTGACAGGTCCCCGAGATCCTCCGCGATGATCGGCAGACCACCGAGCCGCTCCCTGATCGCATCGAAGAACGCCATTCCTGGACCGTCGCGCCAAACACCGTCGATAGCGGTGTCGGCTCCCGCCGGGATCTCCCAGTAGTCGGCGAACGCCCTGAAGTGGTCGATGCGAGCGATGTCTGCGATCTGGAACGTGGCGCGGAGACGATCGGCCCACCATGCGAATCCTGTTTCGGCATGGTGGGCCCAGTCGTAGAGAGGGTTGCCCCACAGCTGCCCTGTATCGGAGAAGTAGTCGGGTGGGACACCAGCCACAACGGTGGGTCGACGCTCTGCATCGAGGCGGAATCGTTCCGGTGATGCCCAGAGGTCGGCGGAGTCACCGGCCACGAATATCGGGACATCGCCGATGATCCGGACACCGTTGGTGGTCGCATGACGGTGCAGGGACTCCCATTGGCGGAAGAACAAGAACTGTGAGAAGCGAATCATCGAGACGGAATCGGCGTGTGTCCTTTGGAACGATCCGATGGCGCCGGTCTCTCGAAGCCGGAACTCGTCGGGCCAGTCCTGCCAGCTCCCGCCGCCGTGTGCGGTCTTGATAGCCATGAAGAGCGCGTAGTCGTCGAGCCAGTTCTCCGCAGCACAGAACCGATCGAAGTCATGGCGCAACTCGGGATCACCACGGCCGGCCTCGAAGGCAGCGAAAGCACGCGAGAGGATCTCTCGTTTCCACGGAATCACCGCTCCGTATTCGACGTGGTCGTCCGGGAACCCAGGCGAGGCTGGCAAATCGATGAGACCGTCTTCCGCGAGGAGATCGGGTGAGACGAGGTTGACGTTCCCTGCGAACGCCGAGAAGCACTGATACGGCGAATCCCCATAGCCCGTTGGTCCCACCGGGAGAATCTGCCACAACGAGGTGCCGCTGTCCGCGAGCACATCAACCCATCGGTGTGCCGCAACACCGAGATCGCCAATGCCGTACGGTCCGGGCAGCGAGGTGGGATGTAGGATGACGCCCGAAGATCGGTCGTCACCGCGCAGTTCTTGCATCCCTCCATTGTGCACATGTTACGGCCGCAGTCCTGAATCCTGGAGGAACAGTGGAAACGATCCCGCATCTGGTGCTCTCGAACGCGGAGCGATTTCCTGAGGAACCGGCGCTGTTGCGGCGCGTCGACGGGTCGTGGGAAACGGCGACGTGGGGCGACTACGGGGCCTCAGTGCGGCTGGCTGCCCGCGCCCTGATCGCATCCGGTATCGAGGCGGGAGACCGCGTGGCGATCCTCTCCTACAACACGCCCGAATGGGTGATCTTCGACGTTGCGGCGATGGCGATCGGGGCCGTTCCCGTCGGGATCTACTTCTCGAGTTCTGGAGAGGAGATCGCCGACATACTCGAGCGTTCTCGATCGCGGATCGTTCTAGCCGAGACGGCCGCTCACATCGAGAAGATCGATGTGTCGGCCCACCCGTCCCTCGAATTGGTTGTTGGCGTCGACGACGCTCCCGGCGACGCCATCTCGTGGTCATCGTTCCTAGAACGCGCCGCCGATGCAGCACCCGGGGCTGTTGAAGAGCGGCTCGCGTCGATCCGTCCTGAGGATCCAGGAACCATCATCTTCACCGCCGCCGGACATGGGAACACGGCCGGGGTCGTGCTTACACATGACAACCTCTTCTTCACTTCCCTGTCGTCGATCGAGGTCTCGGGCGCCGATCGCTCGGACAGCTCCCTCTCCTATCTGCCGCTCAGCCACATCGCCGAGCAGATCTTCACGATCCTGGCTCCGGCCCAGGTTGGCTACAGCGTCGCGTTCGCCCAATCCCTTGGACGGGTTCGAGTCGATCTCCCCGAGATCCAGCCGACGATCTTCTTCGGCGTGCCGCTGGTGTGGACCGGGTTCGAACGGGCGGTACGCAAGAAGATCGACGGACTCGATGGGTATAGGCGGAGGGTCGCCGACTGGTCGATGGCAGCCGCACGTCGCAACCTCGCCATCCGGAACCAAGGCGGAACACCGGGTCTGCTGCGCCGAGCGGAGACGGCGATTGCACGGCGTATGTTCACTGATCGGGCAAAGACCGCGATGGGCTTCTCTCGCACCAAAGCCGTGTACAGCGGAGCTGCGTCGGCCGACCCCGAGTGGCTCGCGTATCTTGCCGGGCTCGACATCCCGATCCGTCAGGTCTATGGCCTGTCTGAGGCAACGGGACCTTCATCGGTGACTCGCGACAGTGCGGATCGATACGGCACTGTCGGCTACCCCATGCCTGGCGTCGGGGTCAAACTTGCCGACGACGGCGAGATCCTGATACGCGGTCGGAGCGTCTTCTTGGGCTACCTCGACGACGAGAAAGCGACGCGGCGCGCCCTTCGCGACGGCTGGCTTCACACGGGCGATCTCGGCACCATGGGGGACGACAACCAGCTTACGATCAGCGGCCGGAAGAAGGACATCGTGATCACGACCGGGGGCAAGAACGTCTGCCCCCGAGCGCTCGAGGTGCTCTTGTTGGACGCCCCGGCAATCGTTGACGCGGTCGTTGTCGGCGATGGCTACGACCAGCTCGGTGTGCTCGTAGCCGTGGATGGGACCTTCGACGGCGACCGAGATGCGGCGCTCGCCCACGTCCAATCAGCCGTGACGGAAGTGAATCAGCGCTTCGCACGGGCCGAGCAGATCCGGCGTGTCGGACTGCTCTCCCGGCCGCTGTCGGTCGAATTGGGGGAGCGATCCGCATCAGGGAGCATTCACCGCAGCGTGGTCATTGAGCACTTCATCGACGACGTAGAAGACCTGTACCGCTAGTCCGGAACCCGCAGTTAGCATCGCTCGCCTATGACCGACACCGAAACACCCGTCATCGAAGTCACCGAAGAAGCGCTTGGGAAGGTTCTCGAGCTGCGCGAGTCCGAAGGTATTGACGACCTTCACCTTGCATTGCGAATCAGCGGTGTCGGCGCCAACGGCTACGTGTATGAGACAGCATTCGTTCGTGGTGGAGACGTGTTCGCCGCAGACCATGTCGAAGAGCACGGAGGACTCCCGATCGCGATCTCCGCTGGTTCGGTCGAGGATCTGCGGGGCGCCGTTCTCGACCTGGCAACCGCCGGTCCGTCGGCGGGACTCGTTATCCGGAACCCCAATACCCCAAGCCCGGGCCTCGGCCTCGGTGGTGAGATCGAACTCTCCGGAACACCGGAGGAGAAGGTGCGGCAACTCCTCGCAGAGCAGATCAACCCGGCTATCGCGTCACACGGTGGGATCGCCAACCTCGTATCGGTGAGTGGATCCACGGCAGTCCTGGAACTCGGTGGTGGATGTCAGGGTTGCGGTCTTGCCGCTGTGACGCTTCAGGACGGCATCGAGAAGGCGATTCTCGAGCTGATCCCGGAGATCACCGAGGTGAGAGATGCGACCGATCACTCACTCGGAGAGAACCCCTACTTCTAGTCCGGTGGACTTGATGGCGGGGACGGCCCTAGTGGGGCATCGACCCGGGCGGGCAGCCGAGCGTCGGTACCGCCCCCGCCAAGTTGTATCAGACCGTCTCGTATTCCTGAGATCGGTCGGGATCTGATTTGCCCTTGACTCTGTTGGAGGCGAGTCCTTTTCTCAACCCTACGGCGGCAGCCATGGCTCCCCGTCCCGCCTCGACGCCAATCCGGGGGAGATTGGCCGAGCGCCGTGAGTAGAAGGAACGCCGCGCCTCGTCGGCATCTCTATCGTCGGTGATGCGTCCATCGTCGGCGGGCCCGCCTGCGTCGGGAGATCGATCGAGACCTTCGTCATCCTCGAGTTCATCGACTGAGACCGAGGCTGTGTCGTCGGTTGGCTCGAGCGGTGTCGTATCGGTCACGACGATCTCGATGTCGTCGTCTACCCCCGAATCGACGACCTCAGTGTGGGAGTCGTCCTCTGCGGCGTCCTCATCCATCGATCCGAGTTCAACCGGAGTGTTGGCTGCTTCGGCGGCCGGATGCTCGTCGTCGTGATCGCTGTCCTTTTCGGCGGCAGGTGCACCGGAGACGGCGGGTCTCAAGCGGAGTTCGGATTCCATCGCGGCTATCGCGTTCTGCATCTCTTCGATGCGGGCCTGCAGTGCGACTTCGCTGTCGGAGGGACGGTCGGCCACGGTTGCGCTCGCTTGGACGTTTCGCATGAGGACCCCGACCTCGGCACGTGCTTCGGCGACGATGTCGTCTGCTTCCTTGCGGGCCTCGGTGACGACCCGGAAGGCCTGCATGCGGGCATCGGTGATGATGCCATCGCCTTGCTTGCGTCCGGCGGCCCTGGCCTCGTCGGCTTGCTGCTGGGCAGCTTCGAGCATGTCCTTCTTGGCCTTGGTCGCGGCGAGGATCATGAGGTGAACGGCCTCCTCGTGCCTCTGGGACTCTGCGAGGTCGGTCTGGAGGGTCGCGATCTGGGCGGCGGCCTCGTCGAGCGTCTGATCGTTCTCGTTGATCAAGGCAGCGATATGGGATTCGACGGCTTCAGGGTCATAGCCGCGCTTCACAACTGGGAAACGATTGTTGTTCGACTCTGTGCGCATGAGCATTCTCCCGAAGGTGTTCCTTCAGGTGCCTGCTACCCCATCGACTGCCCACGGAGAGTGTATCATTGACTACTGGTGGTAGTCAACTAGTCCTTTCGCGCGTTGTTGGACTAGTCACGAAGGCCGATGTAGTCGATTGAACGAACCGGAGATCTTCAAGAGCGTCATCGATGTCGGCGAGGAAGCCATCACGGTCGGGCTGATCGGAGTCACCGAGCAGCCCGGCATTGTCGGCGAGCTTGATACCGGAAGCGAAGAGCTCGGTAGAGAGCGCTTCGGGCGTGCTGATCCTTCCCTGCGCTGCGTACTGGCGACCGAGGCGAAGGGCCCGAGCCTGAACTATCTTGGCATCGAGCGTCTCGACCGGATCAGCTTCGGCGATCACCGCGGCCACGATGCGGTAGGCCTCGAGGAACGGCATCAGAACGGCCGGGCTTGTTGGCGGAGCGAGCGACGCGAAGACCCCTTTGAGATCGCCGTTGTTGACTCGCTCAACGCCGTCGGGGCACTCGAGGAGCAGTTCCTCCATGATCGAGTCGCGGAAGCCGTCGCGCCCTTCGAAGAAGAAGTCGAATTTGAGGATCGCCCGCCAGCCAAACGTTCTCGCGAGTAGCTCTTCCATGCCCGCGGACCCATCTCTCAGCATCCCGGCAACAGCCACCTCGAGAATTGAGCCGTCGATGAAGAAGTGAATGATCGTATTGCGGTAGTAGGCGGCGGCGAGGTGCTGATCCTGTCCGATCACGTAGACCACGTCGGACAGACCCTCGACTCTGGACACGACCTTGCTCGTGACGAGTTCTTCGAGAGCGACTTCCACCACCTCGGGGGTGACCGCAATGTCGGCAGCCGTGGTTGGCAGGTCCCGTTGCCTCACGTAGTTGACGAACGGCTCGAGTGCCGTGACGGCGTCGTCGACGGTGAGTCCTTGATCCGGCAGGCTCAACAGAGCGAGTGTGACGAGGCTGATCGGCGTTATCGGCGTGGCGTCGTTGATGCGGTTTGAGATCTCGAATGCCATCTTCGGAATGATGTAGCGGCCGCGTTCCGTCGTCAGATCGGTCCCCACGGGCACGCTGTCGCTCAGTGACAGGGGCTCGCCGAATCGGACATGGACCGAGCCGTAGCGGCGGTGCAGATTGCTGATGAATCGCAGAGCCCAGGCGAAGCTCTCTTCTTCCTTCTTGCCACCGAGTTGCTCGGTGGCATAGGCACCGATATCGGAGATCTGGTCATAGGCGATCGAGACCGGAATGAACACGACGTCGTCGACAAGTCCTCGCAGGTAGGTGTCGACCACGTACGAGAGCATGCCGAGGCGCGGAGAGCGGAGCTTCCCTGTGCGCGATCTGCCGCCTTCGAGGTACCACTCGAGGGGGAACCGCTTCTCCAAGAGGTAGTCGACGTACTGACGAAGAACGAACTTGTAGGGCCTATTGGCCTTGAATTCCCGCCGGATGAAGAAGATTCCGGTCCGACGAAGGAGGAGACCGATCGGGAAGAAATTCAGATTGATCCCGCCGGCTGTGTGGTTGGGCGGGAACTCGTTCTGGTACAGCACGTACTGCAGGACAAGGTGGTCGGAGTTCGATTTGTGGGAGGGCAAGAATACCAGCGGATGCGTCTCGCCGATTTGATACAACTCGCGAAGATCCTCTGTCGAGTACTCCAGATGCTGGTATCCGAGGCTGAGCAGCCATGCCATGATGCCAGTCACAACGTCGATCACATACGGGGAGTGGGTGGCCGCCATCTCTTTGAGGTAGAAGGCGGTCTTGCGTTGCATCTTGCTGAGGGGCATGTCGTCTTGGATGGCGAGTTGAGAGACACCTCTTTGGAATCCGCGGGACCAGTACAGGTCTTCTCGCAGGAACTTGGGCACCTTGTAGCGGGCTCCCCGGAGCGATCGTTCGGCGCGTTCGAGTGCGAGCCACGCCTTCAGAGCGATGAATTCGGACAGCGGTGTACCTTCGGCCGGTCCTCGACCGGTCGGGTCGCTCCACCGGCGCTCGAGCGCGGACTCGCGTGCCGACTCTGCGATGACAACGCGAATACGATCCGGTTGGAATGTCCGGATCCAGCGTTGCCGCGCGACGTTCGGATCGCGTGGATCGCCGAAGACGAGGAAATCCTTGAGCGACACCCGGCGCTGCCCGCCACGCTCCCTCGCGAGCCACACGATCCTCAGCGGAACCATGATGGGATCGTCATCCTGCGAGACCCGGGCCTCGAGGCGGGGGTCACTCCGCCTCCGTCGACGAACCCTTCGACTGGCCGGGATATATGCGATGTCGACGCGCACCCCGTCGGGCTGATGCCGACCTATCCATCCTTTGATGAGCTCGCGTTCGATCGACGTCTCGGCGTCGATGAGGAGGAGAACGGGGCTCTCAGCGTCGACGGGCCAGGCGGGTTCGTCGGTCAACGGAGGGTCCCATTGTGCAGGCATCCGGTGCTACTACTCGTTGTCGCTCGACGTGAACCCCGTGACGGTGTCCTTCGTCTTGCCCCACAGGTCTCCGGCCTTCTCAGTGGCAGTGGTAGCCGCGTCCGTCGCGACACCGGCAGCACTACCGGCTACGCCGGTGGCTTTGCCCGCTGCGGAGGATGCGACCTCACCGGCACCTGACAAGGCCGCGGACACCTGGTCGGCGAGGCTGTCGGGCAGCTTGTCCTTCATCCACTCCGTGGTCACGCCGATCATCTCTTTGGCCTTTTCCGCGGTGACTCCGGTCTTCTCCATGATCTGAGCGACGAGTTCGTCCACATGTCCTCCTCTGTGGTGGGTGACGATTGTACCGCAACGAGTTCTCGGGTTTCTTCGTCAATCCCAGCCGAGTTCGTGGAGTCGTTTGTCGTCGATGCCGAGATGGTGAGCGACCTCGTGGAGGACGGTGACGCGGATCTCGTCGGCGAGTTCCGCATCGCTGAGGCCAAGTTCCATGTGGGGTTGGTAGAAGATCGAGATCTGATCAGGCGCATACCCGAAGTAGTCGACACCTCGATCGGCCAGGGAGACACCCTCGTAGATGCCGAGGAGACCATCTCCTTCGGGATCCTGGTCCGGTGTTGGCCGTTCCTCAACGACAACGACGAGATTGTCGACGCGTTCGACGACCCACTCGGGGAGTTCGGCGAGGACTACATCTACCACGGCGGAGAACTCTCTCCGGTTCATAGCCACGTCAGCTACGCCGCACCGGGGCGTCTTCGGTTGGATGAGAGGATCGGGTACACGCTCCGAGCCTAGAACCCACCGCCGCTACACTTTCCGCTCCCGGGCGCTTAGCTCAGCGGGAGAGCGCTGCCTTCACACGGCAGAGGTCGGCGGTTCGATCCCGCCAGCGCCCACGGCCGGGATCCCTTGTGGGACAAGGGACTCCGGCGAGTGCCGACGCCGTTGCCTCGGAACCTCAATGCTCCCAGGACGCGCATAGGACGCGTTTTGGTCGCGATTCCTCGACTCCGTGGCTCAGCGACGCGATGCGGTGGTCGTCCTGGAGGCGAACGCGTAGCGGGTGAGCTTCGTGGCTAGGGACGAGGCATCCAACCCGACTCGGGTATCCAGACGGCGTCCTTCGTCTGACCTGTGAGCGCAGGATCCGCGAACGTGAACACCTGCTCAAGCAGCTCGGCGAACACGGACGAGACGCGATCTTCCAATCCCTGCCGTTGCAGCCACCGCTCCCAGCGTTCTTGTGCCAGTGTGGGGTATCCCTCCAGGACCTTTCGGAGCGGTTGAAGTGTCACTTGCCGGTAGGTAGCGACCGCATCGAGCGCCTCGGCCATCTCACTCCCATCCACCGAGTTCGATGACGACAGCAGAACCACGTCGGCGAAGTCCCGCCACCGTGTGGAAGCAACACCTCGGGCGACGGCGGTGACCAGCTTCTCGGCAAACACCATCGGCAACGGATACCCGATCACCCGGATGGATGGCTGGCCGTCCAGCACCGATGGCACTTCTATCTCGATCGGCTCCGGCCACACCGGATCGCCGACATTCACGTCCACCTTCAGCTTGACCACGGCTGTGTGCAGACGGGCATTCATCGAGGTCCGCACTCCTGCGTAGTCTCCGCCCTCTCGGATCACCTCCGCGGTCAGGGTCGACGTGTCGTACTCCACGCCGTCGCGGTAGGGGAGAGACGCCACCTCGATCACGATCGACTTGACGATGTCGGCGTCGTTGGCGAGATGGAGCGCTTGTAGATCGACATCACGGGTGAGTCGCCGTTCGGTGAACGCTGCTATCAGCATTCCACCCTTCAAGACGAGATTGGAGGCGTGCGCCGAGAGGCCCAACCGAGCCAGGAATCCCTCCAGCGCGTAGATCGTCATCAACTCGTCGGTCGGGCGCCCGGCACTGCGAGCGGTGCGCTGCAGCGCTAGGTAGCGTCGTCTCGCCAGATCAGGATCGGTCATCAGCGGTCAGAGTAGGACCTGGAGGTCCTGGTGCAGGGCGGATCGCGCCTTCGGGAACGACTCCGCCATCCGGAGCAGTGTCGACGGTTGCGATCCGGGACGTCGCAACCATGCTCGCAACGCCTCGCGACCAAGCTCGTCACCCTCGAGGTGCCGCATGCGGTAGGCGTCACAAATCGAACGCTCCGATGAGTAGATCCCCAGGGAGAGGCCGTCGCCGACATCGAGGGCGTCGCGGCCTAGCTCGAACGTATCGAGGGAGAACGCATGCCAGCGCACGGGAGCTGCCACTTGCGGTCGTCGAACGTTGCGGGGGAGAGCCAAGTCGATCGCAGGGGGGATGAGGTCGACGAGTCCGTGGTGGGCGAGCGCGGACCCCAGACAGAGGGTGGCACGCGTGGTCGCTGCCGCCACTTCCACCAGATCTATGTCTGCCGGCTGTGCGTTTGCTCGGCGATAGGCACCGTGCCCGATGCGCTCCACGATTCCGTCCTCCAGGAGCCGCCGAAGACGGCGGTCGGAAACCCCCGCGTTGTGAGCGTGAGACCGGCGAAACACGGAAGGCAACTCGGTGGGGAGTATGTTGTTACGAAGTGCCGGTGACATGTCTGACCTTTCAGGGAGCAGAGCTTCAACCGCAGGTAATTGTACACACATAGAGGCTGTGTGTATACAATTACCTGCGGTTCAGGGACGGCGACACACGACGGCCCTCAGCGCGTCCGAGCCTAAAGACCCATGTGGCGCACGGAATCCACCTCTCTCGTCTGCCGGGATCGTGATTCGATTTGTGCTTCGAGCCGTTCGGCCGCGGCTTGGTCTGCGCCTGCGTAGAGGTGACCGTAGACGTCGAGGACAGTCTGCACTGAGGTGTGGCCGAGGCGATCGGCGATGACCTTGGGGTGTTCGCCTTGGGCGATCAGCAGCGCCACCTGGGAGCGACGGAGTGTGTGGGTGCCCAGGTCCTGGTCGAGGCCGGCAGCTTCGAGGGCGGGTTTCCAGACGCGGCGCATCCAGGCGGTTCGGCGGATGGGTCCGCCTTGTGGCGCGGGGAAGAGCCACGCCTCGGGGTTGGTCTCTTCGATTTGGGTGATGTGGTCGACGACCTGGTCGGTGATCGTTCGGGGTAGGACCACGGTTCGGATGCTCTTCGTCGTCTTTGGCGGTCCGACGATCACTCGGCCCTGAACATCGGATGCGGTACGGCGGACGCGGACGAGGCTGCGAAGGGGGTCGACGTCTGCGAGTTGGAGGCCAGCGAGTTCTCCGATCCGGAGTCCGCCGAAGGCGCCGACGAGGACGAGGGCCCGGTAGCGGGGGTCGATCGCGTCGGCGAGTGCCATGACTTCATCGACGGTGAGGGCGTTGGGTTCGGTGTGTTCGATTCGGGGGAGTTGGACGTCTCGGGCGGGGGAGAGGGCGATGAGCCGATCCCTTACGGCGAGGCGGAACACACCGGACGCGATCTGCCACGCCTTCTGGATCGTCGCAGGCGCCTTCCCGGCTGCTGCGAGGTCGGCGACCCAGGCCTCGAGATCAGACGGCTGGACGCTGCCGATGGGCTTGTCGCCGAGGTGGGGGAGGATCAGCGAGTTGAGGTAGGAGCGATCCCGTGCCCGGGTGGATGCCCGCAGGACTGCCCGGCCCGCCATCCACTGCTCCGCCACCGGCCCAAACAACGCCTGTCCGGCTCTCGGATCAACCCATTCCCCGCGGTCGAGCTTGACGAGCTCACTGTTGAGCCACCGTTGCGCGTCGATCCGCCGATCAAACGTCTTCGACCGCCATCTTCGGTCGGGTGCCTGGTAGCGGGCTCGGTAGCGTCCGTTGTCTCTCCGGTCGATGCTTGTGCGGGCCATCGGGTTCTCCCTCCTTCGTTCTCGCCCCTCAGTTGTCGACGCTACGTGGAGGCAGTGACACGAAGCACCGGCGCTCAGGTGTCGATTCGCTGTTGGATCCACTGCTGTATGTCGGTCCGTCGATAGCGGAGATGCCGACCGACACGAAACGCCGGCGGCCCCTCCCTGCGGTATCGCCACGCGTACAGCGTCTTGACCGGCACATCCAGATAGTCAGCGAGCTGTTGAACATCGATTAACGGTTCGAGATGTTGCATGCATCGATCATGCGACCCAACCCTGTCAGCAGAGTGTCAGCAACCCTCCAACTCGACGCTCATCGCGACAGAACTTGCGTTGGCGGGTTCGCCATCGAACGGCCCGGAAGCGCCGTGCGGTGACCCGAGTTGGAGGGTTACTGACAGGGTTCTTGACAGGGTTCCTGACACTCTGGTGAGAGGGTTAGGCCGTGTCACCTCTGGGTGCGGAGCGATAGGAGACGCTGTTGGCTCCAGGAAGGATCCCGGTGTTTGTTGCACACGAGACTGCCGGGCGGCGCCAGACCTGCTCTCATGCGAACCGTGGAGACATCACCCGCCGCTCTCACCCTGCAGCCACCGGGAAAGCGGTGCAGGCGCCTACAAATCCGCAGTGGTGCCCTTCGATGTCGACCGGCACACTGACGTCCCAATGGCGGATGACTCCGACCTTGCACACCCCTACAAGCGAGCCATCCGGCGAACTCGAGCAACCCGAATCCGGGAAATGGTCACGGATTGACAGGGTCCTCCTCGACAATGGCGACATGAGCCACATGCGGAGGAGGAACCCGATGTCACGGCACCACCGACAGGACCGAACCGCCACCGATGCGCGAACTCGCCGAAGTCCGGCCACAGGAGCGGCTCGCGCCGAACCCTGTCAAATACCACACGCACCTGCAACAAGTTGCGGCCGGTCAACTGGTTAACCGATTGAGGTGGATCTGATGGCGTTGGAGCGAGGGACGTTGACGAGGATCGAGCGCTGCATCTTCGCCGGACGAGGTGCCGACACCAGATGGTCCTTCGCCGGTCGGAATCGGGATGAGAGGTCCGTGTGCAGTGAAGCAACGGATCGGTTCCTCTCAATGCTCATCCCCGGGGGATCGTGACGATCGACAACGACGCCGAGAGCGTGCGAGGTCCAGGTGAGGACCGTAGGGTGTTGCTTCTTGGTGGTGCTTGGTTCGGTCGCTCCCCGGAAGTCGGATGTGGTGAGCGGCGCCTGAGCCACCGGCTGTCCTTATCTCGGGATCGGCCATCGGTTACTACGGCGACCGTCCCCAGCCCGTTACAGAAGATGACGGGCCAGCGCCCTCTCCCGATTTCCTCTCGGACCTTTGCGTCGCGTGGGAAGCCGCCACCGCACCCGCGGCGGCCGCCGGTATCCGCACCGCACACATCCGCACCGGGATCGTCCTCGCCAAGTCTGGCGGGGCTCTGGGGAAGCTACTCCTACCGTTCCGCCTCGGGCTGGGAGGTCGGCTTGGCTCGGGAAAGACATGGTGGAGCTGGATCACCATCGATGACGAAGTCAGGGCTATCCGACACATCATCGACTCTCAGGTGTCCGGAGCCGTAAACCTGACAACGCCGCAAGCCGTAACTGTCTCAGAATTCACCAAGACACTGGGCAAGGTCTTGCGTCGCCCGGCATTTATCCCCGTTCCTCGCTTTGCCCTCGAACTGCTCCTGGGCAAGGAGCTGGCCACCGCGTTGCTGTTCACCTCGGCGCGCATTGTTCCGCACAAGCTGATGGAATCAGGATTCGAATTCGAGCACGCCACCATCGAAGAAGGACTGCGGGCGGCGCTCGAAGCTTCTTGAACCAACCAGTTGGGCTGCATTGCTTGGTGAGCGTTTTGCTGCGCTAGCATTGCGGACCCTCCGCCGGGGTAGCTCAGTCGGTAGAGCGACGCACTCGTAATGCGTAGGTCACGGGTTCGATTCCCGTCTCCGGCTCCAACTTTCATATATTTGGTTTCTGCCGTTAGTTTGACTGCGAAACCTCTGAGGAGGGTCGATGGCCGACCAAGCCAATTTCGAACGTGACGCAATGGAGTTTGCACAGCAGTTGTATTCCGCCGCGTTGCGAATGACGCGCAACCCGGCCGACGCAGAGGATGTTGTGCAAGAAACGTATCTGAAGGCGTACCGCGCCTACAACACATTTCAGGAGGGAACCAACCTCAAGGCCTGGCTGTACCGGATACTCACCAACACCTACATCAACCGGTATCGCAAACAGCAGCGCCGGCCGTCCGAGGTTGAGCTCGGTGAGCTCCAGGACTTGTACCTCTTCCGTCGACTGGGGGAGGCCTCTGGGGCTGTGCGCAGCACTGAGGAGTCGGTCCTGGAATCGATAGTCGACACCGACATCAAAGCGGCGCTGGAGTCGCTTCCGGAGCGGTTCCGGATGCCGGTCCTGCTCGCCGATGTCGAAGGTTTCTCCTACAAGGAGATCGCCGAGATTGTGGATGTCCCGATCGGGACGGTCATGTCTCGGCTTCATCGGGGAAGAAAAGCGCTGCAAAAGAAGTTGTGGTCTTTAGCCGAACAACGCGGACTCACAGGACCAACGCAATGAAAGCTGAATGCGACCACGCGGTCGACTATCTATATCAATACATCGATGAGGAATTGACCTGGGCAAGGCGACTCCGCATCCGGTGGCATATAAAGCGGTGCGGCCATTGCATGGATGCCTTTGATTTTGAGAGCCGACTCAAAGAGCGGATGCGCGAATGTGGCAAAGATGAGCCACCTCAGGAACTTTTTGACCGTATCCGTGCGTTGATAGACAAAGAGGCAGCTGATACTCAGGAAAACTGAGTCTGCTGCGTCGGCCAATCCGTGGTGTGGATTGAGAAAAGGAAACGCACAAAATGTCTGATAACACACTCAAAGGCAAGAGGATCCTCGGTACCGCCAGGCCTCCGAAAGCGACTAACGAACAGCGCTACTGCGCCAAGCACGAATGTGAAACTTTGCTATCGCGCTACAACCGCCGCGAGTTTTGCTACGCCCACGCTCCCACGAAGTTCCCCCGTCTCCGTGGCCGCGTAGTCCCCGAGCTCTAGGCGTGCGCGTGGCGCAAGGCGCCACGTTGCGAGTTTCTGCAGGGCAGAAACTCGTCGCTAGTCCTGGCTGACTTGGTTGAGTTTTGCGAAGCAAAATCTCAGAAACTCCCCGAAGGGGAGTCATGCTATCGTCTCGTTCGATGAAGCAGTCACTCGCAAATCTTGTCCGCGGCCTCGTGGTGCTCTTGCTCTTCGTGCCGGCTCCGCTTGCCATTATCGGGTCTCCCGCTGCGATCGCTGATACCTCGGTTCAGGTCGTTGCCGCGGAACCTGCAGTCATGCTTCCGGAGGCCGAGGAGGAAGCCGACGAGGACCCGTGGACCGCTCGATTCCTTGCGCCCGCGGTTGCCGCTCTTGGTGCCGTTGCCGTCGGATCTGCCGCTGCTTATTACGTGGTCAGGGTCCGAGGTCGCTACCGCGTCATCTAGCTGTGCCACCCTCACCGGCATGCGAAGTCTGAGCGCGTAGTATTTTGGCACCCATGTCTACCACCACTTGGAGTTCAGCGGTTTCGATTGCTCGGCGTTTTGCCGGGAACTATCCGCTTGAGGGCACTTATCACGAGGCCCGTCTGGCGCGGCAAGCGCCGCTCCTCGTCGAGCGTGCCACCGCTCTGGTTGCCGAGGAGACGGGGCTCGAGGCACCCGGCACACCGGATGTGGCAGTAGTCAGCCGAGCCGAATGGGTTGAGAACAACATTGCCTCCTTCTCTGAGCTGATGGCACCGGTCACGGAACGTCTCGGTGAGCAAAAGACGGTCGGCCGCGGTGCGGCCGGTCGACTCATGTCGGCAGAACTCGGAGCACTCCTTGGGTTTCTGTCGAGACGGGTTCTTGGCCAGTATGAACTTGTGTTGC
>RCNE010000789.1_pt1 | contig 17041 bp, 16 predicted proteins | sample 2041361 | NCBI WGS metagenome assembly RCNE01 (sample SAMN09708229, study PRJNA481090) | Marine sediment metagenome, whole genome shotgun sequencing project.
GTCTAAGATAAATCATTTTCAGTCCGAACAGCCTCTGGATCAGCCTCGTCTTACAACCCTGCAGAGCAGTTTTCCTTTATGAAGCCTTACATCGACTGAATCTTCGGTATTTACTTGTTTTACATCAGTTATTGTCTCGCCAGTCAATGGATTAGAGACGATCGAATAGCCCCTTGAAAGAGTAGCCAGTGGACTGACTGAGTCAAGGACAGCTATCGTTTCCTGAAAACGTGAGAACGTTCTTTCGAGTTGAAATTGTATTCCTTTCCTCAGTTTATCCCTGCAAAATTCCAGTTTAACCCGGTGAAGGGTTAGAGCATTCAGCGGCGATAATTGTTCAAGGCGAGATGTGTGGCGATCAAGAGCCGTTCGTTTATGTATAATCAGAGATGACATCGTATCAGCAAGACGTATTCTGAGTGTGTCGAGCTGCATGGTTTTTGTGTAAAATGCAGCATGGTATGTTGAAAAAAAATGGTCTGCTCTTGAAACACGATACGCTGCTGCTTCGAGCTGCCACTGAACAGTCCGTGCAATTCGTTGAATCATCCGATCAATTCTATTTTTTATCTCGCCTGACTCAACCACCAACAATTCTGCTGCGGCTGTCGGTGTCGCACTTCGAACATCGGCACAATAATCAGCAATGGTGATATCGATCTCGTGACCAACAGCTGAAACTACCGGTACAGAGTTCTTAAAGATAGCCCTTGCAACGCATTCTTCGTTGAATGCCCATAAATCTTCTATTGATCCGCCACCGCGGCATAAAACGATAACATCGGGTTTTAGATCATCAGCTCGCTGAAGAGCAGCAGCAATCTCGGTTGCAGATCCTTCACCCTGAACCCGTACCGGCAGGATTTGAATCGATAAATTTGCCTTTCGTTTGTAGCAGACAGAAAGAAAATCGTGCACTGCTGCTCCGGTAGGAGAAGTTATAAGTATGATTTTTTCAATGTGATGTGGAATCTGTGCTTTTAGTTCCTGGTTGAAAAGACCTTCTCCTAAGAGTTTACTTTTCAATTGCTCAAAGGCCATCTGCAAGTGACCCAAACCACAGAAATCAACAGAATCGATGATAACCTGGTATTCTCCTCGCGGCTCATAGATTGTGACCCTGCCATCACAGATTATTTGTTGCCCGTCCGAAAGTTGTTTTTCAAGATACCTGGACTGGTTCTTGAAAAGAACTGCCCGTATCTGAGCGTTTTCGTCCTTGAGGTTGAAATAATGGTGGCCGGAATGCGGTCGGCGCAGATTCGAGATTTCCCCTGAGATCCGAACAAATTGATATCGATGCTCAAAAAGAGATTTGATCTCTTTTGTTATTTGACTGACCGTTTTAATGGATCGCTGATAATTGTCTGCTGACATCTGGATCTATGCCTTTAGAATGTATTGAGTCTCTTTTACTGATAGACACCTGTTGGCATTTATACTATAAATGTCTGCGCAGGTTTACACAAATATTAACGAACTAACATAATAGTACTTTGGAGGCTGAACATGTCTGAGAGAAGTGCCTTTGAAAAGATCCATGTGGAAGAGAGTGAGAAGGGCGATTTAGGCGGTGTTCTTGAACAGTTGAATCTTCCGCCTGCTGTTGTCACTTTTGTAAGAGAAAATAAACGATTGGTGCAAATCTGTATTGCCGCACTCGTCATTATCGTCGTTGCCTGGTCGTTGTACGATTCATATCGGCATAAAAACATAGAAGAAGGATCATCTGCACTGTCTGTTGCCGTCGATATCGAAGATCCCCAGGCAAAAATTGATCAACTGGAGTCAGTATCCAGCAAATATCCTCGGACAGCATCGGCTCTATGGGCAAAAATCAATGCTGCTCACGAGATGATTAAGACCGGGCAGAAAGATGAGGCACTTACCATATACCAGGATGTCCTTGCTGATTTAGATGAATCATCCCCATTGTATCCACTCGTTACTCTAAGCCTTGCCCAGGGACAGGAGATAAATGGTAACTACACTGAGGCAGCAGCTGAATTTGAAAAGGTAAAAAATATCGAAGGCTATCAGGATGCCGGTTATTTCGGGCTTGCAAGAATCAGTGAGGCCCAGGGTGACAATCAGAAAGCGCTTGAAATCTACGAAGAATATCTGACAACGCTCATGAACGTAGCGGAGATGAATCAAAAAAGTCTGGTAGAGGAAAAGATTGCCCGGCTTAGAGCAGTTCTGTGATTACAGAATCTCAAATAGCACGTACGCGCCGCATCATTAAAGACTGGCAGAATCAGGACTATTCCATTTGTCTTGTGCCGACCATGGGATATTTTCATGATGGCCATATTGGTTTGATGAAGATGGCCCGGAAGATTGCCGATAAAGCTGTTGTCAGTTTATTTGTCAACCCTATCCAATTTGGCCCTGACGAGGATCTGGATAAATATCCCCAGGATCTTGAGGGGGATTCACGAAGTGCCGACAACGCCGGTGTCGATCTACTTTTCTGCCCTGGAGTCTCCCAGATTTATCAGGAGAATCATCAGACAACGGTAAACGTTCCAGGTCTTGCTGAGGGAATGTGCGGTCTCCATCGTCCAGGACATTTCAGAGGTGTCACTACTGTAGTCAGCAAACTATTCAACATTATTGAACCGGATATGGCAATTTTCGGTGAAAAGGACTATCAACAGCTGGCAATTATAAAAAAAATGGTAGCTGATTTGAATTTTTCCGTCAAAATCATTGGACATCAGATTGTTAGAGAGGTCGATGGTCTGGCCATGAGTTCAAGAAATGCCTATCTGGATCCAGATGAGCGAAAAGTGGCTTTACTCCTTTCAAGGGCTCTGGAGATGATACGAAAGCAGGTGGAATTGTCTGAAACTCCCCTTGAGACGGCACCATTACTGGATAATGCCGAACAATTCATTCAAGCTAATGATGCATGTTCTGTTGACTATCTGACAATCGTCGATTCATCAACACTGCAGCCAAAATCAAAGACCGAAGGCGAGTGCAGAGTTGCTGGAGCAATTAAAATCAACAACAGGATAAGACTGATCGATAATATGCCGCTCAGGTGTCGAACCTGAACTATTGTCTGAACACGGCAACAGTTTACCGCTCTTTAACTTGAAGTTGCAGGTCATAAAGGCTGTCCCTTGATTTCTTTCAATATGACATTTTTATAATTTAACAAATATAATTAACGGTTTTTGTAACAAAAGAATTACAGATACCTATTCGAAGGAGGACTCAAATGCCCGGTTTTGAGATATTTGGTAAGGAAGAAAAAGATCAGATAATGGATGTCCTGGATACAGGAGTTTTATTCCGATATGAATTCGGAGAACAACGAAAAGGGGTTTACAAGGTCAAAGAATTCGAAGATAAATTCGCATTATATACCGGCAGCAGGTATGCCCAGGCAGTCTCTTCGGGCACAGCAGCACTCAAGGTTGCGCTGACAGCATTGGGAATTTGTGCTGGAGACGAGGTAATAACCCAGGGTTTTACCTTTGTTGCAACCTGGGAAGCTATCTTAGAGGTTGGCGCAATCCCTGTGTTCACGGAGATTGACGAAACCCTCAACATGGATCCTGCCGATCTGGAGTTCAAGATAACAGATAAAACCCGCTGTATCATCCCGGTGCATATGCTTGGCTCTGCAGCCCGAATTGGCGAAATAGTGGAAATTGCCGACAGGTTTGATATTCCAGTTCTTGAAGACACTGCCCAGGCAGCCGGAGGAAGAATCAATGGCAGACACCTCGGCTCTTTTGGCGCCTGCGGTACCTTCTCTTTTGATGCAGTAAAGACCATGACCACAGGTGAGGGCGGCATGGTTATTACTGACAACGAGGATCTCTGGAGAAACATGTCTGAGTATCATGACCATGGTCATGATCATGCAGTGAATCTTGGAGGACGTGGAGGAGAAAGCAGAAATTTTGTTGGCTCCAACTACCGAATGATGGAGCTTCAGGGAGCCATCGGAATCGCTCAACTGGCAAAACTCGATTCTATGGTCGCTGCCCAAAAAGCTCATAAATTTCGTTTGAAAGAAGCGGCCTCGTCTATACCAGGAGTAGGCTTTCGTTATCAGGTCGATGAATCGGGAGACTCTGCGACCTTTTTTGCCTTCACCCTGGAGAGCAGGGAACATCGAATAAAAGTACAGAAAGTACTCGAACAAGAAGGTCTTGCGCCAATATGCTGGGCAGACAACAACTGGCATTTTTACCCAAAGTGGGAACATCTCCTGAATGGATCAACGCTTTCCCAAAATGGCTGGCCTTTTATTGGACCAGGTGGAAAAAAACGTGTGGTTTACGACCCCGCTGCTTTGCCAAAATCAGCAGCTCTGCTTGCCAGAACGCTTGTTTATCCTGTATCTGTGAAAATGAGTGAAAAACGGTTGGCTGAACTTGAGGCTGGGCTTAGAAAAGCTGCAGAAGTTTAGTACGTCGAGGAAATGTTCTAGGTATTATTTGTAGAATTTATGTGACCCGTACTGAGCGACATAGGTATAATCCGAAGCCCATTCCGGGGTAACGGATTCGAGATGATAGTGGGTCGCCCCTTTGGTGAAGTCACTTGTCTTCAGAGCTATGTAAACTGACTGCAGACACTTGATAAATGCGGTTGGATCATCTGGGATATATGATTCTTTCTGGAATGTCCAGCTGAACTGGTACGGCTGTGTAACAACTGCTTTGACAGGTAATTTCCCTTTGTTGGCCCTGTTGAGTGTTACATGAGCGACTGCCACCTGACCAATTCGCGGTTCTGAACGTGCTTCATGATATACATTCAGTGTGAGCCAGAGTATTGCTTCGAGTAATGTCATGTTTGTTTCTCCCTTCAGCGTATTTAAAGTGCTTATTTCGCGTTATAAAAGCCCGTGGGAGTAAAAGATATTTTTTTCTGCACAATCATAGGATGCTTGGAAGCTGTTGTGAAAAAAATGCCTCCATATGATGGACCTTGAAAAACAAAAAAATTCATAATTTTTATAATAATAATTCCTGTCTTACTGCGTTGAGAATATAAATGCTCAGGGTATATAGTCAAGAAAAAAAACTCCATTGATGGTTATGTTTCTGATAACATTAAAGAAATATATTTTTCTAATAATTTACAGGTACTTCGCGCAATACTTGCCGCGTTCAGGAAAAAGTAAAACGAGTAAAAAGTTAAGGTATTACTGTTGTAAACATATATTTGCATCAATTGGCTCTAATGTAAATATAGAGCATAAAGCTTATTTCGGAAAAGGATTTAACTTAACAATCGGAGATAATTCGGGTATTGGGATCAATTGTTCAATGCCATCAGATATAATCATTGGAAAAATGTTTTGATGGGGCCAAACGTTTTTATTTTCGGCGGATTAACTCATGCATTTAGCAGTACAGAAATTACTATAAAAGAACAAGGAAGGATTCAATGCAAGCCAGTCATAATTGAAGATGATATCTGGATTGGGCGCCAAACCGTCATAAACCATGGAAGAAAAATTTCAACTGGAAGCATTATTGCATCTGGGAGCATTGTTACAAAAGATTTTCCGGAATATTCCATTATTGGAGGTAATCCCGCTCAACTGATTAGAAAAAGATGAATTATAAAATTTTAATTTGTGTCCCCACTTTATTTGGTGGTGGTATGGAAAGGGCTGCGCTTAATTTTGCAATAGCGTTAAACCGTATAGGATGCACAGTAAAGATATTTACGGTCTCAAGTAATTACGTGTATTTTGATGTCCCCGAAGAAATAGAAGTTGTTTTTGGAAAGAAAAGAGTTAAAGATATTTGGCTTGCACCTATTTCCCTATATAAATTACGCAGATTTTCCAAGAAGTTCAAGCCTGATTATGTGTTAAGTTTCTCTGGTAAAATGAGCGCCTATATTATAATTGCTCTTATCGCGTTGAAAATACCAGTTATTCCATTTCACAGAGGTAATCCAGATAAAAAATATGGCTTAATAAATAATTGGTTGAACATGGCTATATTTCCGAAGTGTTTTGCATTAGCAGTACAAACAAATCGAGCTAAAAAAACATTTATGCAAAAATTTAATCATAAAAATGTAATTGTCGTTCCTAACATTATTCGGGATATTCCTATTCAAAAAAACATTCCAAAAAAAAACTATATCGTTAATGTGTCGAGACTTGTAAATGGAAAAGGATTGGATAACTTAATTAGAATATTTGCATCCATTAATCATAAGAATTGGTATTTGCAAATCGTAGGAGATGGACCTTTGAGATATGAGTTGGAGCAACTTGTTCAGGAATTGGGGTTAGGTAATAAAATTATTTTTACTGGTTTTCAGAAAGATGTTGGTCAATTTTTATCACAGGCTTCTATTTTTGCTTTTGCATCTGAATCAGAAGGATTTCCGAACGCGTTGTTAGAAGCTATGTGTTTTGGTTTAGCTTGCATAAGTTTTGATTGTCCTACTGGTCCAAGTGATATGATTATAGATGGTAAGAATGGTTTTTTAGTTGATATGGGAATGAATGAAGAGTATGCTAACAAGTTAAAAAAGCTAATTACAAATAAAGAATTAAGAGATAAATTTGCGAAAGAGGCAATAAAACTTAAAGAACGACATGATCCTATTACAATATCGAAACAACTTATTGCGGATCTTGAACGTTTATAGATTTTTATAATCAATAATTTTTTGAATGTAAAATTAGATAATTCAATGATCAGCAACCTCTATTAAAAGTCTATTATTTCAAAAGTTAATTAAGAATAATGAAAATTAGTCATGTTATTACATCAATAGACAAATCAACTGGTGGTCCAGCGCGCAGTGTCACACATCTTATTCAGGCTATGCTAAATGCGAACCCTTTATTAAAAATTCATTTAGAAACTCTAAAGTGCCAGAACCCTATCATCGATACCTTTAAAAATTCAAACGGAAACATTCATTTTAACAATTTTGGTTTATTCGGTTTTTCAAAACAACTCCAAGCTAATTTAAAATCATCAGGCTCCAATCTTTTTCATGGTCATGGTTTATGGCAAATGCCAGTACATCAAATGGCTAAACAAGCCAGAAAAGCTAATGTTCCTTATATTATTACTCCTAGAGGTATGCTGGATACTTGGTCTATAAAACATAAAGGATTAAAAAAGAAATTGGCTTTATTATTGTTTCAAAACAGAGACATTAAACATGCTCATACGCTTCACGCCACATCAAAATCTGAAGCAGAAAATATACGTGCATTAGGCTTTAAAAACCCAATTGCCATTATTCCCAATGGTATTAATCTACCATCACCTTTCGTGAAAAAAAAATCGAGTTCTAAAAAGCAATTATTATTTTTATCCCGCTTGGTAAAAAATAAAGGCGTGGAAGAATTGCTTCAAGCTTGGTCTTTGTTGAATGATAAAACAAAACAAAACTGGGAACTCATAATTGTTGGTGATGGCGATCTAAATTATATTGAAAAACTTAAAGGTTTAAAAGAAAAATTAAATCTTTCAGATGTAACTTTTAAAGACCCTTGCTACGGAAGTGAAAAGCAAGAATTGTTTAAAGAGGCAAGTTTATTTGTTTTACCTAGCTATACGGAAAATTTCGGAATGGTTATAGCGGAAGCCCTATCTTTTCAAGTACCTGTCATTACAACCAAAGGAACGCCTTGGCAGGATTTAGTGACCCATAAATGTGGTTGGTGGATTGATATTGGTGTAGAACCTTTAAAGAATATATTGGAAGAAGCATTACCAAGTTCAACTGAACAATTAAATACCATGGGTTTAAATGGTAGAAAACTAATTGAAAACAAATACAGTATTGAATCTGTTGCTAAAGACATGATTAAATTATACGATTGGGTAATTACTAAAGGAGAAAAACCTAAATTTGTAACTGTTTTATGACTAAAATAGACTTATCAAATTACAAAAATACAATCAACCGTAAAAACCAAATGGCAAGGCTTTTATGGTCTGTGGTTTGGTTGCTGTTTGCTCGACCTTTTCCGCGTCGTATTGCAAATGGTTGGAAATTATGCTTATTACGTTTGTTTGGTGCTAAGGTGCATTCAAAATCTGTAGTCTATTCATCCGCTAAAGTATATATGCCTTGGAATTTAGAAATGCACGAATACGCTTGTTTAGCTCCTGAGGTGGATTGTTATAATGTAGCTAAAATTACCATTGGAGCGCATGCAACGGTCTCTCAAAAAAGCTATCTGTGTGCAGCATCGCACGATATTAACAAAAGAAATTATCCGTTAATAACGGCTCCTATTGTAATAAAAGACCAAGCATGGATTGGTGCTTCTGCATTTATTGGTATGGGTGTTACTATTGGCCAAGGTGCAGTAGTTGGTGCAACAGCTTCGGTATTTAAAAATGTGGAACCTTGGACTATTGTCGGTGGCAATCCTGCTAAATTTATTAAAAAGAGAGCGCTTGAGTAATATGAGTAACATTCCTGTAACTGTTGTTGTTTCTGTAAAAAATGAGGAATTAAATTTGCCTCATTGTTTAGAAAAATTACAGCCATTTTCTGAGGTTGTGGTTATAGATTCCCAAAGCTCAGATAGCACACCATCCATAGTTAAACAATTTGGTTATAAACTTATTGACTTTAAATGGAATGGTAAATTTCCTAAAAAACGAAACTGGACCTTACGGAATGTCCCATTAGCAAATGATTGGATTTTATTTTTGGATGCAGATGAATTTATTACAGATGCATTTGTAAAAGAACTATCAGAAAAAATTACCAACACCAATTATTCTGGATTTTGGCTCTCCTATAATAATTATTTTATGGGAAAGGAACTTAAGTATGGCGATAAGATGCGCAAATTGGCGGTGTTTAAAAAAGACTCAGGTGAATATGAAAAAATTGAAGAAGATTCCTGGAGTCATTTAGACATGGAAGTTCATGAACATCCTATAATAAAAGGTTCTATAGGCGAGATAAAAAGCGCTATTATACATAAAGACTATAAAGGTCTGGAACACTATATTACAAGGCATAATGCCTATTCTTCTTGGGAAGCTAAGCGTTATATAAACTTAAAAAAAACAGGCTTTAAAGAACTTACCAAAAGACAAAAAATAAAGTACAAATTAATAAATTCTGGTTTGTTGCCAATTGTTTACTTTTTAGGTTCTTTTATTTTTAAAGCGGGCTTTTTGGATGGCAAGGCAGGATATGTATTGGCAAAATATAAAGCAAATTACTTTTTTCAGATACGAACAAAAATTGAGGAATTAAAGAGAACTAATTTCAAATGACATCTTTTATGAAAATCTCGATAATTACAGCCACCTACAATAGCGAAGCAACTTTGCAATCTTGTATGTTATCGGTCTTAGAACAAAGCTATCAAAACATAGAATATGTGATTATAGATGGTCAATCCAAGGATGGCACATTAGAGATTATAAAAAACTTCCAAGTTGAATTTCCAAAAGTTATTTTTAAAATAGTTTCAGAACCAGATAAAGGCATCTACGATGCGTTAAACAAAGGCATCGCTTTGGCAACTGGTGATGTAATTGGTTTTGTCCATTCTGATGATGTGTTGGCGCATTCTCAAATTATTGAGTCCATCGCCAATCAATTTAAAACCCAAGAATTGGATGGTATCTATGGCGATTTACAATATGTGAATAAAACCGATATTACCAAAGTGTTTCGTCGTTGGAAAAGTTGTGACTTTAATAAAAAACTACTAAAAAAAGGATGGATGCCAGCTCATCCTACCCTCTATCTAAAAAAAGCTGTTTATAATCAATTTGGCGGTTTTAATACTAACTATTCTATTGCAGCCGATTACGATTTTATCCTGCGCATTTTTAAAAACGAGCAACTTAAATTTTATTATCTCCCAGAAGTCATCTTAAAAATGAGAGTCGGTGGCGAAAGCAATCGGAACCTAAACCGCATCCTCTTAAAAATGAAAGAAGATTATCTAGCAATTAGAGGCAATAAAGTAGGTAATGCCTCAGTACTCCTATTTAAGAATGTTAGTAAATTAAACCAGTTTTTTTAGCTATCATATTGCCGTCAGGTATTGTGGTCGCTTCCATTAGGTTCTCGATACGATTCCGAAAAAAATTCGGAATCACTCGAACTGACGTCGAGGTTTTATGGAAATTATTTAAGATACCTTAAAGCATACATGATACCGTCACTTCGAGTGGTCGTGAGTATGCGAGCGATTGTATCGAGAAGCTATCAAACAAACATGTTCTCAATACGATTCCTCATCCTTCGGAATCACTCGAACTGACGTAATAGGTTATATGCAAATCACTCGAACTGACGGATGGGTTATATTGAAAATCCGTATTTTTAAAAAATGAACAATTCATATGTCTACATTCTAAAATGTTCTGATGATTCTTATTACACTGGGATTACCAGTAACCTTACCAAAAGAATCGTGGAACACCAAACAGGTAAGCATCCAGATAGCTATACCTTTAAAAGAAGACCCGTTACTTTGGTTTTTAATGCTGAATTTACGGATATCACTATAGCCATATCCACCGAAAAGCAAATTAAGAAATGGTCACGTAAAAAAAAGGAAGCCTTAATAAATGGAGAATTTGAAAAACTTCCTAATTTGGCTAAAAAAGATTTTAATAAAAAGTAATTCATAAAACACATCGTCTCTTCGAGTGATCGCGAGTGTGCGAGCGATAGTATCGAGAAGTCTTCATACAAAGGTTCTCGATACAATTTTCTACCGAAAATCACTCGAACTGACGTAATAGGCTATATGCGAATCACTCGAACTAAATCATAACTTACAATCAAACCGTCACTTCGAGTGATCGCGAGTGTGCGAGTGATAGTATCGAGAAGTCTTCATACAAAGGTTCTCGATACGATTTTCTATCGCAAATCACTCGAACTGACGTATAAGGTTATATGCAAATCACTCGAACTGACGTGAAGGGTTAAATAATAATCAAACAGACCAACCAGCTTCCATAAATCCGTCACTTCGAGTGATCGCGAGTGTGCGAGTGATAGTATCGAGAAGCTATCAAACCAACATGTTCTCGATACGATTCCGAAACAAGTTCTGAATCACTCGAACTGACGTGAAGGGTTAAATAACAAACACTCGAACTGACGTGAAGGGTTAAATAACAAACACTCGAACTGACGTCTGGGTTATATCGTTAATACTACAAAAAAAAGAGGGAAAACCCTGCAGTCTTTAATTGCTATATCAGTTATATTCGCAATGTATATAAGCTCCTTTGTTAAAACCTATTTTTAAAATTTGTGATCGCTTACAGTAACCGGTAATTGTTAACCCAAAGGATGCCTATATTTGTAACATAATGTTGTGATGGTAAAAAAAATTACTACAGCTAAATAGTTCATCGATAAAAAGTGTAATTCCCTCTAAAATCACAATTTATTTTTATAGGACGACCGTGATTTTGCAAGGCTATTAGGCTAATTTTGAGTATTATAATGCTTATTATGTTGTATTTTATTACAAAAAATAGACTATATTGCAACCCCAAATTGAAATGTAATGATTAAAGAACTACTTAATAATTTTAATGTGATAGCGTATTTGGAGCTATGGCTACTGGGCGTCTTTTTATTAGCCTTTTATATAGCCTATCGGTCGTATGGTCCGATTATGTATATCGCCATAGAAAAACATTTGGTGGACAAACCGGATAATAGAAGTGTCCATACGAGTAACACACCCACGCTTGGTGGTATTGGCATTTATATCAGTTTAGTATTGGTCATCAGTTTGGCTGGTGCAGTCTTAAATTCAAAGAGTCTTTTAATTTTAGCAGGTGGTTTAACCCTGTTGTTCTTTTTAGGCCTAAAAGATGATCTGTTAGTTCTCGCGCCAAGCAAGAAGTTTTTGGGTCAGCTAGTCGCTTCCTTTCTTTTTGTGACCATTACAGATGTACGAATTATTGGTTTTTCTAATATTTTTTCTGTGGAAGTGCTGCCCTATTGGGTATCTATTGCCTTTACGATATTCGTGTTTGTGTTAATTATTAATGCCTACAATTTAATTGATGGTATTGATGGCCTTGCTGGTACGATTGCCTTAATGGCTTCCTTGGTTTTTGGTGGGCTGTTCTATCAGGCTGAATATGTCGGCTCTGCAACCCTAACGGTTGCTTTGGCAGGTGCTTTGATTGCCTTTTTAAGATTGAATCTCTCCAAAAAGAACAAAATATTTATGGGAGACACGGGCTCCTTGATCGTAGGGTTTATGTTAGCCGTGTTTGCGGTGAGTTATATATCCTATTCCCAATCGCAGACAGCATTAGGTGCCAAGGACAGTTCACCTATTATTGCGGTTGCTATTTTATTTTTCCCTTTAATGGATACCCTGCGGATCTTTTTTATACGCATTTTTGTACATAAAACAAGTCCGTTTCTAGCCGATAAAAATCACATCCATCATCGCATTTTAAGTTTGGGGTATTCGCATATACAAGCAACAGGCATTATTGCAGCCACTAATCTTGCTGTGATTGCGCTGGCATTTTGTTTAAGCCCTTTAGAGATTCATTTGCAGTTGATACTCCTTTTTACAGTTGGTTTATTTTTATTTTCAATACCAATTTTGATAAAAAAAAGGAAGTTGCCTCTAGATAAATTGAAGTTTTTAACGTTGAAACTGCAACTCTTTTTAAATAGTTTTTAAAAAGTATATCCTTTTGTTGTTGAACATTTTCCAACTATATTTGCTTTTAATTCAAAAAAAACTTTCATGAAATTTAGAATTACGGTTGTCTTATTAGTTATCTTATTGCAATCTTGTATGTCTAAAAAAGATGTACTCTATATGCAAGATGTAAACACTGTAGATTCGTCCGCCATTTCTTTTTCTGAAACAACGATTCAAGCCAATGATATTTTAAAAATCGTGATTGGTTCCTTAGTACCTGAAGCCGCAGTGCCCTATAATAAGATTAGTTCTGGAACCCTTCAAGCTAACAATATAGATATCATGAAGTTGGAAGGCTATGTCGTCTCACAGGAGCAAAGCATTCAATTTCCAATATTAGGAACGCTTTCGGTAAAAAACAAAACAACCAATCAATTGTCTAATCATATCAAATCACTATTGGAAGATGGAGGACATCTAACAAACCCAACAGTCGATATTAGAGTATTGAATTCTAAATTTACGGTGTTGGGAGAAGTGAAAAACCCAGGTACTTTTAATCATACAGAAACGAATTTAACCATTTTGCAAGCCTTGGGTTATGCAGGCGATTTAAGCATTAATGGAAAACGCGATGATGTGGTACTCATAAGAGAATTAGATGGTGTTAGAAAAATTTCCCATATAGACCTAACCACTTCTGACTGGCTGAGTGACGACTTATATCAGATAAAACCAAACGATGTGATTATCGTAAGTCCAAACAAACGTGAGGTAAACAGTTCGGGACTGATAGACACCGGAACCCTTTTATCCATCGCTTCTTTAACCTTAAGTGTGGTCATATTATTAACTAGATAGCAATGCAACAACCCAACCAACAGAATCCCTTTTTTATTGAGGAGGAAAGCACACTAAATATAAAGCAGGAAATCCTGCGTTATTTGAGATACTGGCCTTGGTTTTTAGCGAGTTTATTATTTTGTATTGGCATATCTTATATTTATTTACGGTATGCTCCTAAGGTGTACCAAACGACCGCAAAAATTAAGATTTTGGACGAAGGGAAAGGATTGGAATTACCCACTTCTTCTTTTATATTTAATCGCTCTAATATTAATCTGGAAAATGAAATAGAGATTTTAGCTTCGTATGGAATTCTGGAACAAGTGGTAAAAGAACTAAACTTGACCTCTGTAGTGTACCGAGTTGGCAATGTACAAACCGCTCAAATAGATGCGTTACCATATCAATACGAGCAGACCACTGCTAGCGACAGCATTGAAAGAAGTTTACTTTTTAAGATTGAGGTTACTACAAAAGGCTTTTTAGTGTCCGATGAATTAAGTAATATTGAAACCATCATTCCCGGTTATGATTCTAATTTGGTGACACACAAACTTCCATTTCAAATTAAAATTGAAAATACCGAAAAAGTTGATCTATTAATTGGGGAAAAACATGTTCTCAAAATAATTTCAGAAAAAATAGCGGTACAAATCCTTAAATTTGACTTGCAAGTGTCCGCTATTGGTAAGCAGAGTGACCTGTTACAATTAAGTATGAAAAATGAAAGTGCTCCAAGATCTGAAAAGATACTCAATACTACTGTTCAAGTATTTAATAATGATGGGATTTCAGACCGACAATTAGTATCTAAACGTACCTTGGATTTTATTGATGACCGTTTTGTGTTTTTAGCACAGGAACTGGATTCGATTGAGGTGGATAAAAAAGACTTTAAACAGGATAACAATCTGGTGTATCTGGAAACCGATACTGCTATGAGTATTGGACAGCAACAGCAGTCGGAGGAGGAAGTATTTCGAATCGAGAATCAGTTGGCATTGGCAAAATTAATTGAGGACGCTATACAAAGTAGTTCTAGCACAAATGAATTGCTACCTGCTAATGTTGGCATAGAGAACAGTAATGTAAATGCATTAATTCAAGATTATAACGTAGCGGTTTTAGATAAAGATAAATTGATAAGCTCTGGAGGTATAAATAATCCTACCGTGAAGTTATTGAATGCCAAGTTAAACGACTTAAAGCTAAACATTGACCGTTCTCTTATGTCTTATAACGAACAACTTAGCTTATCGCAGAAACAGTTGAGAGCACGTAATTTGCAATTTAGAAGTAAGGTTTCCAGATTGCCACAAAAAGAAAAATTATTACGCTCTATTGAGCGTCAACAAAAAATAAAGGAAAGTTTATACTTGTTATTACTTCAAAAACGTGAGGAAGCTGCCATTAACTTAGCCATTACAGAACCGTCGGTTAAAGTGGTAGAAAATGCCTTGTCTAGTTCGTTACCCGTATCGCCAAAACCTCGAATGGCATATTTAGTAGCGCTTTTAGGTGGATTATTGATTCCTTTTGGTTTCTTGTATATCCTGTTTATGTTTGATACCAAATTGCATGGTAAAAAGGATATAGAGGATAAAGTCAGTGATATACCTGTGGCTGGAGAAATTCCGAAAATAAACAAATCCAACGCTATCATTTTTAGCAATCCCAACGATCGCTCTGAATTAGCTGAATCCTTTAGAATTTTGAGTTCTAATGTGAATTATATGCTTCCCAAATCGGAACAAGGAAAGGTAATTTATTGCACCTCTACCATTAAAGGGGAAGGGAAAACCTTTATCAGTCTTAACTTATCCTTGGCCTTATCCAGTTTAAATAAAAAAGTACTCCTTATTGGTGCCGATTTAAGGAATCCGCAATTGCACACGTATATTAAGGTTGATAAAAACCTTGAAGGCTTATCGAATTATTTACACGACACCGATTTCGATTGGAAACAGCATCTTTTAAAGAGCTTTGAAAAGCATCCGAATCATGATACCTTGGTATCTGGAAGCTTACCTCCTAACCCAGCCCATTTATTTACCAATGGTAATTTTGATGCCTTATTGGAAGAAGCAAAAACCCTCTACGATTATATTATCGTGGATACCGCTCCTACCATTTTGGTAACTGATACTTTGTTAATCTCTCATTTGGCAGATGCTACCTTGTATATTACACGTGCCGACTTTACCGAGAAAAATTTATTGGACTATTCTATTGAATTGAATAAAGCTAAAAAACTAATTAATATGGCTTATGTGGTGAATGGTGTAGGATCTAATAAATCCTATGGCTACAACTATGGCTATGGCTATGGTTACAAGCAGGAGGCCTAGTTTTTTTGAGTTTACGTTTCTATATAATAATTACTATATCTAAAGGGGTATTAATATGTATTATAGCTTTTCCTATCTATAAAAAGCAGTTCTAATAATCAATACAATGGTATTAAAAAAGTCAAATTGTATTTAGAATTGGGTACTACTTTTGGGAAGCCAATCGTTATATTTAATTAGGAGAATCTGGTTTATTAAATTGACCTACAGGCTACAGTTAAAGTATAATTTAATTAACTTTGACCTTTTGCTTCCTTTTTAGGATTCAATATTTTGAAAGCTGGTTTTATGGACGGAAAGGCAGGCAATATTCTGTCCAGATAGAAGGCCAATTACTTTTTTTAAATACAAGCAAAAATTAAAGAATTAAAAACTACGAGATGAAAAGAATTTTAGTAACAGGAGGAGCCGGTTTTGTAGGGTCGCATTTGTGCGAACGTTTATTAAAAGAAGGCAATGAGGTACTTTGTTTGGACAACTATTTTACAGGAGCCAAACAAAATATTATTCATTTATTGGACAATCCGTATTTTGAGATGATACGTCACGATATCACCCATCCTTATTTTGCAGAGGTCGATGAAATCTATAATTTAGCTTGTCCTGCCTCACCAGTGCATTACCAGGATAATCCCATAAAAACCATAAAAACCTCGGTCGTTGGTGCCGTTAATATGTTAGGCTTGGCCAAACGTGTTCATGCTAAAATATTACAGGCGAGTACCAGTGAAGTCTATGGCGATCCGCAAGTGCATCCGCAAACAGAAGCGTATTGGGGACACGTTAATCCCATCGGTTTGCGCTCCTGTTATGATGAAGGTAAGCGTTGTGCCGAAACCTTATTTATGGATTACTACTTGCAAAATAAGGTAGCCATAAAAATTGTTAGAATCTTTAACACCTATGGCCCTAATATGAATCCTGATGATGGTCGCGTGGTGTCTAATTTTATTATGCAGGCCTTACGAGGACAGGATATTACCATTTTTGGAGACGGTTTACAAACCCGCTCGTTTCAATACGTAGATGATTTGATAGAAGGCATGATACGGATGATGGCATCCGGACCAGATTTTATAGGTCCAGTAAACATGGGGAATCCGTACGAATTTACCATGATAGAATTGGCTGAAACCGTAATTAAACTAACAGAGTCTAGCTCTAAGTTAATATTTTTGCCCTTACCTCAGGACGATCCTAAACAACGCCAGCC
>RCNE010000792.1_pt1 | contig 17024 bp, 17 predicted proteins | sample 2041361 | NCBI WGS metagenome assembly RCNE01 (sample SAMN09708229, study PRJNA481090) | Marine sediment metagenome, whole genome shotgun sequencing project.
ACCATTGGCCGTCGATGTAGGCCTGTTGCCTGAGTAATCCTTTGTCAGATATTCTCATGGTCTAGAACTCACTATCCCAGTCTGATTCCTGGATGATGGATTGCAGCCGCTGCAAGTACGCGGCCGAATACGCGCCGTCGACAGCGCGATGATCGAACGAATGCGCGAGGATGCCGACCGGCCGAATCGCGATCGAGTCACCGCCCGCCGTCTCGATTACATGCGGCCTTTTCTTCACTGCGTCCATCGACAATATCCCGACTTGCGGCTGATTGATGATTGGCGCGGTAAACAACGTGCCGAAAGGGCCGGGATTCGACAGAGTATAAGTACCGCCTTGCAAGTCATCCGGTTTCAATTTGTTAGTCTTTGCACGAGTAATCAGGTCGTTAAAACTCAGTGCAAGGTCGGACACTGACATCTCACCGGCGTTGCGCGTAACCGCAGCGACCAGCCCTTCATGGTTCAGGTCGATCGCGATAGCGAGGTTGACTTGCGCATGCAGGACGAGCGCATCACCGTCAACACTGCCATTTATTCTTGGAAAATCGACCAGTGCTTTACACACCGCGCGAGCAACGAAAGGCAGGTAGCTCAGCGAATAACCCGTATCGGCTTTCCATTTGTCTTTGCGCGCACGGCGCGAGATGTCTACGCCAAGAAAATCGACGTCGATCGTCTGCAATACGTGCGGCGAAATCGCTTTAGATTTCACCATGTGTGCTGCCGTTACTTTGCGCACGCGATCGAACGGAATGCGTTTTCCGACCATCTCACGCTCGGGAGCGGATTCTCCCTGAGTAACAAAATCGAGCGCGTTTTGTCGAGTAACGCGACCATCGCGGCCTGTACCTGGTATCTGAGAGATCTGCAGATTGTGTTGCTTGAGTAGACGGCGAACTGCCGGTGATACCTTCTCGCTGCCTTTCTTCTTTGGCAGCCCGCTCGGTGTCGCTATTGGTACGGCAGCTTTCGCTTCGGCAACTTCGCTGGCCATCGGCGATTCCTCAACCACTTCACCATCAACCGCTATCATCGCCAACACGATTCCTACATCGACCACTTCACCTTCAGCAACATCGATACGTGCCAACACGCCGCTAACAGGTGCTTCGATCTCTGTCGCGACCTTGTCGGTTTCAACGTCGAGAAGAAGGTCTCCTTTCTCAACTGTGTCACCAACCTGCTTGTGCCAGACTGCAATCGTGCCTTCGGAAACTGTTTCGCCAAGTTGAGGCATTATTACGTCCATCGTTGCCCCCTCAATCAGCCAGTTTCAAAATGTTTTCAACAATGCGAGCCGGGCTCGGCATGACCGCGTCCTCCAGCGCATCGGCCGACGGCAGCGGAATATGCGGTGTCGTTACGCGGACGATGGGGCTGTCCAGGTCCCAGAACAGTTCTTCAGAGACGAGTGACGATATCTCGGCACCCCAACCGCAAAGTCGCGGATTTTCTTCAACGGTAACCAATCGGCCGGTTTTCGAAACGGAATTGAATATCGTTGTTGTGTCGAGGGGCACCAGGCAACGCACATCGACCACTTCCGCAGATATGTTGTGGCTCGATTGCAAAGTCTCGGCGGCTTTCAAAGCTCGAGGGACCATCGCAGCCAGCGCAACAATTGTTACGTCAGTCCCTTCACGGACAACGGCCGCCTGCCCCAATGGCACCAGGTGCTCACCTTCAGGCACATCGGACTTCATTCCGTACATCGATTTTTGCTCGAAGAACAAGACTGGATCGGGATCCCGAATCGATGCGGCCAGCAAGCCCTTTACATCAGCGGCATTTGACGGTGCTACAACTTTCAGGCCCGGAACTGCCATTGCCCAGTTTTCAACCGACTGCGAGTGTTGTGCGCCAAACCGTGCGCCACCACCGTTGGCACTGCGAATCACCAGGGGGAACGAACACTGTCCGTCCGACATAAACCGGGTCTTTGCGATCTGATTGACAACGATATCCCAGCAAACTGCAAAGAAGTCCGAGAACATGATCTCCGCTATGGGCCGCAGGCCGGTCATCGCCGCACCTGCCGCAGCGCCAAGTATCGCCTGCTCGGAAATTGGCGTATCGCGCACGCGCAACGGACCGAATTCATCCAGCAGGCCTTCTGTTGTCTTGAAAACACCACCGGCCGCGGCAATATCTTCGCCTAGGAATACAACCGAATCGTCGCGGCGCATCTCTTGCGCGATCGCTGCGGACACGGCTTCTCTATAACTTAGTTGCGCCATGTCGAACTCCCGTCAGCCCAGAGGTCGGTATCAGCAATCTCCAGTGGCGGTGGATTACTATTTCTCGCCGTCTCTTCAGCCTTGTCGACACGTGCGGCCTGCTCTTCCTCAACGGCAACGATTGCTGCTTCGTCAATACCGTCCTTGAGCATGCGTGCCCGATAGATCTTGAGCGGGTCTCGTTCTTTCCACGCTGCAACTTCTTCGTCGGGGCGATACTTGCCTGGATCGGCGCGCGAATGACCACCGTGACGATAGGTCAACACTTCAATCAGGCTCGGACCGTCGCCGCTGCGGGCTTTTTCGAGCGCCGCTTGTGCGACCGCATAAACAACGTCGGCGTCATTGCCGTCAACAACCACAGGCTCCAATCCGTATGCCGCAGCCCGATCCGCCGCCGGATTTTTGACGGCGGTCACCTGTTCGATCGGCGTGTATTCCATATAGAGATTGTTTTCGCAGACGTAGACAACGGGAAGATCCCAAATCGCCGCGAAATTTATCGCCTCGTGAAAGGCGCCAATATTCGTTGTGCCATCACCGAAGAAACACACAGATACCTGACCCGAACCGCGGTACTGGGCGGACCACGCCGCGCCCGCGGCGATCGGCATGTGTGCACCGATGATCGCGTAGGAGCCCATCGCTCCCTTCTCGATATCCATGAGATGCATGGAACCGCCTTTGCCGCTCAACAAGCCGCATTCCCGGCCCATGAGCTCGCCGAGAATGCCCGTCATCGATACACCACGAACCAGCGTGTGGTTATGTCCCCGGTAGGTGCAAAACGTGTAGTCGTCGTCCCGCATGGCAGCACCGAAACCGGCCGCAACGGCCTCCTGACCCAGAGCGAGATGCGACGTGCCCTTGATCAGGTTCTGCATGAAGAGATCGTAGGCCCGCTGTTCCATCACACGGCACGACTGCATCAGCCGATAGAGCTCTAACCGAGTTTCGGTATCGGCTGTTTTGAAATTGGCGGCGGCCGCCATGAGCGGCCCGGTAGTGTTATTCAAGGGTTCGACCTTTAGAAAATATTTATCGATAGTTGTCGCATTTTACGATATTTATCGATAATACGGTAGCCTTAAGTTTGGATTGATAATGGCCCCGGCCCGACGGCAGCCAATAGCAACAATCCGCCAATAATTGCGAGATTAGCCGTAAATATTCTGCTCCGACCGAGCTGTTGCTCCGCCGGCAAGCGCCAATAGGCATGGACTTTGAGTGTCGCAACGACGGTAAAGACCGCCAGTGCCAAGGCGGCTTCGCGAGTCTGATAACCGATGATCAGGCATATCGAGGCGAGCAAATGCAGCGAAATGGTGCCCGGCAAGATTAGGGAGATCGCAGGAATCCGGTCGCGTTTAAACTCCAGAACGGCTTTTTTATACCAAATTGCCTTATGCAGGCCGCTAACCAGGAACACCGTCGCAAGACAAAAGCGAGCCGCAAGTATCAAAATTGGAGAAATGGCATCGCCCATCATCATTTTAATCGATTAAATATGGAAAGCAGCGATTTTACCGATATACTGTCTCGATAACCAATGAACGCGACCAAGTCGCTGTCTTTTGAGAGTAACTCAATGATCAATGCAGCCATTATAGGCCTTGGATGGTGGGGCAAGACCCTGGTAGAAGCCGTCTCAGGCGTTAGCGATGATATTCAATTTGTAGCCGGTACGACGCGTTCCCTGTCAGATGAGGCGCAGGCGTTCGCAAAAGAACACAACATGGAACTGCGCGCGTCCTTTGAGGACATTATCGCCGACCCCGATATTGATGCTGTCGTTCTGGTTACACCGAACTCGATGCACAGTGCACAGACTGTTGCTGCGGCCGAAAATGGCAAACATGTCTTCTGTGAGAAACCGTTTGCACTGACCGAGGCTGATGCTGCGGTCGCCGTCGCGGCCTGTGAGAAAGCCGGCGTGACTTTGGGCGTTGGCTACAATCGCCGCTTTCACCCGGAAATCACCAAACTTCGCGAGATGATTGCTGCTGGTGATCTAGGCACTATTTTGCATTGTGAAGCGACAATGACGTTTCCAAACGGCCTGTACCTGAAGCCCGATGCGTGGCGAGCGAGCAAAGACGAAACACCCTGCGGTGGCCTGACGCCTCTGGGTGTTCACGCAGTCGACGGATTCATAGACCTCTGCGGTGAGATCGACCAGGTTTATGCACAGAGCTTTCGTCGCGTCGTGGAAGTCGATGCCGACGACACGACCTCGATCCTGTTTCGCATGAAAGATGGTATGTCCGGCTACTTGTCGACGATGACGGCAACGGGCGGTGGATTTAACTTCCAGATTTACGGATCGAAAGGCTTTGTCAAACTTGAAGGAATGACACACATCGCTGGCGCGCCCTCCGAGGAGCGCCGCTTTAAACTGTTTGGTAACTGTACCTACAAACCTGTCAAAGGGCCGGCTGAAAGCTGGGACGCCACATCGTTTGACGTCGCAAGGGCAGCACTCGACGCGTTCGCGCGCGCGGCCGAAGGCGGCGAGCCCTACATCATTTCCAACGCGGAAACGATCCACTGCGCCGCGGTTACCGAGGCCATCGTTAAATCGGCGGACAGCGGCCTGCCAGAGAAAGTCTGAATCCAATGAAGCTCTTTATCCTGCGCCACGGGATGACTACGGAGGCCGAGACCGACGAGGCACGTGAACTCAGCGAAAAAGGCGTAACAGAAGTCGAAAATGTTCTTGGGCTGCGGTTGGACGAGCTTCAGGACATTTCTGCTATCTACTCAAGCCCCTTACGACGCGTAAAACAAACGCTGACCGTAGCGAAACGGGTGCTGAGTAATCACAGCGATATTCAAGTTTCGCAATACCTAAAGACGGGATCCCGCCTTGACGAAATAAAGAGTTTCGCCGCTGAATTGAATCTCGACGGTGGCGACGTCCTGGTCAGCAGCCACCAATCGTGCACGAGCATACTGGTCCTCTGGCTAACGGGCGAAGACATTCTCATTTCGAATGGCAGCCTGCTTTGCATCGACGTCAACAAAGCCGAACAGGGCGGCGGCAATATTCTTTGGCAAGAAAGTCACAACAGCCGGGAAGTAAAGCGCGCGGTGAATTTCGTAGACCAATTCTAACTATTTCTAAGGCTTCGAAATCTTCTCGATTTCATTGAGCATCAAGCGTCTCGTCTCGCCTGTTTCATTGGCTTGCCAAACCGTTCCTGACTCAACATCCAGACAACTCAACCAGCCTTCCCCGTGTGCCCACGTATCGATACAGATTGAATAGTCATTGTGGGCGGGAACGCCCAATCGCTGAGCTGTGTGCCCGCAAACCATGGTCTTGCCAGAGCAGTGTGGTTTGGGGTTGATATATTTTCGCCAATACAGCGACGCGTCCGCCTGTTCTGCCAACGTCTTGTCCTCTTCGACATTCGCGTGCACGAAGAAGTGCGAATCGCACTCGTAGTAAGGCAACAGCCTGTTCTCCAGAAAGTCGAGGTGCGACTCGGGAATGCGCTCAATCGAACCCGCATCGTCAACGGCAAGTGAATACGATTGAAGCGTCTCCCTGCCGCCGTAACTCAACCAAGCGCGATACCAGCTGTCTTTTTCGCGCGAGTCCAACATCATGAGTTCATGATTGCCCCTGAGAGGTACCAGCTTGTGGGTTCTATCAAAGTCAATAAGAAAGTCGATGACCGCCGCCGAATCCGGCCCTCGATCAACGTAATCACCCAGCGTAACAAGCGTGTCGTCGCGGCCAGGTGCAACAAGATCCACAAGCACCGTCAGCGCTTTGTGGCAGCCGTGAATATCTCCGATAGCGAAATGACGCGACATCTGTGGTCCTCCTGAGTCTAAAACGACAACAGATAGTCACTCATTTTCTTGCGAATCGCCTCGTCCGGGAGGCGGCCGTATCCAGCTCGCATATTGTCGATCACATGCTTCACCTTGCTGGTCTCGGTCACGACGCTGTTGATGGCCGGATTAGAGAGAATATATTTGAGCGAGAATTGCGCCCATGACTCGCAGTCAAATTCAGATGCCCATTCCGGCAATGGCTTGCCGGCCACTACGCTGAAAAACGCACCGTCGTCGAACGCCTTGAATGGCTCCGCTGCGATAACGGCGATGCCGCTGTCTGCAGCCAGCGGCAAGACACGCTCGGCAGGTCCTTGTTGCGTGATGGAATAACCGATCATCAGGAAGTCCGGCTGCTCGTCCCTCATGAATTTCTCGAGCGCACTGAAGTCCTCTGTCCGCGTGCGGCTGACGCCGATGTACCGAGCCCTTCCCTCTTCCTTCCAGTCCTTGAGCGTTGGCCAGTGGCTCTTCATGTCACGCATGTTGTGCACCATGAGGAGGTCCATGGGATGCTTGTTCAAGTTTGCGACGGTCTTCTCAAGGTGCGCGATTCCTTCCTCTTTGCCGTCGACTGTAATTTTTCCGGTTAGGAAGAGGTCGTCTTGCAACCCCATGTCGGTGAGAAGATCTCCGATGATCGGAACATCGGGACGAAAAAATGGATTCGTATCGATCAGCCTGCCACCCAGCTCCACCATGGCCTGGATTACTGCTTTCGGAAGTTCTGCACCCTCCGGCGGGAGGTTTGTGAAAATCTCTGGTGCACCCAGCCCAACAACCGGCAAAGACTCATTCGTGCCTGGAATAAGACGAGTACGGATTTTTTCCTCGGCGCACGATACGACCGGCAGTGTCGCGACAGCAGCCAACGCAGCGCCCTGCGCCAGGAATTGGCGTCGACTTAACTCTAAAGTACTGGACACGTGTCGGGCTCCTTTAATCGATTCTACCCATAGAAAAAGGGGCCTCGAAAGGCCCCTTTCCTTTGACGCTTAACTCCAACCAGGGGGTATCAGTTGAAGTTGAAGCGGACATCAACGCCAAAGCGTCTCCTGCCCTCATAGTTTCGGGGTGAAGAACCCGGTCCTGAGCCACCATTGTTGAAGTGGAATGGGCTAGCAGGACCCCAACCACCCCAGTCGAATTCGTCGAGCAAGTTTTGGCCCCAGAGACTGACCTGCCTCGTCTCGTCAAAGTTCGTCCAGGTGATATTCAAACCAACATTGTCGATTTCAGGGCGTTCAAACGCCTTGCCCTCACCGTCAAGCTCCAGGACGTTAAATCTGACGCCCGGCGGGTGAACAATGCTGCGATGCTGGATATCGGCTCGAATTTGTAGAACCGAACCGCCAGCCAAGTCGAAACCATACTCGCCGAACAACACAAACGTATCCTCGAGTCCGCTCGGCAGGCCACTAACGTCGGTAACAATCCTTACGCCACCTGCAACCCGGTCGGTAAATGAGCCTGGGCCCAATTCGCCGTCATAGAAAGCCGCATTACCGCCAATGAGCAGATGCTCTGTGGCCAGCCACGTGCCTTCCAGCTCGAAACCGGTCATCTCGATTCCGCCGAAATTACTGATATCGGTTACGTACGCGCCTGAGGGGAGTGGTACCAATTGACTGTTCTGCGCGTCTAGTTGCTCCATGTCGAACACAGTTACGGCAAAGCGGAACGTGTCATAAGAGCCCTTCAAACCTATTTCAAAGTTCTCTACGGTTTCCGGCAATACAATGGATTCATGCAGGGATGCCAAATTACGTGCGTCATGCTGGAAGCCACCGGACTTGAAACCTTCCGAGTACAGCCCGTAGATATTCATATTGTCGTTGATGGCGAAGCTCAGCGAGACTTTCGCTGAGAAATTATCCCAGCTCGCGGAGAGTACCTCCGGTCCGTTAATACCGATACCGATACCCATCGGGTTGGCTTCAGATCCACAAGTGCCATCGCCATTGGGGTTCAGCGAGCAATCAGTAGCGACATCGTAATTGGGGTAGCCCGCCCCAGGATCAGCACCCAAGCCACTGCAGCCGCCCGCGCGACCCCAGCATTCGTTCGAGAATTCGTAATCGCGATCCTCGTCTGTATAACGACCGCCGATAGTGAGGTTAAATCTGTCGCCAAGATCGAAAGCGACTTCACCGAAAAGTCCGATGGACGACGTTTCCGATGTGCCATTGGCAATCAGGTTTGACGTCTGCAAAGGCGTGATTCTGCCCGCACCATTGCCACGCGGAGGAGCACCGATGTTGTGTTCCAATCGATACTCGGATTGGTCGAGCAGGTACACGCCGGCCAGCCATTTGACCGAACTGTCGCTTGCGCTGTTATCAATCCGAAGCTCAGTCGAGAACACGTCTGCATCGTTTTCAACAATCTGGTCCTGAATGACCTCTGGTGAAGCGAATACGTCCATGATCGACGCGTGTTCACCACTCTGGAGACCCGTCAACGATGTGACAGTAAGGTCGCCGAGATTCCAGGCCAGTTCGCCGGTCAGAAACGTCATGTCTCGGTTTTGATACCAACCACTTGCCGGAGGGGAGCTCACCGATGCTTTCCAGACATTACAAGACGGTGTGTACTCGTTGACGTATGGGGGCGAAAGAAGTACCGGCACCGTGCAGGACTCATGACGTCGGACCGGTGGGTCATCTCTGTCGAGCGTGTGTTCGAGTTTCACGTATGCACTGAACGTCTCGCTCGGCTCGAAAAGTACCGAGGCACGCAGTCCGTAGCCTTTGGCGCCTTCCAAAGAGTTTCCGGTATTCTCATCTTCCAGAGAGCCCTCGAGTTCTTTGTAGTTCGCTGCAATGCGCACTGAAACTGTGTCCGAAATGCCGCCATTGATGTGGCCGTTGAATCCGAGCAGTCCTCGAGTCCCAGCAGAAAAGTTCGATGAAGCGTTGTAGTCCTGAGTAGGCCGCCCAGTAATAAAGTGCGCAATTCCCAATGTCGCATTACGACCAAAAGTCGTGCCTTGTGGGCCTCGCATAATCTCGACTCGCTGCAAGTCATAGACCTGAGGTGTCATCATGAACGCCTTCGTCAGCGGAACACCATCGACAACGACCTGCACGCCTGACTCCAGCGATGCGTTACCAACGTTGTAGGATTCCATGCCACGCAAGGTGAACCCGGGTTGGGCCATCGTAAAATGAGCCCAGGTTGCTCCGGGTGTCAATTCGAGGATGTCGCCCAGATTGTTGACGCCCTGATTCTGCAAGTAGTCGGCGTCCATTACGTTTACGGCCAGAGGAGCATCGGAAATACTCTCCTCGTAGCGCCTGGACGTAACGACGATTTCTTCCAATGTCGCGGTCTCGCCTTGGGCAAGTGCTTGCCCGGATGGAACTAACAGACTGGACGCGAGACAAGCTGCGACCATCCAAGTCGTTTGTCTTGTTCTTGTCAGAACGGTCCCGTTTTTCTCAAGCCTGGTATTCATGATTCTCCCCCAGTTCTATGATTCTCGCGTTTGCAGTACGAACGCTTTTCGAGTGGACGCTAACAATGCGATTTTATCGATTTTCTTTCCTGATCGGTGATTTGATCGAGTATAACAACGTTTCGGAACTTATTGCGATGTTTAATTTCAGTGAGGCCAGAGGATCTTCCGAACGAGGCAGAACGCAGATTTACCGTTAACAAATCTCTGCGGCGACGATGCAATTAGTTTAAAATAATCGAAAATCCTAGCAATATGCGTGATTTAACGATATAAAATGCATGTTACTAACGAAAAATCAACAACTTACGATCGGAACGATCCGGACAGAATCAGGAGAAGCATAGTGGCGTATCGAAAAGGCACGCAGGGAATGATGCAAGTTGACTACGAGCAACGCATGGATTTCAACCGCATGCGTGAGTATCGGGTCGCGCGCATCAAAAAATACATGGATACGTTCGATATCGACTGCTTATTGCTATTCGACACCGGCAACAAGCGTTATTCAACGTCCACTGCAGTCTGCTCGCCCGAGATCGACAACATGGGCCGCTATGCGATTATTCCGCGTAATGGACCGCCTCACATATTCGGTTTCGGCTCCGAGGTAGCAAGTGAGAAGCTCAACTGTCCCTGGATCGCCGACTACACATTCCCTGCTCACGGCACGATGTTCGGGGCGCTACCCGAAGCGTGGGGTTGCTCAGCCGGCTTCCTGAAAGATCTCGACATGGTTCTGGGCAATTTCGGTTTGGATAAGAGCAAGATCCGAATCGGCGTGGACGTCATCGAATCGCAAATATTGCTGGCCATGCAAGCCAATGGATACACGATCGCCGATGGTCAGGGTGTTATGCAGTACGCGCGTTCAATCAAGAACGAAGACGAAATTGCGATTTTGAAACATGGCGCCGCCATCGTTGATGCTGCGTTCCATCGCATCGCGTGCGAAATTCGTCCGGGCGCGAAAGAAAACGATTTGCAGGCGGTAGCATCACATGAAATGCATCGTCTGGGCGCGCAGTGGATTCATAACGTACAGGTGACATCCGGTAATCGAACCAACCCGCATCCGCATCTGAGCTCGGATCGTTTGTTGCAGCCCGGCGACATTATTTTTATGGACATCGTCGCACTGTTTAACGGCTATCACACCTGTGTATACCGCTGCTTTACCGTTGGGCCACCGTCGCCGAAACAAATCGATACACACGCACGCTGTCTTGAAATTCAATTGGGTGGTATAGACGCGGTTAAGCCCGGCTGTACAACAGCCGATGTCGTCACTCGCTGGCCGGACTACCGACAAATGGGCGCGCTCAACGAGCACGAAATATTTGGCCTGCAATACGGACACGGTATTGGCGTTGGGCTTTGGGAATTCCCTATTATTTCCCGCGCCTACAGCATCGAACACCCGGTCGAGATCGAACCCGGAATGGTCTTTGCGCTGGAAACCTATGCAGGTAATGAAGATGGTTCTGACGGTGTTCGACTCGAAGACGAGGTCGTCGTAACTGATACCGGTATCGAAGTAATCACCAAGTTCCCGACAGATCGCATCATCGGCTGCGGGATGAGCTACTAACGCGATGCCCCTCAATATTGCGGTGATTCCTGGCGACGGGATCGGCAAGGAAGTCATGCCCGAGGGCATGCGCTCTCTGGAAGCTGCCGGCGCCAGGCACGGCATCGATTTCGCGTGGACCGAATTCGACTGGTCTTGTGAAACCTATCTCGCGACTGGTCGCATGATGCCGGAAGACGGCATCGACCAGTTGCGACCCTTCGATGCTGTCTACCTCGGCGCGGTCGGTTTTCCCGGCGTTCCGGATCACGAGTCGTTGTGGGGGTTGTTAATCCCTATCCGCCGCGAGTTCGACCAACACATAAATCTTCGACCGGTTCGATTATTCGATGGCGTGCCCTGCCCGCTCACCGGTCGGAAACCGGGTGATATCGACATGATGATCGTTCGCGAAAATGTTGAGGGCGAATACTCAGCCATCGGCGGCATCAAGCATGAAGGGACGGCCGAGGAATTCGTAACGCAACAGAGCATTTTCACGCGCCGTGGCGTGGATAGAGTTCTAAAGTATGCGTTCGAACTTGCGCAAAGCCGTCCGGAGAAACACCTGAGTTCGGCGACCAAGTCCAATGGCATTATTCACTCAATGCCCTATTGGGATAATCGGTTTGCTGAAATGGCAAAGAACTATCCGGATGTCAAGATTGACCAGTACCACATCGATATTTTGACGGCGAACTTCGTTCGCATGCCGGATCACTTCGATACCGTAGTCGGCAGCAACCTGTTCGGCGACATACTTTCTGATCTGGGACCGGCTTGTACTGGCACGATCGCGATTGCTCCATCGGCGAACCTGAACCCCGCGAAGGAGTTTCCGTCGATGTTCGAACCGGTGCATGGATCTGCACCCGACATCGCCGGTAAAGGCATAGCAAATCCTATTGGTACGATCTGGGCGGGTGCGATGATGCTGGACCACCTTGGTCATCGCGGTGCTCATGACAGCATAATAACCGCCATCGAGAACGTCCTTCGCAACGGTGAAAGCCTAACCCCCGATATGGGCGGTGCCGCAGACACGGAAGGGCTAGGTAAGGCAGTCGCCGCTGCCATTTAGAAGCCGGTATCTACTTCGAAAAGTCGCTTTGTCGCAGCCCGAGAGCGAGTACCGCAATAAACATACAGAGCAGCGAGATCTGAATCTGGCCGGCAAACTTCCAGCTATAGTTCTCGACGAGCAAGCCCATCGTGTATCCGCCCATGGCGGCACCACCGTAGACGCTCGTGACGAACATGCCTGAACCCTTACTGGTAAGAGTGCGCTTGAGCGACTTGACGTGACCGCCCGCGAGATTGGTATAGACGATTGCTGCGCCAAAGACTCCGACGCCGGTTGCCAATAGTTTATACATCAATACACTCTGGTCCGCCTGGAAAAGAAACAGGGTCACTAGCCCGAGCGCGAGCGAACAGGTAAAGAGAACTGATTTCGACGAGAACTTATCACCCAGCTTGCCGCCATAGTAGGACGTCAGTCCGCCAATGCCGAACCACATCATTATCGCACCCACATTCGCAGCCGGTAACCCCAGAACCTCACGCATGTAGGAAGGATAGGTACCCAGGAATCCATAAATCACCATCCCGTATAAGCCGCTCATGATTGCTAGAAGGATCGTGTTGCGGTTCTTCAGCGTGTCCGCGCCACCACTGTCAATCAAATGCTTGGCAGCGGGCTTGACCTCACTAAACCAGGGGCGCACGAATATCGCGATGGCTATCGCTAAGGCTATACCGGCAAAGCCGAAAACCAACATCGGCGCTTCCCAACTGCCCATAGCGGTTCTCATCTCACCGATTATGCGATGACCTAACAATGAGCCAAGCCCAAAGCAAAGGTTGACGAGACCCAATGCTGCGACTCGATTCGCGGCGAAATAGCTCGTTGACAGCGAGAACATGGCAGTCGCCAGGAAAGACATACCGACGCCCTGTAGGACAATAAACACAAACATGCTGGCGAACCCAGTTGCTTGCGTGAAGAGTAGCGTCGCACCGGAGAGCAGTATGAGACCTGTGAGCAGAACGGCCTTTCTTGAATATCGCGCAATGAGCGAAGCGGCGGGTAATCCGCCAATACCAAGACCCAGGGTAAACATGGTTGTAAGCGCAAACATATTCGGTACGGACAGATCGAGGGCCCCACGAATATCGGTAGCGAGCATACTGACGAGGAAGCGATCTGCCACCATCAATATATAAGTAAGAAGCAGTAGACCAAACATGGCCATTGCGGCCTTATTGAGGCCCGAATGATCGGAGGATTGCTCGGGGCTTTGCTCGCTGGCTTCTGCTTCTTGGCTCATTATTATTTTCCTCTGGATAGGATAATTCAGCGAATTGGAATATTCGATAAAATGTCCAAGTCGACAATATTAGCGAAATTATCGAGAAATCTATACAATTTTTATCGATGAAAGTAAGATGACCGTGGAATTAATCGAAATTAACCGGATTGCAAACCCAATGCCTACCAGCGTTCCCTCCACCTCTACTGATGACAACAAAACACGAATTTCTACTCGTGCATCAACGGTTTACGACAGGCTGCGCGACGACATACTGACCGGTAAATTGAAACCCGGCGTTAAACTGCGTCTGAAAGACCTGATTGAGCAATACGACACGGGAAATAGCCCTTTGCGGGAAGCGCTCAACCGGCTCTCGGCTAACGGCATGGTGCTCCGAGAGGAAAATCGCGGCTTTCGAGTTCCCACCGCCAGCACCGACGAGCTGGCCGAGCTTACACGTACGCGGTGCTGGCTCGAGGAAATTGCGCTTCGGGAGTCGATAGTCAACGGTGATACGGCCTGGGAAGAACGGATTGTACTCGCAAGTCACTGGCTGACACGCCCGGCGCGGAGCAAAACCGCGTCCGTTGACACGTCATCCCAAGATTGGGAAGCCCACCATCGCGAGTATCATCAGGCGCTCATCTCCGCCTGCAATTCAAAAATTCTTATGGATTTCTGTGCCGAGCTAAGCCAACGCTCGTTTCGGTATCGAAATCTCGCAGAGGTCGTTGAATATCGCGATCGCCATGAATTGGAAGAACACCTGGAACTGCAGTCCGCGGCCCTCAATCGAGATGCCGATCTCGCGGTCGAGCTGCTTCACAAGCACTACACCGTGACCTCAGAGATATTGCTCGCTAGCGGCCGCTTCGATTAGGAAACCAAAATGAAAGTTGGATTTGTTGGCCTTGGACGTATGGGCCAGGGAATGGCGGGCCGTATTCTGGATGCTGGCCACGACTTACTGGTGTCAGACCCGACGCCCGGCCAAACCGAGGACCTCGTTTCGCGCGGTGCCGTAGCTGTAGGCTCCCCAGCCGCAGCAACAGTTGGCCGCGATGTCGTTATCTCCATGTTGCCGAGCGACCCGATCCTGACCGCTGTGCTGAAAGGCGACGGTGGTCTTATCGATGGCATGTCGGCCGAGTGTATCCACATGGCCATGGGCACACACGGTGTGCCCGCGATCAACCGCGCAAATGAGCTGCACAGAGCGGCAGGACAGACGTTAATAGCCTGCCCGGTGCTTGGCAGGCCGGACCTGGCCGCACAGGGACTCTTGAACCTCGTACCTGGCGGCCCGGCGGCGGCGGTCGACAAAGTACGACCACTGCTCGGTGTTCTTGGGCAACGCACTATCGAGGTCGGTGAGGATCCACAGGCATCAGCCGCTGTCAAAATCGCCAATAACTTCGTTCTGGGCTGCGCCATCGAAACAATGGGCGAAGCATTCAGCCTGGTAGAGAAGCTCGGTGTGAAGCCGGAGCAGTTCCTCGACGTTATGCTGAAGGGCTTGTTTGGAGCGCCCGCCTATGAAGTCTACGGCAGGATGATCGTGGACAAGGCCTGGGAGGGTCACGGTGCGACCGCCGCAATCGGGCTAAAAGACGCGGACCTTGCATTGGAGGCAGCCGATGCGGCCGGTGTGCCGCTGCCGAGCACACACATCTGGCGAGACTATTTGCTCAAGGCGATCGAGCGAGGCGAAGGACACTTGGACTGGGCCGTTATGGCCCGCGAACAAGCACGCGCGAGCGGCCTGGAAAAATAGTATGCCGATTATTGAGCCCGGTCGTGCGGAACTGAAACTCCTGAAGGGAATTCATCTCTGGCACAGCGGCATGTCGAACTGCTCACAACGTTGCCGCATTACGTTGGCCGAATTTGGCCAGGAGTTTGAAAGCCACCTTGTCAATCCGCAGAAAGGCGAGCATGCGACCGAAGAATTTCACCAAATCAATCCAAAAGGCGTCATCCCCGCGTTGATCCATGACGGTACGTTGATCATCGAATCGACGGACATCATCGACTATCTTAATTCAACATTTGGCGATAGCGTCTTACGCCCTGCCCGCCTCGAAGCCGCCATTGCAGAATCGCTCGAGCACGCCAGTCAATCGCAGCTCGCCCTGAAATATTGCACGTTCGAGTTTTTCTTCCAGCACGGACCTCAAGCCAGTGATGGAGTCTTCCAGCAAATCATCGCAGGCCTGCACAGCAAGGTCATGCAGGACTTTTGGCATGAATATCGAAATGGCTTTCCCCGCGAACGCATTCACGACATGGTAGGCAGAGCCCATAAGGACTTCCTGCGCCGTGAAGAGGTTCTTGGCGATGGTCGCGAATGGATGGCTGGCGATCAGTTTTCTCTTGCTGATATCGCCTGGATGCCGAATTTCCACCGATTCGACCTGTTGCGCTGGCCTCTTGATTTCTATCCGAATCTCATGAGGTGGTTCAAAGCCGCATCAGCACGACCGAGCTATGCCAAGGCGCTCGATGGCTGGGAGCCGCGATCGCTAATGGACGAAGTATTGCCGATTCTCGACGAAAGACGGGCCAACAACGACGGCATCGATAGTTACGGCCCGCTGGCCAAACTCTAGCGCCAGGCGTACTTGTACTCGCCAGCTGAAGCCGGCTTGGAAAAAATTATAGTCACGCCCTTCAACAAAAACGGCCTGGAAAGCAAGATCCACAGGCAGCGTATCTTTCAACGCCCAACGAGGAACGCGATTGTGAGTCCGATCGCTGGATTTGTCATGCCACGTCGGTCCCTCTAGGCGAGCTCCCGCTCAAACAACGCCAATAGTCGGCTCCATGCACTTTCAGCCTGCGCTTCGTCGTCTTTTACGGTTATGTCATCACACATTATCGCGCCCTCTTCAATAGCACAGCCGTACCGACCGATTACTTAGCCAACGTCACGTACTTCAATATCTCAACGACTTGAGCTGGTATTGTCGCCCACGCCATAGCAGGTGCATCGACCTCCTTTAGCGGATGAATTATGTCTTCGTCGTGGAGAGTAATGTATGGCTTTCCCAATGCCGCACAATACCCGGCATCAAACGCTGCATTCCACTGTTTGAATTTGGCCCCGAACCGGATGACCGCTATGTCGCAGTTTTCTATATGCGTTTTCGTGCGGATCGCGTTCACCTTGGACGACTTATGGTCGCGCCAGAATTGGCGTTGCTCCTCGCCCAACAGATCTCCCGCCGCGTCGCTAGCGTCATGATCGGTGACTGCCGTAGTGAAAACGACCGGAAGGTTTTCGTTCGACGCGCCATCGATTAGCTGCTGCCGCCAATCCGAGTGTATTTCACCAGACAGGTAAACTGTCCAAGACATAATTGACTCCTAATGGTTGCTGGTAATTCAGCCCTGCCCCGCACGCGACCAAGGTTACCAAAGTGCGAATATCGCCCGTCTGTATGTCGATAGATACTAATTTATCCAGGACCAAATTCACAACGCGATCTCGGGCCGCCAAAGCCGCTGCCTTCGGAGGGCAACCTCAAAGTCTTTTTGCCGAGAGAATTCGAGATGACATGTTCCGAGTTTGCCGGACCGATCTAACGACACGCGCG
>RCNE010000793.1_pt1 | contig 17009 bp, 11 predicted proteins | sample 2041361 | NCBI WGS metagenome assembly RCNE01 (sample SAMN09708229, study PRJNA481090) | Marine sediment metagenome, whole genome shotgun sequencing project.
CAAATTAGCGTTAGTTTTAGAACCGCTTTGAAATTTTCAACTATGCCTTTTAAAATAATTCTCTTATTTATAACAGCGCTCTTTCTCTCGTGTTCAGAAGAAATAAAAATTGACAAGAAACCCAATGTAATCATAATTATAACGGATGATCAGGGATATGGAGATTTAGCGTATCACGGCAATACAATTATAAAAACTCCTCACCTAGACGCTTTTGCAAAACAATCATTAGAACTCACTAATTTTCACGTCGGTACTACTTGTGCGCCAACACGAGCAGGACTAATGACCGGTCGGAATGCAAACAGAAATAATGCTTGGCACACGATTGCAGGTTGTTCGATTTTATTAGAAGATGAAGAAATCATTCCTGAAGTATTTCAGCGTAACGGCTATCAAACCAGCATGTTTGGCAAATGGCATTTAGGAGACAACTATCCTTTCAGACCACAAGACAGAGGATTTCAGGAAACATTTTACCATGGTGGAGGCGGTGTGCAACAAACTCCAGATTACTGGAACAATGATTATTTTGATGATACCTATTTTCGAAATGGTGTTCCTGAAAAAACGAAAGGATACTGCACCGATGTTTGGTTTGATGAGGCCATTGCCTACACAGAAAAACAAAAAGAGGAACCCTTCTTTATGTATCTCGCTCTGAATGCCGCTCATGGACCCTTCAATGTTCCTGAAAAATATGAGCAAATGTATTCAGATGCCCCGCTGACCGATATTCAAAAAAGGTTCTATGGAATGATTTCAAATATAGATGATAACTTCGGGAGATTGGTTGCTCATTTAAAAGAAACCGACCAATTCGATAACACAATTATCATTTTCACCACAGATAATGGAACTGCTGGTGGAATTAAAAAAGTAAAAAACAGCGAAGAGGTGTTAGGCTACAATGCGGGATTGAGAGGAACCAAAGGAAGCCACTACGACGGCGGACATAAAGTTCCCTTCTTTATCAGTTGGCCTGACGGAAATATTCAGCAAAAAATGAAAAGCAATGACTTGGTGGCCCATGTAGACCTATTGCCAACTTTAGCCGAACTAACAGACATTCTTTTTACTTCTAAAAAACCCTTGGACGGAAAAAGTATGGTGGCAACTATGAAAGGTGAAGAAACTGATTCAAGTCGCATGCTGGTCGTCGATACCCAACGAAATCAACTTCCGGAAAAAGGAAGAAACCCATCGGTAATGCAAGGCGAATGGCGTTTGGTAAATGGTAGTGAGTTGTATAATACCCTTGAAGATATTGGTCAAAAAAATGATGTTTCTGAAATACACCCTGAGCGTGTTAGAAAAATGCAAGATTTTTATAACGCATGGTGGGAAAGCATTCTACCAGATATCAGATATGCTGAAATTCCCATTGGAGACAAAGCTGCAAATCCGGCAATGATAACGATACATGATATGCATACCACCGATAATTTACCTTGGAATCAAGTACAGATTCGAAAAGGAGAAGCCCGTCCAGACGGATATTACAGTATAAATATTGTTGAAGATGGTGAGTATCAATTCAAACTGTATCGTTACTCCCCCGAATCAGGATTGGCATTAAACGCTTCTCCTCAACAAATTTCTAGAACGCCATATATTGATGAACTACCAGAAGGAAGAGTTATTAATCCTATTAAAGTTTTAGTAGAGATTGGATCAACTAAAGCTGAATCTGATGGCGATGGAAATGATAATTTCCTAATAGTAAAAACTACACTTTCAAAAGGAAGTTACGAATTAAGAAGTAAATTTATTTTGAAAGATGGTACCGCAATTCCATCCTATTACACAGAAATTGAAAAGCTATAACTTATGAAGAAGGTATTTTATTTGCTAACATTAGTATTGGTATTTGGATGTAAATCCGAAGAAAAAGAAACACCAAAAAAACCCAATATCGTTTTCGTCTTCGCAGATGACATGACTTATACAGCCATCAATGCTCTAGGCAATAGTGAGGTGCAGACACCAAACCTGAACCGATTGGTAAATCAAGGCACAACCTTTACACATACCTATAACATGGGCGCTTGGAATGGTGCCGTTTGTGCAGCTTCAAGAGCTATGATTATTTCAGGTAGAAGTGTTTGGGATGTAGATAACTTCCGTCAAGGTTGGAAAGAAAACAAAAACTTTGACAAAACTTGGGCTAAGCTCATGGAAGGCGCAGGTTATGACACCTATATGACCGGAAAATGGCATGTGGATGCACCTGCAGATAGCCTTTTTCAAAATGTGGTTCACATCCGACCAGGAATGCCTAGGGACGCATGGAGTCATCAAGGTACAATTCCATATATCAACAAAATGATTAAAGAAGGGAAATCTGTAGAAGAAATTAGAGACCTAGGCTATAACCGTCCATTAAGTGAAGGCGATACGCTATGGAATCCTACAAACAAAGATTTTGGCGGATTTTGGCAAGGTGGCAAACATTGGAGTGAAGTGCTTAAAGATGACGCTTTAGGTTTTATCGAACAGACTAAAACAAGCGAAAACCCTTTTTTCATGTATCTCGCTTTTAATGCTCCACATGACCCAAGGCAAGCTCCTCAGAAATATTTAGATATGTACCCTTTAGAGAATATAAGTATTCCTAAAAGCTATCTTCCAATGTATCCCTTTAAAGATAGTATTGGCAATGGGCCAGACTTACGCGATGAGGCCTTGGCGCCTTTTCCGAGAACAGAACAAGCTATCAAGGTGCATACAAAGGAATATTATGCGCTGATTACGCATCTAGATGAGCAAATCGGAGGCATTTTAGATGGCCTTGAAGCCACAGAAAAAATGGATAACACCTACATTATTTTCACTTCAGATCATGGTTTGGCGATGGGTAGGCATGGTTTATTAGGCAAACAAACCCAGTTTGACCATAGTATAAGACCACCGTTCATGATTGTTGGCCCAGATATTCCGAAGGATAAAAAAGTAGATGCTGACATTTATTTACAGGATGCCATGGCAACCAGTTTAGAATTGGCAGGTATCAAGAAGCCTGATTATGTTTACTTCAATAGCGTTTTAGATTTGGTAGATGGTAGCCGAACCGAGAGCCACTATGATGCTATTTACAATGGCTATATCAAGTTCCAACGAATGATTCGAAAAGATGGATTAAAGTTAATTGTATACCCGAAATTGAACAAGGTATTATTGTTTGATATGGAAAATGATCCCGAAGAAATGAATGATTTGGCACAAAACCCAGCATATAAAGAAAAGGTCCAAATCCTTTTTGATGATTTGCAAGTTCTTCAAAAGCAACTTAATGATCAACTTGATTTAACTGATGTCTACCAAATAGTAGTTACGAACGAATAAAAATATGCGGGTCTAATTATTTGAGTATTGGTTTCACCTCTTGTTACACCATATTCTATAATTCTACTGATGTCTATATATTGTTCAGTATTCACTATTGATACTACTTGTCTAAAATCGTATCTTTCTAGAGAAACAATGTATATACTATGGGGAATTTAAAAAAGGTAAATACCAAATCTACCAGCAGAAGAAATTTCATGAAACGCACAGGCCTTGCAGTTGGTGCAATTACTATACTTCCTAGACATGTGTTTGGGAGAGGTTTTATAGCTCCTAGCGATAAAATTAATTTGGGTTTCATCGGTCTTGGGAAGCAAAGTTCAGGTTTGGCGCGCGCTTTTACTGAGAATACAGGAGCTCAAATCGTTGCTGGTTGTGATGTTTGGACAACCAAGAACGCCTGGTTTAAGAAACACGTCGAAAAGGTGTATGCAGATAAAAGACAGCAAGCCAGCTACAAAGGCGTTTCCACAACAGGCGATTATAAAGAACTTTTACAAAGACCTGATATTGATGCTGTAATTATCGCAACACCTGATCATTGGCATGCTACTCAAGCCATTGCAGCTATGAAAGCAGGTAAGGATGTTTACTGTGAAAAACCGATGACCTTAACCATTAAAGAAGGTATCGATATGGTGAAAACCACAAAAAAAACAGGAAGTGTTTTGCAAGTGGGAAGTATGCAGCGTTCCTGGCAAAAATTTCAAAAAGCAGTTGAACTGGTTAGCAAAGGGTATATAGGCGAAGTTACAGAGGTGCTAGTGAATGTTGGAGACCCAGCGGTTCCTTTCAATATGGCTTCAGAAGAAATACCCAAAGAAGTTGATTGGAATTCATGGTGCGGACCGGCTCCGCTCCTACCCTATAACAATAGACTTTCACCACCAACTAGCGAAGGTTTTTTTCCAGACTGGCGCAAATTCTCTGAGACAGGTGGAGGTATTTTGACCGATTGGGGAGCCCACATGTTCGATATCGCGCAATGGGGATTGGGAATGGACCGTTCAGGCCCCGTTCGATTTGAACCTCCTAAAGATAGAACTGCAGTTCGCGGTATGCGAATGATATACGAAAACGGCATCGAAATGATACATGAGGATTTTGGTCGCAAATGGGGTGTACGTTTTATAGGAAGTGAAGGAACACTTGACATTAGTCGAAGTTATTTAGAAACCAATCCAGCGAATATTCTGACGGCTGAACTTGAAGCGTCGAGAACTGTACTTGATGATTCTAGAGGAAACCATTATCAAAATTGGTTAGATGCCATTAAAAATAGAAGTCAACCTATTTGTGATGTTGAAATCGGACACCGTTCGGCTTCTGTGGGTAATATTTGTAACATCGCCTATCAGATGGGCCGACCGTTAGATTGGAATCCGGAAAAAGAAAAATTCGTTGGTGATAATGAAGCGAATAAGATGAGGGAACGTAAAAACAGGAAGTTTTAAAATAAAGTGATTAGTACTTTATAGATGGACACGAATATTGGCGATTATTAACCGTTTTGAAACCTTTTTTGAGTTATAAAGCGCAACAATAAAAGGAAGAAGCTTCACCACCAAAAAATTAAACTAAAATGAAAAATAGAGTTAGCTCAATAATTTGCCCTTGCAATTTTATTTGGCTATTAGTTTATCTGTTATCCCTCCAACTAGTAACAGCCCAAGAGCAACCTAATTTTATTTTTATCCTAACTGATGACCAGCAGTATGGATTAATGGGCTGTACAGGAAATAAAATTGCACAAACTCCGAATCTTGATCAATTGGCTTCTGAAGGAGTACTTTTTACCAATGCTCATATTACTAGTGCCATTTGCACGCCAAGTCGAGCAAGTATATTAACCAGTCAATTCGAACGGAAGCATGGGGTCAATTTCAATTCCGGAACCAGTATGTCTGAAGAGGGTTGGAACGCTACCTACCCCATGGTGATGCGAGAAAATGGCTATTATACTGGTTGGATTGGTAAGAATCATGTTCCAATAGGAGATGGCGGCTATGACAGCGGACTCATGGAAAAAAGTTTTGATTATTGGTATGCAGGGCACGGACATCTCAGCTTCTATCCCAAAAATATTCATGAGATTTTTGAGGGAGCAAAATCTGATACGCAGGTCGAAGTTATTGCAGAGGGTATTCAAGATTTTCTTTCTAATGAAGAAAAGTTGGAAGGCGCTGTTAAGTTCCTTGACCATCGACCGTCAGATAAATCCTTTATCCTTTCGGTAAGTTTTAATCTTCCTCATGGCAATGGTACGAGCTCAATGAAACAGAAACCCACAGATGATGAGATGTATCGCACCTTATATCGTGACCAAGAAATTCCACTTCCTGATAATTATATAGCTAAGGCGAATATAAAAAACCCGAAGTTACCGTTAGAAATACATCATACGGAAGACCGCCAGGTAAGTTACGATTGGGTTGATACTCCAGAAGGTTATAAAGAACGTACTATTCGTCAAATGCAAGCTATGGCAGGTATTGACCGCCTAGTTGGTCAACTTCGAGAAACGCTTAAAAAACAGAAATTGGATAAAAACACAGTTATCGTTTTTACTTCTGACCATGGGTTATTTGGAGGGCAATTCGGATTGGGCGGAAAAGCATTGTGCTATGAAATTACGACCCATGTTCCTATGATTGTTTATAACCCCAAGTCCAAAAAAAAGAATAGAAAAAGAAAATCAAATGTTTTGGTTCAGACTATTGATATAGCCCCTACTCTACTATCTATGGCAGGTATTTCTATTCCTGCAAGTTACCAAGGCAAAGATTTATCAAACCTTTTGAAAGAAGAAGAAACATCCGTTCGCGAATATTTGTATACCGAAAATTTATGGTCTACTTCTTTTGGAAATCCAAGATGTGAATCTGTTCAGGATATGGAATGGAAATACATTAGATATTATCAAAATAATAATCCGTCAGCTACGCAACAGATAGCAACGGCAAAGGAGATGAATATTCCAGTTAAAAACTTACTATACCAAGTATATGATAAACAATTGGCCTTATACCGTTCTTTTGTTGAAGGCCCCTTGAATGGAGAGCCTGTGGTTTATGAGGAACTTTATAATTTGAAAAATGACCCAAAAGAAATCACTAATCTAGTTGGTGATGATTCAAAACAGGAGGTATTACAAAAATTACGAGAAGTCTGGAAAAAGGAAATCAACTATGCCCGAGGAACCGACTCTCCAAAAGTGCTGCGCTATACCGCCGATAGCGAATCCGAGCGTGGAGTTGCTATTGAACCGAAATAAAACAAGAAAGGCAACATCGTCTTCCTAGCTAGTAGCTGTTTTTTTACCCTAAAGAAGACACGTCATAAAAAACTCCGTAACGCAAACAAATTGTCGGAAATATAATAGACATAAAAATCGAAACTAAAAACAGACATAGCTCTAAAAGCTGTTCTATTTTGTTTTATGATAAACTTTAAAGGTTCTATATCCATAAAAGGCAACTACTAGAAAACAGATTAGCGGCAAAATAAACGAGAAGTTCACTTCTGACACACCCATTATTTTGGTGTCATTATAAGCACTTCCTCCGATATCAAGAATCATACCTTGAAAGACAGGCATAAACGCTCCACCTACAATGGCCATTATTAAAAATGCTGAAGCCGGCTTTGCATCATCGCCTAATCCTGTAAGGGCAATCCCATAAATAGTAGGAAACATTAGAGACATACAAAAAGAAACCATCACAAGGCAATATAATCCCCCAACTCCCTGAACAAAAATAGTTCCTAGGCAAAAGATAACTGCAAGTAAGGATAAGAGCATGAGTAATTTACCTGCATCAATATATTTCATTAAGTAAGTGAATAAAAATCGTGCTAAAAGAAAAATACCAAGCGCCGCAAAGGCATAATTTACAGCTTCGCGATTTTCTATGCCCAAATTTTCAGCGTATTGATAAATATAAGTCCAACACATGATTTGAGCCCCAACGTAGAACATTTGTGCTATTACTCCGCCAACAAAACGTTCCTTTTTAAAAATTCGCTTAATGGAGCTCCACATATCTGTTGTATTTTCATGCTCCTTCTTTTCTGGCATTTTTACAAATGAAATGAGTACTAGCATTAAGATTAGAAACAGCCCCAATGCAACATATGGATTACGAACTACCTCTAAATCTGCAGTTTTTACAGCAGCTTTTGCAGAACCTTCAAGCGTTTCGTAAATAGAATTGCCTTGAGCGTCTAAGTCATCAGAATGTAATGCAGCTAATATAAAAGTTTGGGCTACAAAAAGACCTGTTAATGCTCCTACTGGATTAAAAGCTTGAGCTAAATTCAAACGCTGAGTAGCAGTTTCCTCTGCCCCCATATCCATAATAAAGGGATTCGCCGTAGTTTCCAAAAAAGCGAGTCCGAAAGTGAGCACGTAGAGAGCTACCAGAAAAAACATATAATTCTCCATTGCTGCCGCGGGATAAAACAAAAGTGCCCCTAGGGCATACAATACAAGTCCCACCAAAATACCGGTTTTATAAGAATACTTTTTTGCCACATAAGCCGCTGGTAAAGCCATTGTAAAATAGCCCCCGTAGAAGGCAGCTTGCACCCATGATGCCTGTGTGTTGCTCAACTCCAAAATCTTTTTGAATGCCGAAACCATGGGGTTGGTAATATCATTTGCAAACCCCCATAGAGCAAAAAGCGAAGTAATTAAAATAAACGGAATTAGTATTGATTTTGAAACAACAGGTATTGTACTTTTTTCTGCCATGAATCTTATTTTGGTTGGTTATTCAGTAAGTAATGATCTATCTAAATGCACATATCCGCCGTCGACAGTTATAAATTGCCCTGTCGTATGTGAAGACCTTTCGGATATTGTAAACAAACATACATCTGCAATTTCTTGGGTTGTGGTCATTCGGTTTCCCAAGGGGATTTTTTTTACGATGGATTTTAATTTTTCTTCTCCATCGGGCAAGGTTTTAATCCAAGTATCATAAGACGGAGTCCAGCTTTCAGCTATGATAATTGCATTCGAACGGATTCTATCTTTTATTAAGTCAACGGCCCATTCTCGTGTTAAACCCAATACTCCCCCTTTAGCAGCGGCATACCCTGATGTTCTTCCCTGACCAGTCAATGCCACTTTCGAACCTATGTTTAAAATATTTCCTTTTGATTTCTTTAACCACGGTAAAGCATGTTTCACCACTAAGAAATAACTGACCATATTAAGCTTCAAGGAATTTATAAACTCTTCATAAGTTGCATCAAGACCAACGCCATCGTTAACGCCAACGTTATTGATTACCGCATCAATTCTACCGTATTTATTTGCAATGGTCTTTACAGCCTTTTTAATCTGCTCAGGATCCATCACATCGGTTTTACAAAAAATAGCATCAATACCCTTCTCTTTTATCTTATCTACGTACCCATAGCCACGGTCATTTCTATCGATAACAGCAGGGGTCGCGCCTTCTGCCGCTAATGACTGGAGTATAGTGTGACCTATACTTCCTTCCTTGCCGGCTGCACCGGTAATTACAACTACTTTTCCTTTTAGACCTAAATCCATTGAATAAATGTTTTAATTTCATTCCTGTGAAGACAGGAATCTGTTTAATTAGGTGATGGGTCTGTTTTATTGAGCTTGCGATTACACTCCTAAAGCCCCCTCAAGGGGTCAATCTCCATATTCAACTAGTACTACAAATTATAAAAATCAACCGCGTTACCCCCCATAATTGCGTTTTGCTCTGTTGAACTAAGTGCTTTTATAAAGTCGACCACTATATCTTTTACCTCACCATAATTACCCGCTACCAAGCACACAGGCCAATCGGAGCCGTACATCAAACGTTCTGTGCCGAAGGCTTCCAAAACCAAATTCATATACAGATGTAACTGTTCAGCTTTCCAAGTTTTGTAATCCGCTTCGGTAATCATTCCTGATACTTTACAATGCACATTTTCTTGCTTTGCAATTTCCTTCATTAAAGTTGCCCACCCTTCATAAAAACCATCTTTGATATAGGGTTTGGCGATATGGTCTATTACAAATTTTTGATGTGGGAAGCGTTTTACAAATTCTAAAGTCGCTCCTAATTGATGTGGAAAAATCAAAATATCATAGGCATATTCGTATTTTTCTAAATAGGAAACTCCTCTTAAAAAATCAGGACGAATTAAAAAATTATGGTCTGATTCATCCTGCACTACATGACGCCATCCTTTTAATTTTTTCTGCACATAATAGTGTTCTAAAACGCTGTCAATATTTTCATCCCTTAAATCTACCCAGCCAACAACTCCCTTTATGAAATCATTTTCATTAGCTAGATTCAAAAGAAAATCGGTCTCCTCTAGAGTTTGGTCCGCTTGTACCGCAACGCAGCCATCAATTCCATTCTCAATAAATACTTTTTTTAAATCAATAGGTAAAAAATCCTTTCGGATGACGGACATATCATCATTAATCCACGAGTGTTTTATTGGCTCGTATTTCCAAAAATGTTGGTGAGAATCAATGGTCATTTTCTAATTTTTTTAAGGTTGTTAGCAGGCCGTTATTTTCTATAGAGATGATATTTTGAGAGACCATTTCAACGAGTCCTTCAAAACGCGTTAAGTCTTCACCCCATATTTCAGTATTACTCAAAACAATACCAACCAATATATTCATTTTCAAATTATTAACTTCGTATTTACTCCAATTAAAAGCAAAGAAATTTAATACTTTGGCATCATCTTTCAATTCGATTTTCTCACCGTTAAACGTTCCTTTATAAAATCGAATAAGTGCTGAAAGACCAAATACTATTCGCTTAGGAAGACTTCCATTGGCGACATAATAATCAGTTAAAGTCGGAAGTAAACGAGCAACAAATTTAGATGTGCTATTTAGTGATATACTTATCAATTGATGTTTTAGCAACGGATTGCGAAATCTATCTATAACATCTTTAACGAATTTATTTAAAACAGGCTCTGGAAAGTCTAATGTCTTGATGGTCTCCTTCATCAAAAGTGATTCAACAAAATCGCTCGCAACAGTATCATCCATGAACTCTTTCACTAATCTAAATCCTGCTAAATATCCCACAGGTACCATTGAGGTATGCGCTCCATTCAAAATGCGGACTTTCATCTCGCGATAAGAAACTAAATCGTCAACAAACTCAACGTTTAAATCTGTCTTAGCAAAAGGTAGTTCTTTTTGAACAAGCTCAGGACCTTTAATCACCCAATTGTGGTAAAACTCACCAGCAACCAACAACTTATCTTTATAACCCAATTCAGATTGAATCATATCAGCTCTATCTGTTGGATAACCCGATACGATTCTATCAACAAGGGTACTACAAAAGTGATTTGCAAGATAAATCCAATTCACGAAATCCCTGTCTAAATTCCAATGCTCAGCATATTCTAGAATGACGGATTTCAAAGTTGCACCATTATCTTCTATTAATTCACAAGGTAACAGAATACAACCTTTTGAAGTATCGTTACCAAAATGTTGAAAACGGTGATATAACCAAACTGTCAGTTTTGCTGGAAATTCTTTGGGTGGATTGTCTTCGAATGAATCTGTACGATTAAACCTAATTCCCGCTTCAGTAGTATTGGACACTATAAAACGAATGTCAGGATTTTTCGCCAACTCTAGATAAGCATCCCATTCAGAATAGGGATTAACAATCGCTTGAACACAGTCGACCAAAGTCTTTTCTGCGACTAGTTCACCATTCTTAATTCCGTCTAAAACTACGGTAAATAAGCCTTCTTGAGATTTTATCTCTTTGTAGTCACCGCGTTCTGTGGGTTTAATGATAACGACTCCCCCATTGAAACCGGTTTCCTTATTTAAGACCTGTATCATCCAATCGACAAATGCTCGAAGAAAGTTGCCGCCTCCAAATTGCATCACTTTTATTGGTAATGTTTTGGGTTTGTTGGTGGTTTGTCGGTTTAAGTCTTGCATTCCTATGTATTAGTATTAAGTAAAAAGTACTAAGTATTAAGTTTCATGATTGAGCAATGGTATCTTATTTCTGTATTTGTGATAATTACGTTTTACTTATTACTTTGTACTTTAATCAAAGTGAAATCCCCCTTTTCCAAGGAATAAAATCATCTTGTGCCAAACGTACTGCTGCAGGCACTTCTTCCCCACTTGCTACTTTAATGATGTATTCTAAAAGTTCCTCTCCTTTTGATTCAATCGTATCCTCACCAGTTATAATACTTCCGGTATTGAAGTCGATAATGTCTTTCATTCTTTCGCTTAGAACGTTATTACTGGACATCTTAATCACAGGAGCAACAGGGTTTCCTGTTGGAGTACCCAAACCAGTCGTAAAGCAAATAATATTGCACCCTGAACCAGCAAGACCAGTAGTGCTCTCTACATCGTTGCCAGGAGTACATAATAGATTTAGTCCTTTTTTAGTACATTTTTCCGTATAATCTAATACATCTGTAATCAAAGAGGTGCCTCCTTTTTTTGCGGCACCGGCGGATTTCATTGCGTCTGTAATTAATCCATCTTTGATATTTCCTGGAGAAGGATTATTCTTAAAAGCAGAACCCAATGCTATGGCACGAGCCGCATAGGTATCCATTAAATGCGTAAATTTTTCTTTATTCACTTTAGTTTCACATCGATTGATTAACTCTTGCTCAACTCCATTCAACTCCGGGAATTCAGACAAAACAGTCGTTCCGCCTAAAGCAACCAACAAATCGGAAGCATATCCCAAAGCCGGGTTGGCCGATATGCCAGAAAAACCATCGGAACCTCCGCACTCCAAACCTAAGTTCAAGTGATGTAAGGGAGCGGGTTTACGTTCTATCTTATTTGCTTCTATTAGTCCCAAAAAAGTCTTTTTAACTGCTTCTTCAATAAAGTGCCGTTCGCTTTTACTTTTCTGTTGTTCTAGAATATACAAAGGTTTTGAGAAATTTGGATCCCGCTGCTTAATGCCTTCCAAAACATTTTTCACCTCCGCATTTTGGCAACCTAAACTCAATATGGTTGCACCGGCCACATTCGAATTTGTGATATATCCTGCTAGAAGATTGGTAAGCGTTTCCGAATCTAATCGAAAACCGCCACAGCCGCCATCATGCGTTAAAAATTTTATTCCATCGACATTTGGGAAAGTTCTATTTTGTTTGATTTCTTCAGGAGTTCGAATAATATCAGCCGTCATCAAATCATCCTCTGAAGCACCGTTTTTGTATTGCTTCACCAAAGCATCTGTATCTACAATAAAATCGTTTGTTGTGTGATACCCTAAGGATTCCTGCAATGCAGATTTCAAGACCTCCACATTACGGTTCTCGCAAAAAACCATGGGAATGATAAGCCAAATATTAGCTGTACCAACGCTACCATCTGCTCTATGATAACCGTCGAAAGTGGAGTTTTTCCATTTACTAACATCTGGCGCTTCCCAAGTTGGTCGTTCTGCGCTCACGCCATATTCCATAGAAGCATGCACGCAGTTTTCCATAGAAATGCGTTCCCCTTTGGCAATTGGTTTTGTTGCTTCGCCTACCAGTACGCCGTACATGTAAATCTCTTCCCCTTGCGCCAAATCATAAAAAGTAAATTTATGTTTCGCAGGAATAAGTTCGGCAGCTTTAAATGAGTTTCCTTCAAAATCAACATCAGTACCTTCCTCAATATTGGCCAAGGCAGCCAAAACATTGTCTTTTGGATGGATTCTTAAAAATGATTGCTTCATATCTGGATTTATTTTCTAACCGATTTAATCAAAGCTAGCGTATCTTTTACTTTAGTTTCTAATCCTGAGAAATCTTTATTTACTAAGATGTCTTTACTTATCAATTTCGACCCCATTCCTACACAGGTAACGCCAGCGTCAAACCAGCCTTTAAGATTTGCTTCTTCAGTACTTACGCCACCTGTTGGCATCACACTCGTCCAAGGTTGAGGGCCTTTAATAGCTTGAACAAAACTTGGCCCGTAAGTGGACCCAGGAAATAACTTTACAATCTCACAACCCAACTCTTCTGCTTTATTGATTTCCGTCAACGAACCACAACCCGGTGACCATAAAACTTTTCTACGGTTACAAACCATGGCAATGTCTTCACGTAATGACGGAGTTACAATAAAATTTGCACCCATTTGCATGAACATCGAAGCTGCTCCGGCATCGGTAATCGAACCCACACCCATTATCATGCCTGGGAGTTCTTTTATCGCATATTTGTTTAGCTCTGAAAATACTTCGAAAGCGAAATCACCGCGTGCGGTGAATTCCATTAATCTTGCACCTCCATCATAACAGGCTTTTAAAACCTTCTTTCCTAATTCGATATCAGGATGATAAAATAAAGGAACCATTCCGGTTTCCTTCATTACTGCCGCTACTTCTATTCTTGTATATTGAGCCATTATTTGGATTAATTAGATTATTAGATACTTTGAGGTTTGCTGCACGGTACTTGTTGTTCGAAGTATACTAATCAAAATCATCATGCTTTCAGCACCTAGCATCTAGACTTTAAATTATCTTGCTACTCTACCTGACGCATCACCTCCCATAAGTTTTTCAACTTCGGGAACCGTTACCAAATTGGCATCCCCTTTAATCGTATGCTTTAAACAAGAAGCGGCAACTGCAAAATCTAATGCGTTTTGGTCATCCTCTGGATATTTCAATAATCCGTAAATCAAGCCTCCCATAAAAGAATCTCCACCACCCACTCTATCTACAATATCGGTAATTTGGTATTGTCTGGTTTCATACATTTTAGCACCATCCCATAATACACCCGCCCAAGTATTGTGTGATGCGGATATGGAACCTCTTAAAGTAGTAATCACTTTTTTCGCTTTGGGAAATTTTTTCATCATCTGTTTACAGACCGATAAAAAGGCTTCCGCCTTAACATCATGACCATCTTTATGAACGTCTAGGCCTTCTGGATGAATACCAAAATGCTTTTCGGCATCCTCTTCATTTCCTAAAATAACATCGCAATACGAAGTTAGTTCTGTCATGATGGCTTCTCTGTCTCCACCATAATTCCAGAGTTTTGCCCTATAATTTAAATCCGTAGAAATAGTAACCCCTTTTTCGCTAGCGGCTTTTACGGCTTCCAAACATACATCTGCTGCTCCTTGTGAGATTGCAGGTGTAATTCCTGTCCAATGAAACCATTCTACTCCGTTAAAAACGGTATCCCAGTCAATCATTCCTGATTCGATTTCGGCGATCGCGGAATGAGCTCTGTCGTAAACCACTTTAGAGCCTCTACTTACTGCACCAGTTTCTAAAAAATAAATACCTAAACGGTCGCCGCCATAGACGATTTTATTAACGCCAACACCTCTTTTACGCATTTCCATTAGGGCACATTCACCAATATCATTTTTGGGCAAACGTGTCACGAACTCAACAGGAACTCCATAGTTAGCCAATGATACGGCTACATTTGATTCTCCACCGCCATAAACCGCATCAAAGGAATTGGCTTGTGAGAATCTTAAAAATCCCGGAGGGGATAAGCGGAGCATTATTTCTCCGAAGGTTACTACTTTTTTCATTATAAGTTATTTTATTTTCATTCCCATGAAGAGAGGAAATCTACTTATTAAAAATTCACAGTCGCTTTGATAACACCAGTCTTTGGATCTAACCAACTATTAAAATTCGCTATCATATCGGTAAAATCCACATTATGCGTAATAAAAGAATCTACAGGAAAACTTCCTTCTTGTAATACTGAAATTACATGTTCAAAATCTTCCAACGCCGCATTTCGACTACATAAAATCGAGGTTTCCTTAGCATGTATAGCCGGGTGCGTAAAAGTCAATTCACCTTTAGATAACCCTACTAAAATATAGCGTCCTCCATGTGACATGTAATCAGGTCCAGATTCTAAAGCTCCCTTATGTCCGGTGGCGTCAAAAACGGCTGCTGCCATGTCACCATTAGTGATGTCTTCTATATTTTGAACTGCGGCATCGCCAGCCAAAACCGTATAGTCTACGCCAATGATATCTTTTGCATAATCAAGTCGTTGTTGATTCATATCTACAGCGATAATCTTAGCACCTGCTATTTGAGCAAACTTCATAAGCCCCAAACCTATTGGTCCGCAACCCATTACTACTATAGTTTCGCTCTTCTTAATTTGAGCACGTCTAACCGCATGGGCTCCAATAGCAAGTGGCTCAACTAAAGCCATATCATTATCGGTTAGACCTGGTGCAGGTATTAAAATGTCTATAGGGACTGTAAAATATTCCTGCATTCCGCCATCTGTATGTATACCTAAAACTTCTAAACTAGTACAGCAATTCGTTTTTCCATTTCTACAGGCTACGCATATACCACAACTGAGATATGGCATAACTACTACATTATCCCCATTTTTTAGTCCCTTATCATTTTCTCCGATTTCTGCAATTCTCGTTGCCAATTCGTGCCCAAGTATTCTAGGATATGTAAAAAAAGCTTGGTTTCCTGCAAATGCGTGTAAATCTGTACCACAGATACCCACCTTGGTGACTTTCAAAAGGGCTTCTCCCATTTTTCTTTTAGGAGCTTCCTTTTCTTTAAGAATAAACTCACCTGGCTTTTCGCATACGATGTATTTCATATCAAATTCAATTTTAGAGAAATTAGCATATCAAATCTACAAGAAGTAAGGTTAGAATTCTACCACTATTTTTAAAAATAACAATACTATTTTTGCTTTCAATCAAGATATTTTTTAAATATTGACTTATTTTGCGCATTATTAGATACTAAATTACCACTAAATGCAAATGCAACTTCATTTTCTTAATAGAGAAAAACCAGAAAATAGTTCGTTTTCGGTAACACATCATATTGAACCTCATTTCTTAAAAGTTTGGCATTACCACCCTGAATTGGAACTAGTATTGTCCTTAAAAAGCACAGGCACCCGTTTTGTAGGTGATAGTATTAAAAAATTTGAAGAAGGCGATGTGGTGTTACTTGGTAAAAACCTACCCCATATGTGGCTCAACGATGATGAATATTTTGATTCTACTAAACTTGTAGCTGAAGATATTGTTATTCATTTTAAGAAAGATTTTTTAGGTGATAATTTTCTTGAAGCTCATGAACTAAAGCCTATTGCGGAGCTGCTCTACAAATCAAGATATGGCATAAAATTTAATGGAGCTCTTGAAAAAATTTCAAAAAGCATCAAAAAACTAAACAAATTAAAACCAGGTTTTAAACGTACGCTCAAATTTATTAAAGTGCTTGATCAATTAGCTCGTCAAAACGATTATGAATACTTATCGAGCGAAACTTTTGTCAATTCTTTCAAGAAAAACCAAAATGATAGTTTGGATAAAACCTATGAATACATTTTTGAAAATTTCGCGCAACCCATTTCCTTAAATGACGTGGCTAACATTGCGAATATGAATCCATCGGCCTTTAGCCGATTTTTCAAAAGAGTTAATCGTAAAACGTTTTCTAAGTACCTTAATGAGGTTCGAATTGGATATGCTTGTAAAAAATTGATAGAAAACAAAAGCAATATAGCTGCTATATGTTATGAATCAGGATACAATAATATTTCTAATTTTAATCGTCAGTTTCGAGTCATAAAAAATATGTCTCCTAGAGAATATTTAGCGCAGCAAAAAT
>RCNE010000795.1_pt1 | contig 17000 bp, 18 predicted proteins | sample 2041361 | NCBI WGS metagenome assembly RCNE01 (sample SAMN09708229, study PRJNA481090) | Marine sediment metagenome, whole genome shotgun sequencing project.
TTTTGTAGCCAGCAGACATAGGCTATCGTAATGAGAAATCGAAAGCGGGTCCAGCCTCGAGCTAGCAGAATTAAGGGGTCAGAGATGGCGTTTGTCGACGCGGGGCAACGATCCTCCGAACAAAGTCGTTAAATACAGGGATCGCCTGGTCTCGATCACGCCGGTCAAGGTGGGGAACCGCGCTTGCGGGTCGTGCAGGTTCATCAGCACCTCGCCGTCGCCGTTAAAGGCAATTACGTGCGATGAGGGTACCGCTTTGGGGCGAATGAGCTGCGGCAGGCGTTGCACGACCTTGCGAAGGAACGGTTTGTCCGCCATTTTATCCAGCAGCTTGTTTCTTGGTGCGGCGAGCCCTAGCCAGAAGCGGCCCTGTAAACCACTTTTGAGGTTGTCCGGAAAGCCCGGCAGGTTATCCAGCAGCACCTCGGTTTGACCCTGCCGTTCGCCAGTCAGCCAGTGCTTGAGAATGCGGTAATGACCCGTCTCGCTGACAAGCAGGAAACTTCCGTCCTCGCTGACGGCAACGCCATTTGCAAAGTCGAGCTTGTCCATCAGGACCCTGACCTGTCCGGTCGCAGGGTTGAATGCAAATACTCGTCCGTGCCCGCCATGTTCCATGATGTCGAGGAGACTTGCCTCGTAAGTGCCATTCGACGACTGTGCGCCGAATTTGTCGCTGGACTCACTAAAATAAATCGTGCCATCGGGACCAATTGCCAGGTTATTGGCATAGACGAGCGGCTGTCCGTCGACTTCGCTGAGCAGGGCTGTGACCGCGCCACTACGGTCAATGCGTTGCAGACCCAGAAAAGCGTTTGCGACCACAAAGCTACCATCGCGTCGCGCTTCGATACCCAGTGGTCTGCCGCCGGGGAACGCAAATTGCTCGACGCGCCCGTCCCTCAATTGAATGACATGGCCGCTGTGCGTCGTTACGTAGAGGTGACCGTCGGCCCCGATTGTGGCGTCCTCCGGACCCTCGAACGGCCCGAGATCGATCGCAAAGGCCGAAGTCAGTAAGTCGTTCACTGCGTAAGGATCAATGAGCCCGCGGTCTGCCGGCGCAGCCCAGCCAACGGGCTGGATCGGCACTGGCCACGCCAACAGATAGAGCGTGACAGCGCTCAGTAGTCCGGCAGCTACATACCTGGTCTTCATGTCTGCTGGTTTTTGCTAGCGTTTTGCGTCGATCATTCGCAGGAACTCAGCGCGTGTGCGCGCATCCTTGCGAAAGGTACCAACCATCTGGCTGGTTAACATGGAGACGTCAGACTTGTGCACGCCACGCGTCGTCATGCACTGGTGGACCGCTTCAATGACTACTGCAACGCCTTTGGGTTGCAGTACGTCCTGGATGCAATTGGCGATCTGCGCCGTCATTTTTTCCTGCACCTGGAAGCGTCGGGCAAAAGCTTCAACGACGCGGGCCAGCTTGCTAATGCCGACGACTTTATTGTTTGGCAGATAGCCGACATGTGCCTTGCCGATAATCGGCGCCATGTGGTGTTCACAATGCGATTCGAAACTGATATCGCGGAGGACGATCATCTCATCGTAACCTTCGACTTCTTCGAATGTGCGCTCGAGGTATTCGACCGGGTTGCTCTTGTAGCCGCTGAACCAGTCTTCGTAGGCTTTTGCGACACGTTTCGGCGTGTCGATCAGACCCTCTCGGCGCGTGTCTTCGCCGGCCCAAAGCAACAGTGTGCGAACCGCATCTTCTGCTTGTTTACGACTTGGCTTTCGCGGCTTTGCTTGCTTCTTCCTGATAGCGGCCAATGGACTTTCCTTGTAGTGAAATGAGGTGAGGGCTACGCCGACTGTTCTTCGATGTTAAGGCCTGTCGGGCAAGCTACACCAGTGCCGCCCAGGCCGCAGTAGCCGCCGGGATTCTTGGCAAGATATTGCTGGTGATAGTCTTCGGCATAATAGTACGTATCCAGAGGCAGGATCTCTGTCGTTATGGTCCCGACACCCGCTTCGTCCAGCCTGGCCTGGTACGCGGCCATCGAGCGACGCGCCTCCGCCTGTTGCGAATCGTTCAGGGTGAAAATGGCTGAGCGATACTGTGTGCCAATGTCGTTGCCCTGGCGCATACCTTGCGTTGGATTATGGTTTTCCCAGAACGTCTTCAAAAGCGTCTCGTAACTCGTCTTTTCAGGGTCGAACACGACACTGACAACTTCCGTGTGCCCGGTGTCGCCGGAGCAGACCTCCTGATAGGTCGGATTCTGCGTTATGCCGCCGGCGTAACCGACCGAGGTAACAAAAACGCCGTCCAGCTGCCAGAACACGCGCTCGGCTCCCCAGAAACACCCCAGGGCAAAAACGGCTTGCCGCAGTGGTTCCGGGAATGGGCCACGGAGCGGCGCGCCATTGACAAAGTGATGTTCCGGCACCGTCATCGGCACGTCGCGCCCTGCCAGTGCCTCGCTCTTGGCGGGAGGTGTCAGTTTCTTCATTGTTTTGAGAGTTCTTCGGGTTTCTGGTGCTTAGTTTGAGGATTCCGCCGTCTGCGGGGCTTTTTCGATGAGTGTGTCCAGGTCGGCCTGACGGTAGAAGAACTGGTGTTCAAAAAGGAGGGTATCAGACCCGCGCGACTCCGCGTCGCTCATCTGTGGTCTGAATACGCGCCGACGAACCTCTCGATGCACCATACGCTGCATGTCGGTGAATTCCTCTGGCATGGCCTCGGTGCGTATGTTCCTGACTCTGCCACGTTCTGAAACCGTGTAATCGACACGGATCGTGCCGGTCAGCAGCTCTTCATCGTCTGCATTTTTTTCGCCACCACTGAATGCGTACTTCGGAATAGCATTTTCGACCAGCACCACCGGCTTTTCGAGGACCTCTTTGCGCATTTCGAGTCGTTCTTCATCCACGGACAGCAGGTTCCATACATCGCTGTAAAGGCTTCGGGCCCGGTTATAGGACTGCGCGTAGATGTAGTGATCGGCAAGCGCCAGCTGCACGCGGGCAAACTCACGCCATGGAATATCGGGTGTCGCTTCGGCAATTCTCACCGCTCGCCGGAAGTAGACCTCACCGGTCGCAACCAGGCCGCGCTGTTGCGTCTCTCCCTGTTCCATATCGATGAAATAGAAGGACTCTCCAAGCTTGCTGAGTGGCAGGATAAGCTGCGGGTCTTCCTTACCAAGCTCATTTTCCATGATGCGGATGACGCGCCGATAGGTGGCGCGTTCATCATTGAAGTAGCGGGCGGCGTGTTGCCAGCTTGCACGACGCATCAGGGACGGAACTAACGCCAGGTTGTCCCCGGCAAAATACCGCACGTTCAACGCGTGCATGCGATCGAGCACCTCGCGTGCGCTCTTGCTGTCGCCGGCCATCATAGTTGCCTGTGCCAACGCCTCGAGTATCTCTACCTGCTGGATGTTATGCGGTCCCTCATTGACGTGCGTGATGTGCCGGGCTCGATTGAAGGTCGCCACCGCGAGATCCGGGCGGCCTTTCTTGAGCTGCGCATTGCCGAGACCTGTCAGCGGATTGACGAGCTTGTCGTTGAGCCGGTCCTCGACCGTTTCAATGATCTCCACAGCCGATTGGAAATTCTGGGCTGCTGCGTCGTATTGCTCATTACGGCTCTGAACAATCGCAAGGTTGTTCAGCGCTTTGGAGGCTTCGATGGACTGCGGACCGTAGAGACGGATGACCATCTGTACGATGCGCTTTGCCGAAGCGTCAGCCTCGTCCATTGCCTCTTCGTCCATCAATCGGCGATACCGGTCGAACTCCTCGCCGAGCTTCTGTTCGAGACTGCGGTCGTCTTCCTGCGCCACGGCCGCTTCTTCCTCGGCCACCGGCACCACCTGATCCAGCGGGCTGGCCTCGTCATCCCTCTCGGGCGGCTCAACCTGGGCCGACGAGGTTGTCGCTATTGCTGCTGCAGCAAGAATGAAAACTTTGAAATTCAATGGCTTGCTCATGCGAATCGTCGAATTGGGCTGCTTGTATTGTCGCGATGCAGGATCTTATTCAGACCTGCTCTCTTATGATTAGTTCGCGTCGCCAACGTACTCGCGACTTGAGCAACTATACCGCGCGGTCCCGCGTCGCGGTAGCCGTTGACGGCAGTCTAGAAAGGCAGGCCCAGCTGCTGTTGTCCCGGCTTCAGGAACTGGCCGCAATCGAGGGGCTCCTGGCGGGCATGCAGCTGCAACCCGAACCGTCGGCTGGCAGCAGCGAAACGGGGGTCAAGCGACTGTCGTCAATTCAGGACCCGATAGCCGCGGCCACGCAGACACCGCTTGAATACCTTCTGTTTTTCGCGATCGGCGTCCAGACCTGAGCGGGTCCCGCCGTAGAGCGCTCCACTCGCGGCGCCGCGTCCGAGGTCGCCGTCGATAGCGCCTCCAAGGGCACCGACAACCGCACCGGTCGCGCCTCCTTTTGCGACGCCCTGACGAATGAGGATTTCCTCGGTATAGCCTTCGCATTCGTCCCAGTCCTGAGCCAGTGCCTCAGGGTCGACGCCTTTCATATCAATGATCGGGTCGGGATGGGCAGCGCAGGCAGCGACGAGAGCGGCGGTAGCGATCGGGGCCAGCAACAACAAGTATCTATTTTTCATCGATGCGATCTTCCTGATTGAGCATTTGTTACTGCCAGCGCGGACTCCTCCGGACCGTTCGCAGCACCGAGCGTGGCATCATAGTACTAACGTGCCCGGTCCGGGCTCGGTTGACAAGGGCCAGACATGGTTGGAACTTCACACGACTCAACGGTTCGCGCGATCATGTACGCCTTTCTCGCCAACCTGGGCATTGCGCTCGCAAAGAGCTGGGCCGCCGTTATCACAGGCTCCGGGAGCATGCTCGCCGAGGCCATCCATTCCTATGCGGATACCGGTAACCAGATCCTGCTATACCTGGGGCTGAAACAATCCCAGCGGCCCCCGGACGATGAACATCCGCTGGGCTACGGCAAACTCAGTTACTTCTGGAGTTTTATCGTCGCCATCCTGCTGTTCAGCCTGGGTGGGCTTTTCTCTATCTACGAGGGTTATCACAAGCTCACGAACCCGGAGCCCCTGTCACAGATCTGGATCGCGATCATCGTCCTGGCGCTGGCCATACTGCTGGAGGCCGCCTCACTCTTTGGTGCGCTGCGGGAGATAAAAAAAGTCCGCGCCGGGCGGCCTTTTGGCGAATGGCTGCGGCATACGAGGAACTCGGAGCTGGTGGTCGTTCTCGGCGAAGATATCGGCGCACAGCTCGGCCTGGTCCTGGCACTTTTCTTCCTGGTCCTTGCGAACCTCACCGGCAACCCGGTATTCGATGCGATCGGCTCCATGTGCATCGGCGTCGTGCTGCTGGTGATCTCGGGCTTCGTCGCCTGGCGAGTCAAGTCGCTGCTGGTCGGCCGGTCAGCGGACCCTGAGATTCAGGCGGTGATCGACGCGATTATCTGCGACCAGGAAAATATCGAATGTGTATTGAATACCATCACGATTCAGTTCGGTCCCGACACCATGCTGGCGGCGAAGGTGAAGCGCGACGGCGCGCTGAACGTCAACGCTGCCGTGGCGAGCATCAACGCCCTCGAGCGCGAGTTGAAAGCCCGCGTGCCTAAACTGAAATGGTGCTTTATCGAGCCCGATACCGAAGACTAGACGCGCTAGTCGGCGGATGCCTTGTACAAATGCACATCCTGCTGCGGAAACGGGAAGGAGATGCCTTCCTTGTCGAAGCGCTTCTTGATCGCCTCGGTCAGGTCAAACATGACGCCCCAGTAGTCGGACGTTTTCGCCCACGGCCGCACGACAAAATTGACGCTGCTGTCAGCGAGCGCTGAAACTGCGATGGTGCAGGCGGGCGCATCAAGAATTCGTTCGTCTGCCGCAACCAGTTCTTCGAGCGTTCGCCGCACCTTGTCCAGATCATCGTCGTAACTAACGCCAACAACCATGTCGACCCGGCGCGTATCGTTCGCCGAGTAGTTCGTGATAATGCTGTCCATTATCTGGCTGTTTGGAACGATAACCTGCTTGTTGTCGCCGGTTTTCAGGATCGTCGTCAAAATTTGCACCTGCTCGACGACGCCATTGATGCCCGCCGCCTCGATGAAATCGCCTACCTTGTACGGGCGAAACAGCACGATGAGTACACCGGAGGCAAAGTTCGACAAAGACCCTTGCAGCGCCAGGCCGACGGCGAGGCCGGCGGCACCGAAGATGGCGATAAACGACGTTGTTTCGATGCCCAGCGCGCCTATCGCGGCAATGATGACAACAACCAGCAAAACCATACGCACAAGATTGCAGACAAAGGTCTCCAGCGTTTCGTCGACGTCGTTCTTTTGCATCACCTTGTGCAGTGCGCGGACCACCAATCCAATGACGAGCCGCCCGACGTAAAAAATTACAAGTGCGATAAACAAGTTTTTGCCCAGCCCAACGACGGTCGTTGAATCAATGCCGTTGTTCTTGAGAAATTCGAGGATGCCGTCCAGGCTGAATCCGTTGGCGGCAGTAGCGCTTTCGTTCATAACTTGAGTCCTTGCGGTTTACTGGCCGGGAACACCGTCATAGCCGGGTTTGAAGCGGAATATGCGGTAGGGACCCGATGCGTCGATGTTTTCTGAAGATTGAAGAATCACTTGCTGAAGCGCGCTGTCAGCAATATAGAGATATCCGTCCGGGCCGAATGACAGCGCATCCGGCCAGCGTATTGATTCGGACTGGATCAGGGTTGTCAGTGCCAGCTCGGCACCCACGATGAAGATGGCGTTATGTTCGATGTCCGTAATGTAGACGTTGCCGTCGGTATCGGTGCTTAAACCATCGCTGAGCGGTTTGTCCGAGAAACGCTCGACGCGATTTGCGATCTGCTGTTGTGGCAGGTTGAAGTCTCGCAGGTCGTCGAGCCTGATTCGATAGAGCCCCGAGCCAGTGAGCGCTCCGAAATACAGCCACTCGGGTCCCAGGGCGATACCATCGACGCCCCCGCGCATGGCAACCGCGCCACCGAGAAACTTCATCTCCCGGTTTTCCGTTCGAATGACATAGGACTCTGCCGAGACGCTCCTGTGCGACTCGAGCACACGGCGTGCCTGGCCAGTCTCTACGTCGTATACGATGAGCGCGGGCGTCTTGCGCCAGACGCTGGTGTCGGCAATGACGATGGTGTTCCCGTCGGCACTGACCTGCAGGTCCTGCAGTAAGGACCCGGCAGGTGCCAGCGAATCGTCAAAAGCCTGGTTGCGCACTATCTCACCGGTTTCGAGGTCTATGCCGACGATGCGTGCGGTTCGGAGGCCGTGGTTTCCGTGGTCGATCGTCCAAAGTCTGTTGCGACGATCGATCGCTATACCAAGCACACTGTCGAACAACTCCAGCTGTGCGGCAGTCGTCGGATAGGGGACAGCTGCACCAGCAACGAATTCGAGCAGCTTGTTGCCATCCGGTCTCGATTCAGGGTGCACGGTGAAAAAAATTCTGCCGTCGCTGCTGACGGCGACGTTGCCAATCGGCTCCGGGAATGACAGCACTTCCTCCAGCGATGACGCCGCCATCGCCGGATTGGTTGTCAGATCCGGATAGGGGTTGCCACCACCGTATCGGACCCACAGCACCGTCATAGCGCCGAGCGTCAGCAACACAATGAACAGCAGAAGATTTTTCATTATTGGCGTCTGTGACCCCGGAGAACTCCCCGGCGGCGAATATTACATGATTGCGGGCCGATATCAGACTTGCAGCGCGACGAGCCAGCTCGTTGCCACGATCAGTAGAGCAAGGGCGCCGGCTACGGTCTGGGAGCGCCGGTCGGTTGGCACGGGTCCCAGCGCAATGAGCAGCATCCCGAAAAGAAAGCCGCCGACAAATCCGAGCAGGTGCGCGCCGATATCCGTGTCCGGCCCTCCGGTCCCGGTATACATCAGCAGCGCCAGGCCGCCGACGATCGGCCCAAATCGATAGGACCATCTGTCCTGCGCCATCAATTTGCCACGCCAGACGAAACCCGCAACCAGCCCAAGCGCAGCGAACACCGCGGTTGATGCACCAATCGAACGGTGCGTAGATTCGAGCAACAGCGTGTTCGCGGCGTTGCCGCTCGCCGCAGCGACAACGATCGCCAGCCAGGCAACGCCGGAGCCCAGCAAGCGCCCGGCGAACAGTCCGAACAGGACACCAAACACGAGATTTCCGACCAGGTGCCTGGCGCCGGAGTGCAGTGTCAGCGCAGTTATCGTGCGCCACCATTCGCCGCCACGCATCAAAGCGCCATCAACGCGGCCGGCTTCGAACCAGTTGTGTCCGAAAGCGGAATATCCGGCCAGCCAGGCGACGATGCTGATCACCAGCACGTAGGCCACGATTCCCGGCACGGCGTCCTGATAGTGGATCTTCTTTGGAGGCCGCCGGCGCAGCGGCGGGTTCTCATCGTCGTAGAGTCGCAGCTGCTCAACGGCCGGCACGGAAAACTCGGCGGGCACGACGAGGGCCGCGCTGACTCCGTCGTCAATCATCTGGTGAGGGATATGGGCTGCCGCAAGCACCAGCGCCCGATCACGGCAGCTTTGCCGATTACGGCTATCGAATACGACGCGAAGGTCTTCTTCCATGGTCTCTGAATACTACCCGGTTGCTCAGAAAATACTAATATTTCAATGACTTGTGGTTTTCCTGATCGCTTCAGCCCCCATTCATGCAGGGCAGTCAACAATACAGTCAGGCTGATCTTGTCACTTTACTGGACGGTTTCAATGACAATCTGGAAGAAAATCTACTTCGGCATCGCTCTCGTCAGCACGGTATTCCTCGCCATTTCGCTGCTCTGAGTCTGCCGCGAGTTTGCGGTAAGCTAGGGCTCTGTATTCGAGAGCGCCTATGCGATTCATTTATCTTGTTGCCGTAATAGCTGTAGCCGCATTCCAGCCGGCCGCTGCCGAAGTCGAGAGTGCGGACGCGACTGGCTTCAAAATAGCGAGCCAGCTCGTCGTTGACGCGAGCCGCGAAGATGCCTGGAATGCCGCAATCAAAGACATTGGCAAGTGGTGGAATCCCGATCACACCATATCGGGCGATGCCGGCCGGCTGCACATCGACGCGAAGCCACAGGGATGTTTTTGCGAGACCCTGGGACAGAACGCTGGTGTTGTTCATATGACAGTGACGACTATCTTTCCGCACACGATTCTGCGATTGACCGGCGGATTGGGACCGCTGGGCCTCATGGGTGTTGAAGGCAATATGACCTGGGAGTTTGACGAAGCCGAGGACAATACGAAGATCACGTTCACGTATGCCGTCGGTGGTTATCGCGCTGGTGGTCTCGATACCCTCGCCGGTCCCGTAGACTCCGTAATTGCCGATGCCCTCAGACGATTACAGGCATACATCGATACCGGTAACGCGGAGTATGTTGGCGTTGACTGATATCGCACCGGCACGACCTTCTTCGACCGTCGTCGTCGTTCGCGCCGGGGCGAACGAGCCAGAGCTCTTCATGGTGCGGCGGCACGAAGCCTCGTCGTTTGGCGCAGCCTACGCGTTTCCAGGGGGCGTCGTTGAGCAGGACGATGCGGGCGTACACGACTCCTGCACTGGGGTGACCGCGCTACAGGCGGATTCACGACTGGGTGTCAAGGAAAACGGACTGGAGCTCTATAGCGCAGCCATCCGCGAACTCTTCGAAGAATCCGGTGTGCTGCTTGCCGGCGCCGACAATGTTGACGAAAACCTCATCGCGGTTCGGGATGCATTGAATGACGGCTCCCAGTGCTGGGCCGACTTCGTTACCCGAAATGATCTCGAGCTGCACTGCGACCAGCTTCACTATTTCAGCCACTGGGTCACGCCAGTATCGGAACCGAAGCGCTATTCGACACGCTTTTTCCTTGCAGAAATTCCGCAAGGGCAGGAGGCTGAGCATTGTGGCGGCGAACTTACCGATTCGCGCTGGATAAGTGCGCACGACATGCTGGACGCGGGCAGGCAGGGCGTCGTCAAACTGCATTTCCCAACCGTTAAGACGCTCGAGAGTATCGCAAGGCACAAGACGCTGGAGGCACTCGTCGACTGGGCGAAGTCCTGCGTCGAGTGGGGCGTTACCAGCATGGCCCCGGCGATCATCATGCGAGACGGCAAGCGGGAGATTGTGCTCCCTGGCGAGAAGGACTATCCGGGCGCAAAATCGTGAGTCCGTTCGGGCCCAAAATGCCCGCGCAAAGTGAGCTGGCACCGGGTATTCGTCGAGTAGTCGCCCCCAATCCGTCGTTGATGACCGGGCCCGGTACCAACACCTATTTGTTCGGCAGCAAGGAAGTCGCCGTTCTCGATCCGGGGCCAGTCATTGCAAGCCACCTGGAGCTGATTCAGCAGATCGCCAATGGGCCAATACGCTGGATACTCGTTACGCACACGCATCCCGATCACTCACCCGGAGCAAGCTTGCTGGCGCAGGCGACAGGCGCGGAATTGCTCGGCATGCCGGCCCCTGAGGGCCCGCACCAGGACGCTACGTTCAAGGCGGATCGCGTGCTTCGTGATGGCGACCAGCTTGCGACCGACGAGTTTGTAATTGATGCCGTGCACTCGCCGGGTCATGCGTCGAACCATTTTTGTTATCGCCATGCTGCAATGAATTGGTTGTTCACTGGCGATCATGTGATCGATGGGTCGACTGTCGTAATCGATCCACCTGACGGCAACATGAAGCATTACCTGCAGTCCTTGCGGCGCGTAAAAGAACTCAACTGCGACGCGCTTGCCCCGGGTCACGGTGAGCTCATCGATGATCCGGAAAGGCTCGTCGACTGGGTCGTCGATCATCGTCTCGAAAGGGAAAGCAAGGTCATCGCGGCGCTGGTGGCGAACCCGAATCTCACTGCACGAGAGCTCGTGCCCCACGTCTATAAAGACGTCGATAAGAAGCTGTATGGCTGGGCCGAACGTTCATTGCTCGCACACCTGTTGAAGTTCGAAGACGACGGTGCCGCGAAGTGCGCGGCAGAACGGTGGATCAAAGCCTGAGTCCGCAGGTCATTGCGGGGGACAGGTTCGCGTATCGGCCGCCGAGCGCGACCGGTCCGAGCGGCATAAGCGCGCCAATTTCCGGCTTGATTAGCGGCGTCACTTCGCATAGTTTACCGGCTCCGGAACAATAGGTACCCAGCATGACATTCGTGGTCACAGAATCCTGCATCAAGTGCAAACTCACCGATTGTGTGGAGGTTTGTCCCGTGGACTGTTTCCATGAGGGCCCGAATTTTCTGGTGATTGATCCGGACGAGTGCATCGACTGCACCTTGTGCGAGCCGGAATGTCCGGTCGAGGCCATTTATTCCGAGGACGAGCTTCCGGCCGGCCAGGAACATTTCATGCAGCTGAACGCCGATTTGTCTCAGGACTGGCCCGTCATCACCGAGATGAAGGACGCGCCGGACGATGCCGACGAGTGGCGCGACGTGACGGACAAACTGCAGTATTTGGAAAAGTAAATCCGTAGGAGCGCGCGCCGGCGCGTGACACTTATGGACGCGTCTTTTAGGGTCCCCACTGCGGCTTCGCGCGCAACGGCGCGCTTCTACATCTTACGAACGAATATTACCGGCGCCAGGTCTCGCTCCTACATTTCGTCCTTAGCGAAAGCAGTGAGAATTTCGGCGAGCTCCGGGCCTTTATCCTCCTGCAGGAAATGACCTGCGTTTTTTATTCTTACGTGTTCCCGATTCTTCGCTCCTGGCACGGTCTCCTGCCAGGGTTTCTCGCCACCACGTGTTATCGGATCCCTGTTGCTAAAGGTCGTCAGGAACGGTTTCTGCCAGGCGGCAAAGATCTTCCACGCCTCGCGATTTGCGCCGCTGGCGGGATCGGCAGGGGTTACGGGAACCAGCGTTGGAAACGCACGAGCGCCGGCCTTGTGACGCGCCGAAGGGAAGGGTGCATCGTAGGCGGCAACGACCTCGTCTGACAGCACTGTCACGGTGCCCTTCTGGATGATCTTTCCAACAGGAAACCACGGGCTGTAGCGAGCAAAAGCCCGCCAGATTGTGAATGCCTTGGGCATCTCCTGGTCGCCCGTGGGCAGGCCGCCGTTACCCAGTGCGATTCGCGCAAATCGCTGCTCGTTTTCCGCTGCGACGCGCAGGCCGATGAGCGAGCCCCAGTCCTGGCAGAATAACGTGATGTCTTTGAGGTCCAGCGTGTCGATGAACTCGCGCATCCAGGCGACGTGGGTGGCATAGCTGTAGTCGCTCTTGCGGGCCGGTTTATCCGACTTGCCGAAGCCAATCAGGTCCGGTGCGATCACGCGCAGGCCGGCGTCGCGCAACGGTGGAATCATGAACCGATACAGGTACGACCAGCTGGGTTCGCCGTGCAGCAGCAAGACGACGTTGCCGTCGCGCGGACCCTCATCGACGTAATGCATGCGCAGGCCGTCGACATCCAGGTAGTTTTCGACGAAATCGTAATCGGGCAGGTCCTCGAAACGAGCCTCCGGCGTCCGCAGTGCATTCATTCGTATACTCCCGACATTGAATTCGGCCTATGATAGCCGCTATTCGAAAGTGGAGATTGATGTTTGAAAATCAGTTGGCGAGCAAGACTCATCCGTCGGATCACGTCCCGATTCGTGAAGGGCATCGATACCTCAACCGTAGATATCGCGCACATCGTGGACATGCGCGAACGGTTGAACAAGATCAGCCGGTTTCTGAAGCGTGCTCTGGGCGTTTCTGTCGAACCTACTACGGTCAATGGCCTCGCCGCCGAGTGGCTGCGACCGAAGCACGCAGCGGCTGGCAAGGTGCTCCTGTATTTGCACGGCGGCGCGTACCTGGTGGGCAGCTGTCGGACGCACCGACAGATGGTCAGCCACATCGCGCGAGCGGCAGGCATCAATGTGCTGGTGCCCGAATATCGGCTCGCACCGGAGGACCCGTTTCCCGCGGCGATGGATGATGCCGTTGGCGTCTACCGCTCGTTGCTGGAAGACGGATTCAGTGCCGCCGATATATTCATCGGCGGCGATTCTGCCGGTGGTGGCCTGACCGTGGCGACGCTGCTATCGCTGCGCCACGAGGGCCTGCCGATGCCGGCGGCAGCCGTGTTGCTGTCGCCGTATCTCGATGTGACGGCAAGCGGAGAATCGGCAACCACGCGCGCGGAGCAGGACCCCTGGTTCGATCCGAAAGACATGCACATCGTTGCCGACCACTATTGTGGCGAGGGCGTCGATCTTCAAAACCCACTCATCTCCCCGGTATTTGCCAATGTCGCGGGTCTGCCACCGACGTTCATTCAGGTCGGCGATGACGAAATTCTGTTGAGCGATTCGACGCGTTTCGCCGAGAAGATGAAAGCCGCAGGTTTGGACGTTGAGATCGAAATCTGGCCAGGGATGTGGCATGTGTTCCAGCTGTTCATCGGCAAGATGCCGGAGAGCCGACGCGCCATCAAGCGCATAGGCGCTTACCTCAAGGCTCGTATTCAGGTGCCAGAGCCGTCAGAAGCCTGACTGTTTCTGCGAGTCGTCGTACATCCTGGTCAGGAATGAGCGGATAGCCGGTTCGGCCTCTTCTTTGCTCATGAGCTTTTGTTTGGCAAGCACCGAAGCCATGTCCTTTATGGAGCGCTTGCCATCTATCAGCGACATCATGAACGAGTAGACCTGGGTCGTCATCGCCTGCGTCCTGAACGACGTCGACAGCGGCACTGGCTCCTTGCCGGTTACGAGCCAGTCGGGCAAAGCCTTGTAGCGTCCGGGCTTCACGACCTCGCGCTCTTTGTACGCTGAGAACGAAAAAACCTTTTCCTGCCGGCCATGTCGACTCGCGGGTGAGCACATGTAGGGAATCGTCTTCTGCGAAACGTAAGGATCTGAAAAGCCGCATTCCGAGACGATTGCCTTGGTTTCCTCGGGACTGTAACGCCGGGATTGTTGCGGGCTGGAAAACGCCAGTGAACCAAAATTGACCCAGCGGCCATTGTCAGCAAGCAGGTTGTTGATGCGCGCCGCCAGCACGGGTAGATCCTCAGTGATGATGTCGATCAGCCACGGAGTCACGACCGTATCAAAGCTCTTGTCCGGAAAAGGCGGGCGTAGCGCGTCACCCAGGACAAGGTGAAAGCCCTCTTCAGCGACCTCCGGTGCGGTCAACGGCCGCAGCACGGCATCGTCCTCGAGCGCCTTCGGCGCAATGGGGAATTCGTACAGCTTCAGTTTGTCTCCGCGAGTCACCGCCTGCGCGACAAGCATCAGCAGCGGATTGAAGTCCATTGCGACGGTGGCCGTGCAGTTCAGGCTGCGGTGAATATCGTAAGCCAGTCGCCCCGCACCAGCGCCGAGTACCAGCACGTTGCCGAGTTCGGCGTGATCGTGAAGGACTGCCTGGATCTGCTTAAGCGACGCGCTGTTCTCTTTGTCACCCCAGGACCAGTCGCGATGTATGTTCGCGTAGTAGGTATTCAGTCCCTGGTCAGCAGGTAGCCGCGTACGCAGCGCCAGGTAACTCTCATAGCTGCCGTGATAGGCCTGCATATCCACGGGCTTGAGCAACTTGCCGAGCCTGCGACGGTGATCCTCGACGGCTTTCTTGTAGCGCTCGACCCGGCGTCTCGTCAGCGAGTGCAGGTCGTCTTTCTTGAGTTCCTGCTCGAGGCCAGCGACTTCACGGCTAAGCTGTTGCAGCGCAAACGTCAGCCGGCCGCGCCACTCGCCGAGCGTTGCCAGTGGCTCTGCGAACATCCAGGGGATGCCGTTGATCGACGGATAATCGACTTTGCAGGCTTTGCAATGCAGCTGGCCGTCTTCGCTTTCGAGCGGCGACTTGTCGCAGCGCGGACAAGCGATAAGGGTGGTGAGATCGGTCATGGCGAGATTATGCACCAAAAAAACAGCCGGTCGAGGGGAAAACCGACCGGCTGTTTCTTTACCAGGCTGTCCAAGTTAGCCTGGATGTGTGGCAATACTGCTGCTACACAGGGTTGGCAATTATACCGTTAAAGATCGGCGTAAACGCGGTCAGGCTGTCCTGCATCGCCGCGTTGCCGAGGCCGTTATTCGGGAACAGCGAGCCGAAGGCTCCCTGCTCACCGTGCAGCGCCATGTAATTGAGCAACACGGTGTTCACCAGCAGGTTGACGTTATTCGCGGCCGGCGTTGCTGCTCGCATCACCGAACCACCGGCATCCATGTAGCCGATCTGTTGATGCTGGAACTGCTCCTCCGGAGTCGCGCCAATCAGCGTAGGACGTCGTGTCGGGTTATACACGAGGAAGAACGCGCCGGCCGTCGACGAGTTGTCGCTTGTCCATTCACCTTTACCACGACCCTCAGCCGAGTTATCGATCGCGCCGTTTGACGACAGCGAGCCATCACTGAACACGTACATCATCAATGGCTTGCCGACGCGTGCAGCGTATTCAAGGCAGGCGCCCATGCAGCGTCCGGCGCGGAAGTCTTTAACCTCGCCTTCGGCACGCGCGCCACCGTGATAGTCGTAGCCGCCCATTTCTACCGTACCTGCGCCGGCGAAACCGTTCAGTACGAGTTTCATGACCGATGCTGTCTTGCGGAATTCACCGCCGTCACGTCCGCCAGCAGTGAACTCTGCGGTTGTGAAGATGCCGGTACCGTCGTCTGCAACGATGTTCGGATCCAGGCCCGGGTCGATCGGCGTGCCGCCGAAGCGGTCGGCAATGTCCGCTGCCTTGAGGTAGCCACAGCGCACGGCCTGCTTGATCGCCGCATCCTGCGCGACCTGCGTATTGACGCTAGAAACCTTGGCAGCGCTAAGGCGATAAATGGATTCCATGACCGCGGTTGCATCATCCTTGCTGAGGATACCGACCAGGTCGCCCGTATCGACCAGGTTTACGACGTCGCTGGGACGGTCAACCTTGGTCGGGCGCAGTTCCGGGTCGAAGAGCATCGGCGGCAACATTGAGTTACCACCAGAATCGGTGTTCTCCGAACCGGTCAGCGTCAGGATGGAGCCTTTCGCACCAGCGCGCGCAATACCGTACATCGGGTTGTGCGGGTTATTACCGGTATCGTTATCCGAGCGTGCCGGAATGATTGCGCCGTTAATATTGGCTGCCGTGGTTGGGCTGACAACAGACATGATGCCGCGGCGGAATGCGCTGTCCAGGTGGAAGCCCAGTCCCAGGTCGAAGTTGGCGTAGGACTCGCCCGTAATGGGGTCGTTCAGGCTCGGGATCATATCGCCTGGCAGGCCCATCTTCTCGTAGCCTTGGGTGCCAACAAAGTCCTGCTGGCCGCCTTCTTTGCCGACCAGCACGTTGGAGCCCGATATGTTGGCACCACCCGCAAGGTCAAAACAAATGAACGGGATCTTGCCGGCGCCATCTGTAATGTTACAGGGCGTCGCAAGCATGCTGTCCAGGTCAGTCGACAGTGCGAGCGCAGGGTTTGCGAACAGGCCGGCTGCACCACCTACTGTGTAGGCGGCGCCCGACATGAAGCCCTGGGCCACAAACTGACGGCGCGTAACAGGACGCGGATGATCGCCATGAAGCTGCGGCGCATCCCAGTGCCGCTGATTTCGTTGTTTACTCATCTCGATAATTCCTCATAAGTCCTGTTATCACTGAACCAGCGTGGCTGCGCTGCCTAATGTGGCGGCACAAACACCCTTGGCAATTGCTCGTGTATCACTGGGGCCCGAAAGCAGTCGGTCGATCAGGTTGTCCGGTCGACCACCAGCTGCCGAGAACGCTGCCAATTCGTCGTGCACCACGTTGTAGCTCGGCTGGCTCGCAAGTTGCGGGCCTGTCGGTCCGTGGCCTACGGCACGAGCGATCAGCGGGTCAACGAAACTGTTGCGATTGGCAACGCTGAACGCCTGGCTTGCGACCTGGTTAAAGTCGAAACTCGGCCAGATTGTTGCGTCCTCGACGGCAGCGTCACAGTACTGGATCGCCAGCTGTGCGATCGCTACCTGGTGCGAGGACAGGAACGTGTTCACGTCCTCGATCGCCGGCAGCGATTGCCTGAGCTCCTGGTACGTAT
>RCNE010000796.1_pt1 | contig 16997 bp, 20 predicted proteins | sample 2041361 | NCBI WGS metagenome assembly RCNE01 (sample SAMN09708229, study PRJNA481090) | Marine sediment metagenome, whole genome shotgun sequencing project.
GCTTTCGGAAATCACGGACACCTTGCCGGACACCTGGGGCGTGAGCGTCGCGGTGTTGTGCGGCCGCACCACCCCCTGGGTGTGGATTACCGTCTGATGATCACCCCGTTCGAGCTTGATCACCCTGGTCCTGATGACCCGCGCCTCTGGTGGCGGGTGCTGCACGTGCGCCTGCTCTTTGGAGAGCACCTTGAATCCGATCCACCCGCCCGCCAGGATCGCCAACGGCTCAGTCCGACACGAAGTCGATGAGGACGCGCGAAAAGAAGTCCATCAAGGTCCTGGAGAACGACATCGAAGGTGCCAACCCTCTGGATAAGGACACGCTTCGAATTCTCGTCGCCCCACAACACGCCGTTGACTATCAGGTGCACGACGACCACATTCACTACGACGCAGGCGTAGACGAAGTGGTCGACACGCTCGTGTACGAGATCTGTGACTCGGCCGGGCTATGCGATCAGGCCACCCTCACCATCACTGTCTACGCCGACTAGACGCCGAGCGGCAGAAGCCGTTCGGCCAGACCGTTACCCCGCCGCGTTCCAGCGATCGATGCCACCGCCGCCGTACGCGTGAACGATGATCGCTCGTTCGGGCTTCACTCCAAGAAACGTGACTCCCGGAGAGTCCTCGGGCCCACCTGGCGCAAAGGTATTCAGGTCGTAGTCGAACACGTCGTACCAGAGCCGCTTCTTGGTCTCGACATCGTCGAAACTGTCGACGGTTCCCCACAGCTCGACACCGTTGCCCGACTCGTCGACCTGCCAGTGCATCGCGACATTGGGATTCGCCTTGATGTTGCGAACCTTGACCGACCCGTCGAACGTCATTACCCAACAGGTATCGCCCTCCCAACACGGATGGACCGGCACAACGTCGGGTTGATTGTCTGCCCCGACCGAAGCCATGTGCGCCCACGCGCTCAGCCCGGAGGCAAACGTCTTCACGTCAGAAAGATCGATATCAGCCATGCCTCGACAGTACCCATCGCGGCGCCACGATGAGCGCGCTATGTCGACCGATTCCCTTTGCCGTTCGGTGGATACCTACAGCGGTGGTTCGTATGGGTGCTCTCGGTCGGCGACCGCGCTCTCGGTCAGTACGCAGAACCGAGTCTCGGTCCGTCCCTCAGGCCCACGAGACGGATCGATTGGATTCATCACGAACCACTCGAGGTAGTTGTCGTATGCGTCACGATCGGCGAAATGCAGTTCGGCCACGCGGTAGAACGGCTCGCGGTTTTCTATCGACGGTGTACCAGTGAGCGTCGATGGGATGGGTCGGATGACATCGTTGGTCACCAATCGCTCGAGATACGGGTTCGACAACAAGTCCGGATAGTGCACCTCGGCAAGCCAGTGCTCGTAGTCGGCGACGCTGACGCCATCGACGATGTCGTACCCGATTAGCGCACGCACGCCTGGGTTATCGCTCATGTGTAGATCCCCCTCAAGATCAGACAGAACCCGACCATATCTCACTTCGACGTCGCGTTCGACCGCTCTCGGACCGATACAACCGTGCGAGTTAGACGACCGGGTTCTTGCCGGCCAACTCTTGCTTACTCGACGACAGCGGCGAGCCGCTCGAGTGTCTTCTCCATGCCATCGCGGTTGTGGGTCTTGCGGTCGGTGACGCCCGAGATCTGCGCGCTCCGCTCGAGGGCCGACTCGGGGCGCAAGTCCTGGGAGTACTCGGTCACTCGACAGCCGCTGTCGGTCGGCTCGACCGTGTAACCCCACTTCGAGAACACGTACCCACGAACGTTGCAGTCGAAGAAAAATCTCTCACCGGGGGTGAAGTCGACGATCTCCGCATCGATCGACCACTCCTTGTCACCGTTCCGATTGTGGCCGGTGAACTGTGCTCCGAGGGCAGCCTCTGTCGCTCCGTCCTTCCACTCAGCCCGCTGGGTCTCGGGAGACCATTCACCCATGCGAGTGATGTCTGTGATCGCCGCGAAAACGACCGCGGGCGAAGCGGCGATATCTCGCTGCACGACAACGTCTGGTTCCATTCGCTGGAGGTTAGCCCCACCCGAAATCGTCCGGTGGTACCGTCGGTTCTGTGGGACATCGGCGAGTAGCAGCACGAGATCTCGGTCTGGTGCTCGCGCTCTCAACCCCGGCCACCATGTTCATGTCGTACGCATTCTTCGCGGTGTTATTCGGCGAAGAGCACCTCGAAGACGAAGGTGGCGCAACCGCGCTAGGTATTGCCACCTGGGTGTTGCCGATCGTCATCGGCCTGTCAATCGCCGCGTTGGCACACTTCGGCGGCCCACTCCCCTCGCGCACCAGCGTGACTATCACGCTCGCTCTCGTTGGCCTGGTCTGTTTCGTCACCGGCGCCTTCTCCGTGACGGAGAATGAGACAGACGCATCGATCGGCGGTGCGTTTCTCATCATCTTTGGCTTGCTGTTCGGCGCAGCGGCATGGGCGCTGCGCCACGTCGCCTCGGAGACCCCGCCGGCTCCACCCCCGCCCAGTCCAATCAAGCAGTAACGAGTGATCGCTCGACGAGCCCAACGCGCACGTGATATCTGCTTCTAAACACGGACGCTCAAAGACCGACCTACCAAGGGAACAACTTCCGTTTTCGAGAGCTTCTGGAGACAGTGTCATGACCACCGCTGCGGGGCAAGAGCCAACTATCGCTGCGAACACCATCTCGAGCGACATCGAAGCCGAGATGATCTGGACTTCTGCCGCCGCCCCACCCGAGCTGACCCTGTCGTTCCAAGGACTAGCCGAACCCATCGGCCTTTGGCAACAACTCCTGGCCCTTGGCTGGGAGGTGCCGCCTTGCCCTCCTCGTCCGGGAAGCGCAATCGAGTGGGTGCCTGACCCCGTGGCCGGCACCGACTACACGATTCGCCCGTGGAGAGTGAACGAGTTTCACCTCCGAGAAGGCCAGTGGGACCAAGAAGTCAACGCAACCGTTGGAGCGTCCACCTACCACATACTCCGACAATTCGACGCAAAAATCACCGGCACGCCGAGCCAACTCAAGCAGCTACGAACGCTCGAACAATCACCGAGCTGAGCCCTCAGCAGCGTAAGTCACACGATCCCGACCGTCATCAGAAGTTCTCGAAGGTCTTCAGGCTTTGGAGAACAGCCGCATCACGACTGGCTGCGCGAACCAGTACCGGTCACCGTGCGGCTCGCCGTAGAGCTCGAAGAGCGCCGCGACTTCGTCTCGAACTTCATCGATTGCAGCACGGCGGGTCGGGTCGACGTCGACGATCATCTTCTCGAGGTCATCCATCCCCGAGTACGAGAAGTTCGTGACGTAACGAACGTCCTCGACCTGGGTAAGGGACGCAGGGAGATCATTGTCGAGTGCCGCTTGTGCAGCAGCGCGGACGACAGTCTCGTCATCGATTGGTTTGTGCACCTGATGACCAGGTCCCTCGGCGATCGGCTCAAGCACGGCCAGTATTCCTCCCGAGCGCAGGACCCGATCAGACTCCGAAAGCGCTGCCGGAAGGTGCTCGGCAGGAACATGGTGCATCGAGTAACAAAAGACGACAATGTCAGCGGACGCATCGTCGAGTGGGAGGTCTTGCCCAACACCCTCGACGTAGGCCTCCGGATGATCCAGATCGGCGGCACGAGCCTGCGAGATCATCGCCTCGCCACATTCGACACCGATCACCTCGGCACCAGCCGAACGAACAAATCGGACCAAACCACCTGCGCCAGCGCCCACATCGACGACCCGTTTGCCTGACAACGCCACGTGGGCAGCGAGCATCTCGTGGTCGGATGGGAACTCCCAGATCGGTGTATTCGTCTCCATGTCGACCACCCTAGGCGGCGCTCAGCGAGCCAAGAACCGCAGCTCCCAGATGATGGAAGGTCGCACGAGTAACGTCCAAACAATGGTCCAGCCTGCACCCGCCGCACATGTGATCGTCGACGACAGCGGCTCATCGATTGCCGGGTGCGGGGGTGTCGTACTGCTTGCTGCGCTCGCAGGGTTGATCCTCGCCATCGGTAATGGATCGAGAGTGTTCACCGTGATCATCGGCCTCGTCATGCTGGTCGCACTGATTGGCCTGACCTGGGCGGTACTCGAGATGCGTCGATGGGCACCGCTCGAACTGCATTTTTCCAACTGGCCCCTCGAACTCGGCTCGACCACGTCCGTTCACGTGATCCGACGGGCGAAACGATCAGTTCCCGATGCCGACTACACGTTGGAAGCCGAACTCACGTGTGAGGAATCGGCCAGGTACACCGTCGGCACCGACACCAGAACAGACACCGAAACCGTGCATCGAGACCGAATCAATGTCGAAGGGCATCTCCGAGACCGAACGTTCGAGGCCACGTTTGACCTTGTGATTCCGCACCGTCGCGGCGCCCCATCGATCGACCTCGGCCACAACAAGATCGAATGGAAACTCGACATCGACGTCGACGAATTGTCGAGAATGATGGCGAAGATCGACTTCACCCTGATCGTCGTGCCCGTCCTCGATCAGCGCCACCAAAACATCCAGGACACACCAATCGGAGGTGCGCAATGAGCACACCAGATCCGAACCTCTCCATTCGCCTCGAACACGACATTGCCGAGGTCGGGACCTCGTTCCTCTGTTCGGTCAAACGTTCGCCCAGCGACGGCGAGACCAATGAGAAGACCCTCGGGCAGATCCGAGCGGTTCGCATTGCGCTGCGAATGACCACCGAAGGACGTGGAGACGAGGATCGCAAGGACTACGCCACACAGGAGCTCGAGGTCGACGACTACGGCATGGCATCGGGTGAGGTTCGTCTGAACGTCCCGACCGATGCACCGATTTCCTACGACGGAGCACTCATCCGGATCCGGTGGAACATCGAAGCTCGCACCGACATCAAGTTTGGCGTCGACCAGAAATCATCTGCCCCGGTGCTGGTCGTCCCCGCTGGCGGACTCGGTGTGTACACCCGACCGCACCCATTGACGACCGAGCTTGATGGCTAACGCGATCATGACGAACTCAACGTTCAGCGATCGTTATGTCTCGGTCGGACTCAAAAGGAACCCCTTCTGTGCGCCCCAGCACGGCGCACCCGCGTGCTCGGCGTTTGTGTCCCGAGGTATTGCTGACCCGCCCCCTCCATGGTCACGGACGCTCGTGCAAGTCATCGGCGACAGCGGCTTCGGCAAGTCATCGCAACTCGAACACTGGCGTGCAGCGACCCCCGGCCCGTACCACTACATCCAGCGGCTGCCGTATCGAGATCGGTGGCAGCGCGCTCCGCTGGCACAACAATCGAGCGGAGTGATCTATGGCGACGAGATCGACCGCATGCCTGCGCTTCTGCGCCGTTCCTGGTTTCGGCGCCTCGCAGCGCACGACCTGACGCTGATCATCGGCACACATGTTGATCTTGCGCTACTTGGCGAACGGTCAGGTTTCGACGTCATCACCCATCGACTCATTCCATTCGATCGCGCCACGATCGAGGAAGCGATCGAACTGCGGCTGCGAACAGTGGCGACCCAAGACAACATCCCTGCGCTCTTCAGCACAGCCGACATCGACCAGGTGTTCACCGAATCCGGGGGAATTCCAGAGGAAGCTGACGTGATTTGCCACCGACTTCTGGCACAACGAGTGCGCTAGCTCGAGCCGCGGACAGTTCGACTAGTTGAAGATCTCCGGCACGCCAAGCTTCTCGTGGATCTCGTTGCAGACGCGCGGATCCATATTGAGACCCTGAGCCATCGCGCCGAGGAATTGTGCCTCTTTCTGGTTGTCGAGCTTCATCCCCATGAGTGAGAAGGCGTATACCTCTTGATCCAGCTCGTCAGGCACGGTCGCGCAGAACGCAGCGATGTCGAGTGGAGCCTCGAATTCGGAGCGCAAGAACGCAGCCTCATCCGCATCGACGTCGCCGAGACGTTTCACGATCTTGTCGACCTCGCTCTGATCGATCTGCCCATCGGCCTTTGCCCCGTTGATCATCGCCCGAAGCAGAAGTGTGGCTTGATCGTCAGCTTCATCACGTTCATCGTCGGTCAGCTGCGGCGGCTCGTTGTCGTTTCCGCCCCCAAACATCGAACCCAGAAGCCCGCCGAGTCCGCCTCCGCTTCGTCCACCGCCGCCGCCTCGCATGACCTTGCTGAGAATCAGCGGGAGGGCCATCTTTCCAATGGTTCCAAGCAAACTTCCCCCGGCTGCATTACCGCCGAGCATCCCACCCAGGAGGTCTGACCCTCCGCGGCTACGACTACTTCCAGATGTCCGTCGATCATTAACGTTCGTACTGCGATATCCCTCGGGGACCTTGACCATGATGTGCTCGATTCTCGTGTCAGCCGTGCTCAGCATCGGCGATGTGGGTCTGGATAATGGGGTCTGACCCCGGTTGTCCCGCGCGTCGAACAACGTAGTGTCAATCTCCGCTGAGAGGCTGGTCAAGATATTTCTGATGACGACATATTTTGATGCTTGCGCGTCACGACAGATGAACTACAGTTCCACTTCGTGGAACTGTTCCGTCATACGGAATCCTTCCGACACTTGTGCCGCACCGTCGCGACACGTCATGACAAGGGGCAACAATGAGTTTTCCGTCTGATCTTGAGATCGCACAAGCCGCAGAATTGCTGCCACTGAGCGAGATTGCTGACCGCGCTGGCATTCCTCAGGAGAACCTCGAGCCCTATGGAGTTGGTGCTGCCAAGATCCAGCTAGAAGCAATTCCGAAGATGGCTGATCGGCCGAACGCCAAGTATGTGGTCGTGTCGGCGATCACTCCCACGCCGTTGGGCGAGGGCAAGACCACGACCACTGTTGGTTTGGGTCAGGCGTTCCAGTTCATTGGCAAGTCGGCCACAATTGCGATCCGTCAGCCATCTATGGGCCCAACCTTTGGCATCAAGGGTGGCGCTGCGGGTGGCGGCTACTCCCAGGTCGTTCCGATGGAACTCTTCAACCTGCATTTGACTGGCGACATGCACGCCGTCACGGCAGCGCACAACCTCTGCTCGGCCATGCTCGACGCCCACCTCTACCACGGCAACGAAACCGGTATCGACACCAACAACATCACTTGGCGTCGTGTTCTCGACGTCAACGACCGTTCGCTGCGCAACGCTGTCATTGGCCTCGGCGGCCGCCTCGATGGCATACCTCGCGAGACCGGATTCGACATCACTGCAGCCTCCGAAGTCATGGCCGCACTCGCACTGTGTACCTCCTTGCAGGATCTGCGTGCACGTATGGGCCGCATCGTCTTGGGTTACACGAAGGACGGCACCCCGGTCACCGCCGAAGAAATCGGTGCTGCCGGATCGATGACCGTCATCTTGAAAGAAGCCATCAAACCAAACCTGATGCAAACGTTGGAAGGCACCGCAGCGTTGGTGCACACAGGGCCGTTCGGCAACATCGCCACGGGTAACTCAAGCATCGTCGCCGACCAGATCGGCATCAAGACCGCCGACTACCTCCTCACCGAAGCCGGGTTCGGCGCCGATATGGGCGCAGAACGTTTCTTCAACATCAAGTGCCGCTACTCGGGCATCGCCCCCGACGCTGCCGTCTTGGTCGCAACCGTGCGTGGTCTCAAAGCACACTCGGGCAACCACAAGATCGTGGCCGGCAAGGACCTCCCACCAGCGTTGTTGGAAGCAAACCCTGACGAAGTTCACCAGGGTGGCGCCAACCTGCGTAAGCAGCTCGAGAACATGCAAATCCACGGTGTTACCCCAGTGGTTGCGATCAACGTGTTCCCCGGCGACCACGACGTCGACATCAACGCAATCAAAGAAATCGCAGCCGAATACGGTGCCCGCGCCGCCGTCGCCACACATTTCTCCGACGGCGGACGAGGCGCAGGCGAACTCGCCGAAGCAATCGTCGAAGCAGCAGACGAACCATCCAACTTTCAGGTCCTCTACCCGGACGACATGTCAATTCGAGACAAGATCGAAACCGTCGCCACGAAGGTCTACGGAGCCGACGGCATCGACGTCTCCCCCGCAGCTGCCAAGCAGATCGACAACTACGAAGCCAACGGGTTCGGCAACCTGCCCGTTTGCATCGCCAAGACCCACCTGTCGATCTCCGCATTCGCGCACCTCAAAGGTGCACCCACCGGTTGGACCCTTCCGGTCCGCGAAGTCCGTGCCAGCGTGGGGGCAGGTTTCGTCTACCCAATCTGCGGCGACATGCGCACCATGCCCGGACTCGGCAAAACCCCAGCAGCGCAAAAAATCGACATCGATGAAAACGGCAACATCATCAACCTGAGCTAGTACGGAACAATGGAGTTCTTCAATGGCAATATTTGGAAAGTCTGAAACGTCGGCGGCGGTGAGCCCCGAGGCGAACTCATATCGTCGTGCGCTTGTGGAGGGGATGACCTTTGAGCTGATTCCGCTCAAGTCGGTCGATGCCGGAATCGAGGCCCTTCCTGAAAACTCGAAGGTGTCGGTGACTGCATCTCCAGTCAAGGGACTCGATGCCACCATCGAGTTGACCGATCGAATCCGCGATCTCGGGCATCGACCGATCCCCCACATCTCCGCCCGCCTCGTCGAAGGACCGGAACATGTGGCGCGGCTCGCCAGCTGGTTCAAGACCGAAGGCTACGACACGATCTTTGTCGTGGCCGGTGACGCCGAAGAACCCGCAGGACCATACGACGGGGCCCACGCCTTCCTCACCGACCTGTTCACGCAAGAACACGGTCTGTCGACGGTCGGTATCACGTCGTACCCCGACGGACATGCGCTGATCCCCACCGAGGTCGTTCACGAACACCTCCACATGAAACAGGCGCTTCTAGCCGAAGCCGGGCTCGACGGATGGGCATCGACGCAGATGTGTTTCGACACCGACCTCATCGGTTCGTGGCTACGCAAAGAGCGCGAGGCCGGCTTCACCCTTCCAATCCACCTCGGCCTGCCCGGTGTCGTCGACCGCACAAAGCTGATGACGATGGGCGTTCGATTGGGAGTCGGCGCATCATTGCGATTCCTCAAAAAGAATCGCGCTGCGGTGACCAAGCTGCTCGCGCCGGGCGCCTATGACCCAGACGACATTCTCCAACCAATGGTGAGTGAGCTCCAAGGACTCGGCGTCGCTGGACTGCACGTCTTCACGTTCAACCAGGTCGGAGCGACCGAGGAATGGCGCCAAGCCGTCCTGGCCGAGTAATTCAATCGACCGGCTGGTTCTTGAGCAGCGCTCGAGCATCAACCGGTGGGGTTTCTGACCACTCGTAGGACTGTGAGAACAGGTCCGGCATCCACGTGCGTTCGGCGAGGTCGCGAGCGTCCTCGACCTCGAGGGGGCGACCAAGCAGGAATCCTTGAAACGTGTCGCACCCAAGGTCGCGCAACACTTCGAATTGTTCTTCTCGCTCGACGCCCTCAGCCACCACACTTAGCTTCATGGCCTTCGCCAGCGCAAGAATCGCCAGAACAATCGCCTGACTCTCGTCCGAGCTCTCGATATCGCTCACGAACTCCTTGTCCAGCTTGACGATGTCGACCGGGAGCTCACGCAGATACGAGAGCGACGAGTAGCCGGTTCCGAAATCGTCGATGGCAATACGAACGCCCCATGCTCGGAGTGTCTCGAGTCGACGCCCACGTTCACGAAGATCGTGGAGCAAGGTCGACTCGGTGATCTCGAGCACAATCGTGCGGGGGTCGATGGATGCCCGCCGCAGAATATCGAGGGTCGACTGTACGAAGTCTTTCCGCTCGAGACGTTCGGCCGAAACGTTGATCGCCACAGTGCCGACCTTGCGACCTTCGCGTCGCCACGTCGAAAGGGTCTGCGAGATGTTCGTGAAAGCTTCCTTGTCGAACGCCGCCATGAGGCCATGCTCCTCGGCAACCGGAATGAACTCGTCGGGCGGAACCAGCCCACGTCCCTGCCGAAACCAACGACCGAGGGCTTCGAACCCCACAAGGTTCCGATCGCGATCGAATTGTGGCTGGTACATCGCATGGATACCCGACCGGCTCGAAATCGAACGTGCGAGGTCTTCTTCGAGCGCTTTTCGTGCCGCCAGGATCGAGCGCAGCTCGTCATCGAAGAAACGGAAGTTGTTGCGACCATTTCTCTTCACTTGGTAGAGAGCGAGGTCGGACTCACGCAGCAGCTCGGCGCTGTCGAGTTGAGAGTCTTCCGGTGTCCGGGCCCCCGTGTACGTTGCACCGAGGCTCAGCGATGTCGAAATCGTGGCCTTGCCAAAGTTGAACGGCGCCCGCATCGCGAACGACAAACCTTCGACGAATTGCACCATGTCACGCCGCTCGACTGCAGACGCAACGATCAGATACTCATCGCCTCCAAGACGGCCGACCTTGCAATCAAATGGCGCATCATCGGATGCTTCGAGCAATCGATGCGAGATACCGATCAACAAATCGTCGCCAGCCTGGTGGCCGAGCGAGTCGTTGATCTCTTTGAACTTGTCGATGTCGCAGTAGATCAGGCCAACGCTGGCCTGGGTATCGATTGCTTCGTCGAGCGCCGCGAGCACCGCTCGGCGACTGAGCAAGCCGGTCAGCGCGTCATGTTCAGCCTGATACCGAAGGTGGGTCTGACTACGTTCCTTGTCCAGTGCCAGCCGTGAAAGGTCTTGTGCGAGGTTGATCGTTTCCTCGTCGGGCGTCGATCCTGGATCGGACAACACGGCTTGCAGTACCCACCCGAGGTCTTTGTCGGTTCGGTCGAGAATCGGCCATGTGCGATCGATTGGCTCATCGTCGAAGAAGTCGTCGGTGATAATGCGGAACTGACTGCCAGGGAACTGATTGGCAAGGAGTTCAGTGATGCTTCGCAAGATCAATGAGGTGTCGGCGTCGGCGGCGATCTGTTCGAGCACGGCAGACTCGTCCTCGCGCAATCGAACGGTCCGCGTTGCAAGCAAGGCCTTCTTGTCTCTGGTCTCGCCGTTCTCTTCGCGCTCCTCGCCTGTCGGGGCTGGTGAGGCGGGCATGCGGATCATGGTCGACGACGTCATCCCGGTGATTCGATCGAGGCGACGGTGCAAGATGATAATCCGTAGCAGCGTTGCGACAAGCAGGCCACCAAGCACGGCGATCGAGATGAGTTCGGTCGCGAAGATGAACAGCGCTGAGCTGGCCGCAGCGACAACGGCCACGACGGCAAGGGTCGCCGTACGGTACTCATGTTCCATCCCGTCACTATCGGCAGGTTTTTGACCTCACTGAGTGCACTTGCAGGCGTTAACCCACCGGAAACGGAATGATTTTTTGGGGTTCCCTCCGAGAGTTGTTTCATGATACGGTTCTGTTCCACGATGCGGAACTGCAGGACCATGGCAACATGCCATTGGTCACAACCCGCTCGTACTGACATATCGGACCCGTTTCTCCTACTGGAGTGTCCCCATGAGCGACGAAGAAGAAATCATTCTTGCAGATTTGCCCGACGACGAGCTGACGGCACAGATGCATGATGATCTGTACGACGGCCTCAAAGACGAGATCTTCGAGGGCACAAACATTCTGCTCGCCCGGGGATGGTCACCCGATCAGGTGCTCAACGATGCACTCGTCGAGGGAATGCGGATCGTCGGTATTGACTTTCGTGACGGCATTCTTTTCGTCCCCGAGGTGCTCCTCGCCGCAAATGCGATGAAGGCCGGGATGGGTATCCTCCGGCCACTTCTCGCCGAAACCGGCGCCGAACCAATCGGTAAGGTCGTCATTGGAACCGTCAAAGGCGACATTCACGACATTGGCAAGAACCTCGTGGCAATGATGCTCGAAGGTGCTGGCTTCGAAGTCATCGATCTCGGCATCAACACCGACGTCGACGAATACCTCGCAGCAATCGAAGAACATAAGCCGGACATCCTTGGCATGTCGGCGCTCCTCACAACCACGATGCCGTATATGAAGGTCGTCGTCGACACGCTGATCGAGCGTGGCATGCGCGATGACTACATCGTGCTCGTTGGTGGCGCTCCCCTGAACGAAGAGTTCGGCACAGCTGTCGGCGCCGATGGGTATTGCCGAGACGCCGCCGTTGCTTCGGAGATGGCGAGCAAGCTCGTGCAAGAGCGTCGTGCAGCCGCCTGACGCCCCAACGCGCCGCACCCTCGTCATCTCGTGTGGTGCGCTCGCCGTGGACATCCGCGCCGTCGTGAACATGCCCGGATGGGAACACGTTGACTTCGAATACCTGCCGGCGAACCTGCACAATCGGCCCGAAAAGATCACGCCAGCACTCGAAGACCTCCTCTCGGAGCGGGCCGACGATTACTCCCAAGTAGTCGTTGGCTACGGCGACTGCGGAACCGGTGGCCACCTCGATCGACTGCTTGAGCAGTACCCACATGCATCGCGCCTCCCCGGCGATCACTGTTACGCCTTCTTCACCGGTATCGACCGGTTCCTCGAGCAGTTCCACGGCGAGCTCGGAACGTTCTTCCTCACCGACTTTCTGGTCAAACACCACGAAGCCCTGGTCTTCAGCGCACTTGGGCTCACCGATCACCCTGAGCTGATCGAGATGTACTTCGGCAACTACACCCGGGTCCTCTATATCGCCCAGAACCCCACCCCTGAACTCACGGAGGCTGCACGATCGTGCGCGACACGCCTGAACCTGTCGTTCGACCAATTAGACGTCGGACGAGGTCTACTCGAGAGCCAGATCCTGGAACTGAGAGCACCGGCATGAGCGGACGTCGACGTCGCGGAACTGGACCGAGCCTAAAGATCATCAAGTGGCGTGACATTCCAGCCCAGGTCAACGGCACATCGGGCGATGAGAAGATTCAGGTGGAACTCCCACCACGGTTCCAGAAGGCAATCGACCGAGCCGCAATGGTCGCCGGCCTCAAGGATGCCAACAGCTACATCTCGGAGATGGGTGCAGAAACGCGAGCGGCATCGGGCGAAGACCTGAGTGCCGACGTGAGTGCCCTCGTCGACGAGCTCGAGACCGGCTTTCCCCTCGAGGTGTTGAACGAGTTCGTCCGGACAGGCGGATTCGATCCTTCAAGCTCAGACCAGACCCCCACACAAGACACAAACCCCTTTCCAGATCAGGACCCGCAATGACCGACACCGTGCTCTCCTCAGCAACCAAAGAAGTTGTCATCGGCTTCGGCCGTCCGTTCGTCATGATCGGCGAACGGATCAACCCCACCGGCCGCAAGCTGCTGGCCGAAGAAATGAAGAACGGCGACTTCAGCCGAGTCGTCGCCGACGCCATCGCCCAGGTCGAGGCCGGCGCCCAGATGCTCGACGTGAACGCCGGCATTCCCCTCGCCGATGAACCCGCATTACTTGTCCGTGCAATCAAGGAAGTCCAGGCCGTCACCGACGTACCGCTGTGCATCGACTCGTCGATCGTCGAAGCGCTCGAGGCCGCAATTGCTGTCTACGTCGGCAAGCCACTCATCAACTCGGTCACCGGCGAGGAAGAGAACCTCGAACGGGTGCTCCCGTTCGTGGCCAAACACGGCGCTGCCGTCGTCGCCATCTCCAACGATGAGACCGGTATCTCCGAAGACCCCGACGTGCGTTTTGAGGTCGCCAAGAAGATCGTCAACCGCGCCGCCGACTACGGCATCCCCGCGTCCGACGTGGTGGTCGACCCGCTCGTCATGCCCATCGGGGCCATGGGCACCGCCGGCCGCCAGGTTTTCACCCTCGTCGGACGCCTGCGCAACGAGCTCGGGGTGAACACGACGTGCGGTGCCTCCAACGTGAGCTTCGGTCTCCCGGCCCGCCACCACATCACAGGCAACTTCCTGTCTATGGCCATCGGCGCCGGCATGACCTCGGCCATCATGAGCCCGCTGCACGAAGAAGTGAAGAACTGCATCATGGCGGCCGACGTGCTGAATGGTCACGACGAGAACTGTGCAGCCTGGATTGCCGCAAATCGTGACCCGAACGCCGGTGGAGGCGCAGGTGGCGCCCGTCGCCGCGCAGGCGGCCGTCGCCGCGCTGGCACCCCAAGCTAGGTATCGCCACATCATGTCCGACCCTGCCGATTCCGACCCTGCCCACTCCGACGATGTCCACGTCGTCTTCACCCCCTCAGGCCGCCAGGGCGAGGTAGAACGCGGCACCACCGTTCTTGACGCTGCCCGAGAACTCGGCGTCGACCTCGACACCGTGTGTGGGGGCCGAGGCATTTGTGGACGTTGCCAAGTGGTCCCCGAAGTCGGCGAATTCGCCAAACACGGAATCACCTCGTCCGAAAAGAGCGTGAGTTCTCCCGGACCAAGCGAAACCACTGACTACAGAGGTCGCCGCCCCCTCGGGTCACCCGATCATCGGCTTGGATGCCACGCGCAGATCTGTGGCGACCTCGTCGTCGACGTACCCGCCGAGAGCCAGGTGCATCGACAGGTCATTCGCAAACGACTTGAGGTCCCCGACATCGATCTGGACCCGGTCGTTCGGCTGTACTTCACCTCGGTGGTCGCCCAAGAACTCGACACCCCTCGGAGCGAACTCGACATGTTGCGAGATGCATTGTCGACCGACTGGGGCCTCACCGATCTTGTGGCCCCGTTGGCCGTTGTGCAGGAGATCCAACAAGCACTGACGAAGACCCGCGACGTCACCGTTGCGGTCCGCGACAACGCCGAGATCGTCGCCGCGTGGCAGGGCTACCACGATGAAATCTACGGAATCGCCATCGATGTTGGCTCGACCACGGTGGCCGGCCACCTTCTCGATCTGGCCACCGGTGAGGCACTTGCAACAAGTGGACGCATGAATCCGCAGATCAAGTTCGGTGAGGACCTGATGAGTCGGGTCAGCTACGTGATGATGAATCCCGGAGGCGAAGTCGACCTCACCGCATCGATCCGCGAGGCCATCGACGAGCTCGTGGGCGAGCTGGCCGAAGAAGCAGAGATCGATCGCGGGAACATCCTTGAGATCGTGTTGGTCGGCAACCCAATCATGCACCACTTGCTGCTCGGCTTGGACGCCGTACCCCTTGGCGGAGCGCCCTTCGCCCTCGCCACCGACGGCGCCATCGAGACCAGCGGTCCGTTCCTCGGTATCAACTGCCGAGACATGACGCGCGTCTACATCCTGCCGTGTATTGCCGGACACGTCGGTGCTGACACGGCCGGCGCAATTCTGTCTGAACGCCCCGACCTCTCCGATGACTTCCAGCTGCTCGTCGACGTCGGCACGAACGCCGAGATCGTCGTGGGCAATCGCGAACACCTTCTCGCTGCATCGAGCCCAACAGGACCCGCATTCGAGGGCGCTCAGATCTCTTCGGGTCAACGCGCCACCGTCGGCGCAATCGAACGCGTCCGTATCGACCGAGACACACTTGAACCACGATTCAAAGTGATCGGAGCGGATGCCTGGAGCAACGAACCAGAATTCGCCGACCAGACCAGGAAGATCACGATCACTGGTATTTGCGGATCAGGGATCATCGAAGTTGTTGCCGAGATGATGCTCGCCGGGGTGATCTCGGCCGACGGTGTCGTCGATGGAGGCCTTCGCGCTCGATCCTCGAGAATCATCGCTGCAGACCGCACCTTCTCGTACGTCTTGCACGATGGCGAGCCACTGATCGCAATCACCCAGAACGACGTGCGGGCAATTCAGCTCGCGAAGGCCGCCTTGTATGCCGGCATCAAGTTGCTCATGGACAAACGCGGCATCGATCACGTCGACTCGATCCGTCTGGCTGGCGCCTTCGGCTCGCACATCGATCCCGTTTATGCAGTTGCGCTCGGGCTCGTGCCTGACTGCGACATCGAGCGAGTCTCCGCGGCAGGTAATGCGGCCGGAACCGGTGCGGTGATTGCCCTGCTTTCCGGCGAGGCACGACGAACGATCGAAGCGCTCATCCCGCAAATCACCAAGGTCGAAACAGCGACCGAAGCCAAGTTTCAGGATCACTTCGTCGCGGCGATGGCCATTCCCCACGCCTCGGCCGAGTACCCACACCTTGGGTCCGTGATCGACCTTCCCGAACGCCGATTCACCAACGCCGCTGCAGCGGGTGGTGACGCGGCGGGACGACGACGCCGTCGCCGTCCAACGAACGAACCCTCACAGGAGAACACCCAATGAGTGACGACGAACCACGCCGCGGACGCCGAGCCAGCGGTGGCCGTGCAGGCCGCCAAGCTCTCCGCGCAGCCTCTGGGGCCGAGACGCAGGCGTATCTGACGCGCTCGCTCGCGCCCGTAAGCGTCCTCGACGAGGAGGCGCTCGTCCAGATCGAAGAGAACGCCGAGATCATTCTCAGCGAGGTCGGTATCCAGTTCAACGAGTACCCGAGTGCCATTGCGCTCCTCGTCGAAGCCGGCTGCACCGTTGACGGCGAGAAGGTGTTCTTCCCCAAGGGCCTGGCACGCAAGATCGTCCAGGACAATGCGCCGAAGACGTATACGCAACACGCCCGCAACCCAGCCCGAAACATCGAAATCGGTGGCAAGAACACCGTGTTCGCCCCGAACTACGGGTCGCCGTTCGTGACCGACCTCGATGAGGGCCGCCGGTACGCAACGATTGCGGACTTCCGCAACATCGTCAGGCTCGCGTACATGCTTCCGCATCTGCACATGAGCGGCGGAACCGTCTGCGAACCCGTCGATGTACCGGTCAATAAACGTCATCTTGACATGGTGCACGCACACCTCAAGTACAGCGACAAGGCCCTCATGGGTTCGGTCACTGCGCCCGAACGGGCACAGGACTCCGTCGAGTTGTGCCGCATTGCATTCGGAGGGGATCTCGAAGGCAAGACCGTCATGACGAGCCTCATCAACGCAAACTCGCCGCTCGCGTGGGACGCCACCATGCTCGGCGCAGCCACCGTCTACGCCGAACACAATCAGGCATCGATCCTGTCGCCATTCATCCTGGCCGGCGCGATGTCGCCGGTGTCAATCGCCGGGCTGGCCGCTCAGGCACTGGCCGAGGCCCTTTCCGGGATGACCTACTACCAACTGGTGCGGCCGGGTGCGCCGATGATCTTCGGCACCTTCGCCTCGTCCAT
>RCNE010000797.1_pt1 | contig 16991 bp, 14 predicted proteins | sample 2041361 | NCBI WGS metagenome assembly RCNE01 (sample SAMN09708229, study PRJNA481090) | Marine sediment metagenome, whole genome shotgun sequencing project.
TTTTCCAAAGTAGAAACCCAGCATTTCTTACCTGCAATTACCGAAGCAATTACCACAGCACGAAAGGAGATTGACGATATTGTACAGAATCCTAAAACACCCACCTTTAATAATACCATTGAGGCTTTGGATTTTGCCGGTGAACAATTGGATCGAATAACAAGTATCTTTTTTAACTTGAATTCTGCAGAGACCAATGATGACATACAAAAAATTGCCCAAGAGGTATCTCCTCTACTTGCAGAATTTGGTAATGATATTACCTTGAATAAGGCACTTTTTGAGAGAGTTAAATTTGTTTACGACCAAAAAGAAGACTTAAACCTCAGCATAGAACAAGCGACACTGCTCGATAAAAAATATAAAAGTTTCTCGCGTAATGGTGCCAATCTTCCAGAAGACAAAAAACTACAGCTCAGGGACATTGATAAAGAATTATCACAACTACAATTAAAATTTGGTGAAAATGTTCTGGCTGAAACCAATGCTTATCAGCTACATATAACTAACGAAAAAGACCTTTCAGGGTTGCCAGATGGCACTAAAGAAGCTGCTAGGTCATTGGCAAAAGACACTGGTAAAGACGGTTGGATCATTACCTTGGATTACCCGAGCTACATTCCCTTCATGACCTATGCCGATAACCGTGATCTCCGTAAGGAATTATCACTCGCTTTTGGAGCAAGGGGGTTCGACAATAATAAGCATGACAATCAGGACATTGTACTTAGACTTGCCAGCCTAAGGCATCAAAGAGCGATTCTACTGGGTTATAAGTCTCATGCACACTTTGTCTTAGAAGAACGCATGGCTCAAACACCTGAAAAAGTTCAGGAATTTCTTGGTACATTACTCAAAAAAGCCAAACCAGCAGCGGAGCGAGAATTCAAGACTCTCGAGAATTTCGCTAAGGATCTGGATGGAATAGATAGACTTGAAAAATGGGATAGTTCTTATTATTCAGAAAAACTCAAACAGAAATTATTCAGTCTTGACGACGAACAGCTCAAGCCTTATTTTAAGTTGGAGAATGTCATTAACGGTGTGTTTGAAGTAGCAGGCAAACTATTTGGTTTGCGATTTGAAAAAACCGATACTGTCGACACTTATCATGAAGATGTATTGACCTATAAAGTTATGGATGATAACGGAAAATTCGTGTCACTTTTTTATGCTGATTTCTTCCCAAGAAAAGGGAAACGCAATGGTGCTTGGATGACCTCTTACAAACCCCAATACATCAAGAATGGAGAAAATGCACGTCCACATGTGTCTATTGTCTGTAATTTCACAAAGCCCACAGAATCCAAACCATCACTTCTGACATTCAATGAGGTTACCACCTTATTTCATGAGTTTGGTCATGCCCTTCATGGTATTCTAGCCAATACAACATACCCCAGTCTTTCAGGAACGAGTGTCTATTGGGATTTTGTAGAATTACCAAGTCAAATGCTAGAGAATTGGTGTTATGAAAAGGAGGCTTTAGAGTTATTTGCGACCCATTACAAAACGGGCGATGTCATTCCTATGGACTTAATAGAAAAGATCAAAGAATCCGCTACGTTCAACGAAGGCATGCAAACACTTAGGCAAATTAGTTTAGGCCTACTGGATATGAGTTGGCATGCTGGCGTCTCGCCAGAGACGATAAAGTCCGTAAAAGACTATGAAAAAAATGCATTTAAAGGCACCCAATTGTATCCCGATGTTCCAGAAAATTGCATGAGTACGGCTTTCTCGCACATTTTTCAAGGCGGGTATTCTTCAGGATATTATAGTTATAAATGGGCAGAAGTGCTTGATGCCGATGCCTTTGAATATTTTAAAGAGCATGGTATTTTCAGTAAGGAAGTGGCTAGCAAATTCAAGGATAACGTACTTTCTCAAGGCGGTACTGATAACCCGATGACCCTTTATAAGAGATTTCGTGGTCAAGAACCAAAACCAGAAGCCTTATTGCGCCGAGCGGGCTTGATAGAGAAATGATTTTTTTACCCTATTTTTACTCTTCAAATAATAGCTTTAATGCCAGAGCACATCATAAATCCAAATAAATGGATTGACGCGTATTCAGACTATCTCTACAACTACACCATTACGCGTGTTAGTGATCGAGAAATAGCCCAGGATCTGGTGCAAGACACCTTTTTTGCTGGCTTGAAATCCATGAAGAATTTCAAGGGTGAAGCGAGTGAACGTACTTGGTTGGTATCCATCTTAAAGCGCAAGATCATTGATCATTACCGAAAGATCAACTCTAACAAAGGAAAGGCCGAAGTGCGTATTTCGTATAACACGGACTCCGAAACGGAAGGTGACTGGCTTGAAGAACGTGTGGCAGATCCATTTGATAAGACGGCAGAGGCCACATTGGAAAATGAGGAACTTGGATTGGCTATCCACAACTGTATAGGTAAATTGCCTGAGAAGCAAGCCACAGTTTTTAAGATGAAGACACTTTTAGGATATGAAACGGAGGCTCTTTGTAATGAATTGAATATCACTCCGTCTAATCTGTGGGTTATCCTCCATAGGGCACGGACAGCGATGGCTGAGTGCCTCAAACAAAATTGGTTTTAATAGACCCCATATGAAAGACTCTAACAAAATATTCTTTAGCTGTGATGAAGCAAGTCATACCTGCGATAAAACGCAATACAATGAAGCTTCCTTTTGGGAAAAGATCAAACTTAATATTCACCTGCTTTATTGCCGAGCTTGCAGAGAGTATTCCAAAAACAATACAAGGTTAACGAAATTAATGACGGATAAAGAGGTGAAAGCGATGCCTACTACAAAAAAAGACAACTTGAAAAAGGCCTTTGAAAAAGAATTACAGGATCATGAATAGGTCCTTATTACCAAATTGACCAGTAGCCAGATAATTGGAATACCTTCAACCCAGAAGGAAGAAAAATATTCCGATTGTTTGATTTTAGAAACAGCCACTACCACAGCCATCAGAGACATTATTAGCAACAATACCATAATCGAATTTGGCGAAATCTCGTTCTTGAAGAATTCTAAAAAGAAGAAAGGGATCAGTAACAAAATACCGATGAGCTTTGTCTTTTTAACCCCGATCTGTTGCGGAATTGTCGATAATTTGACACTATCGTAACGCATATCCCTGATCTCGAAAGGTAAAATGACCACCAGCACAAAGATAAATCGCTGAATAGTGGTTAGTATGACATCCGTATCAATGTCATATCCAGAATCCACAAGAGGCAAGACCACCGTGACACAACTCCATACAAAACCGATAACATAAATCTTGAATCCACTTATCTTTCTTAGGTTCATGGCCTCATCATAGAGCATTTTCCTAGGCAAGAATGGCATGGTATATAAAAATGTCACAAGGCCCAATATACCTATGGCATATAATGACCTCGTCTGCAGCTTAAGAGCAAAATAGCACATCAGTATGAAGGACAATAAGGAGAATACCTGGATGATCTTCAGTTCCTGGGTGAGGCTTCTATGATGGAACTTCGCAACCCCGAAATACTTAACGAAATTGTAACCGGTAATTGTTGCAAAAAATATGAAAAACAACAGGTTTTCATTATAGGGGATGTTGAAGTCCAAAAGTGTGACCCAAGACAAGCATGATACGGCCAAGGCCACATGAATGCTACTATTCAAGTAAAATTCGAAAACACGCTTTAGGTAGTGCATTAAACAAAAATAGGAAATGTGTTAATAATCTCGTCAAATGGTTAAAAAACTTTGTTAAAGCTCATAACGAAAACGCTTTATATTGCTTAATTTTGGGCTGGAATTTAATAAAAACGAGAATGAATACAGATTCTTTTGCCTTGCGTCATATCGGTCCTAGACACTCCGACCATGTTGATATGCTTAAAACAGTTAGAGCCAATTCACTTGACCAACTCATCAATGAAACCATTCCTGAAAATATAAAGCTACAAAAAGATCTTACTCTTGATGAAGCCATGAGTGAGCAAGAGTATTTAGGGCATATTCATGAAATGGCGGCTAAGAATAAAGTATTCAATACCTATATAGGTTTGGGCTATCATCCTTCTGTATTGCCCGCAGTGATACAAAGGAATATTTTAGAAAATCCGGGTTGGTATACTGCATACACGCCCTATCAAGCAGAAATTGCCCAAGGTCGACTAGAAGCTCTGTTAAATTTCCAGACCATGATCTGTGATCTTACCGGCATGGAATTGGCCAATGCCTCTTTATTAGATGAAAGTACTGCTGCCGCAGAAGCCATGAGTTTGTTGTTTGCTGTTAGGGAACGCGACCAGAAGAAAGCTGGAATCAATAAATTCTTTGTAAGCGACGAAATCTTACCTCAAACGCTTTCATTACTGCAAACAAGGGCAAATCCAATAGGTGTAGAATTAGTTGTTGGCACTGCTGAATCTTTTGATTTTTCATCAGATTATTTTGCGGCCATAGTACAATATCCAGGTAAAAGTGGACAGATACTAGACTTGGGGGATTTTATTTCAAAAGCCAATAACAACGGCATAAAAGTAGCAGTTGCTGCGGATATCTTGAGTTTAGTGAAATTGGAATCACCTGGACATTTTGGCGCTGATGTTGTCGTAGGAACGACGCAACGTTTTGGTATTCCAATGGGCTATGGCGGACCACATGCCGCTTATTTCGCCACTAAAGAAGCCTACAAGCGTAACATTCCAGGAAGAATCATCGGCGTTACCAAGGATACTGATGGCAATCGTGCCTTACGTATGGCTTTGCAAACCCGCGAACAACATATAAAAAGAGATAGAGCTACCTCCAATATCTGCACGGCACAAGTATTATTGGCCGTTATGGCTGGTATGTATGCCGTATATCACGGCCCAAATGGACTGAAACATATTGCCAATAAAGTGCATCACACCGCGACTACTTTGGCAAACGCACTGGAAGAAATTGGATTACAGCAAAACAACACATCGTATTTTGACACCATACAGGTAAAGGCAGAAGCTTCGATTATTCGTGACATCGCCGAAAATCACGAAGTCAATTTCTATTATCCAGATGCAGAAACCGTATCGATCTCTGTGAACGAAACGACATCCATCAAGGACCTCAATGCGATCCTTCATATATTTACAGAAGGTCTTGGGAAAGTCTCATCTCCGATTCCAGAACTATCAACAACCGAACGAATTGATAGCTCTGTAACTCGTGATACAGATTTTCTGACTTTAGATGTGTTCAATACCTACCATTCCGAAACCGACTTGATGCGTTACATCAAGAAATTGGAACGTAAAGACCTATCGCTTAATCATTCTATGATCGCTCTTGGGTCTTGTACCATGAAATTGAATGCCGCCGCCGAAATGCTACCACTAAGTTGGGCCAATTGGGGAAACATCCACCCTTTCGTACCCATCGAACAAGCTGAAGGTTATCAAAAAGTATTGAAAAAACTAGAGGATCAATTAACCGAAATCACAGGTTTTGCTGGCACATCACTACAACCAAATTCTGGAGCTCAGGGCGAATATGCCGGGCTCATGGTCATAAAAGCATACCACGAATCTAGAGGAGAAGGGCACCGTAATATATGTCTGATTCCATCTTCAGCACACGGCACAAATCCAGCCAGCGCCGTTATGGCTGGCATGAAAGTCGTTGTAACAAAATCTACGGAAGAAGGCAACATCGATGTAGACGACCTTCGTGAAAAGGCGGAATTACATAAAGACAATCTATCCGCATTGATGGTAACGTATCCATCAACCCATGGCGTTTTTGAATCCGCCATAAAAGATATTACGCAAATAATACATGATGGCGGTGGACAAGTATATATGGATGGTGCGAATATGAACGCCCAAGTCGGGCTGACGAATCCTGGTAATATTGGAGCCGACGTCTGTCACCTGAATCTACACAAAACCTTTGCCATTCCTCACGGAGGTGGTGGCCCTGGTGTTGGACCAATTTGTGTCGCTCATCAATTAGTGCCGTTCCTACCTGGAAATCCAGTGATCAAAACTGGCGGTGACCATGCCATTACAGCCATCTCAGCAGCCCCATGGGGAAGTGCTCTAGCGTGTTTGATCTCATACGGCTATATCTGTATGTTAGGCGCAGAAGGTCTTACCGATTCAACCAAAATAGCCATACTCAATGCCAATTATATAAAGGAACGTCTCGAAGGTCATTACAGTGTTTTATACTCTGGAGAAAAGGGGCGCGCTGCACACGAAATGATCGTGGATTGCAGGCCTTTTAAAGATAATGGTATTGAGGTCACTGATATTGCAAAGCGTCTCATGGATTATGGGTTCCATGCACCAACGGTGTCCTTCCCTGTAGCAGGGACCATGATGATAGAGCCTACAGAAAGTGAAAGTAAAGCTGAATTGGATCGTTTCTGTGATGCCATGATATCGATTAAAATGGAAATTGATAAGACTTCAAAAGAAGATACGAATAATGTCTTGAAAAATTCACCACACACTATGGGCATGGTAACTTCCGATACTTGGGATTTCCCTTATACGCGTGAAAAAGCGGCGTTTCCATTGGAATATGTCAGGGACAATAAGTTCTGGCCTTCCATAAGACGTGTGGACGATGCATATGGTGACAGGAATTTGATCTGTACTTGCGCACCAATAGAAGACTTTATTGAAGCATAAAGATGCTTTTGAACATCGTAAAAATTGAGCTTGCATTTTATATGTTTCACAATATGTTATTATATTGCAGATATAACTGAATTAATTAAGTGCATTTTATGAATATCAAGATAACGGGCACTGGAAGTTACGTTCCTGACGTCATTGAAAAGAATGATGACTTTCACAAACATAATTTCCTAAATATTGACGGCTCTAATATTGAAACACCCAATGAGGTCATTGTAGAAAAATTCAAGGCCATTACGGGTATCGCTGAACGTCGTTATGCCAAGGACCATCTCAACTCATCGGATCTAGCGTTTTTTGCTGCTGAAAAAGCCATTGAAGACGCTAAAATAGATAGAGAAGAACTAGATTATATTATTTGCGCCCATAATTTTGGCGATGTAAAACAAGGCACCATACAAAGTGACCTTTTACCTTGCTTGGCGTCAAGAGTAAAGCATAGTCTGCGTATTAAAAACCCTAAATGTGTCGCATACGATATCCTTTTTGGATGTCCTGGCTGGGTTGAAGGCGTTATACAGGCGCAGGCATACATTAAAGCTGGTATGGCCAAAAAATGTTTAGTGGTTGGATCAGAAACCCTTTCAAGGGTTTTAGATAAACATGACCGCGATTCCATGATCTATTCCGATGGTGCTGGAGCAACTGTCATAGAAGCTACAGATGATGAAGGTGGGATCCTCTCGCATGAAACATCTTCTTTTACCTATGATGAAGCTTATTATTTGTTCTTTGGCAACTCCAATAATCAAGAACTTTGCAGAGATACACGGTATCTTAAAATGAATGGACGCAAGATCTATGAATTTGCATTGAAAGAAGTTCCAAATGCCATGAAAACTTGCTTGGACAATAGTGGTGTTGATATTAAAGACCTTAAGAAGATCTTTATCCATCAAGCGAATGAAAAAATGGATGAAGCCATTGTCAAGAGATTTTATAGACTCTATAAAACCGAAGTCCCTAAAGATATCATGCCAATGAATATCCGGACCTTCGGAAATAGCTCGGTTGCTACCGTACCTACCGTTTTTGATCTGGTACGCAAGAATCAACTGGATGATCACGAAATCAATAAAGGCGATGTCATCATGTTTGCTAGTGTTGGTGGCGGAATGCATATTAATGCTATAACATACAGGTACTAACTAAAAGATTCCCGCCTTCGCGGGAAATATTATGTACGAAGGAAAGTATCCTCACAAACGCTATAAACTCACACTTGACTTTTTAAAAGAACATATCCCCTCTTCCGATAGTCTTTTAGACTTAGGCGTCGAGAATCCGTTTACAGGCATCATGAAGGAGAGCGGATACCAAGTGGAAAACACCTCTGGAGAAGACCTCGACGAGGATTTTTCATCCGTGCAGCATTCTAAGGCCGAGGTTGTCACCGCTTTCGAGATCTTCGAACACCTCTTAGCCCCTTATAATATTTTAAAGGAAATAAAAGCCAACAAGCTCGTCGCAAGCATTCCTATGCGGTTGTGGTTTGCGCCCGCTTATAAGAGTAAAACAGATGTATGGGACCGACATTACCATGAGTTTGAAGATTGGCAATTCGATTGGCTCCTGGAAAAAGCGGGATGGCAAATAAAAGCCCGTAAACAATGGACCAATCCCGTCAAGAAAATTGGGTTTCGGCCAATACTCCGTCTATTCACCAATCGCTATTATATCGTTTATGCAGAAAGAGTGTAACTTCGAAGCATAAAATATCCCTGATTGAACATTTACATCGTCATACCAGCTCACAATGAACAAGACACCATTGGCTTGATGCTTGAATCTTTGGTAAGCCAAACGTTTCTTCCAAAAAAAGTGGTGATCGTTAATGACAATTCATCCGACGACACCCAAAAGATCAGTGAGGATTTTGCAAAAAAGCACGACTGGTTAACTATCTTGAATCACTCCTCCGCCAACGAACACATCCCAGGAAGCAAAGTCATCAATGCGTTTTACAAGGGTTATGATATTCTTGACGACCAGTATGACATTATCTGTAAATTCGACGCGGATATCATACTCCCAAAAGACTATCTTGAAACTATTGTTAGGGTTTTCGAGAGTGATGATAGCATTGGGATTGCGGGTGGACACGCCTATGTAGAAAAGAATAATATGTGGGTGTATGAAACTGTAGCTTCTAAAAACCATGTTAGAGGCCCATTTAAAGCCTACAGAAAACAATGCTTTTCGGCTATTGGCGGATTGAAACGGTCCATTGGCTGGGATACCCTTGACACATTGCTTGCTCAATTCCATGGTTGGAAAGTGCAAACAGATAAAACTTTGCACGTCAAGCACCTGAAACCTACAGGACAAACCTACACCTCCAAAAGCAAATACCTTCAAGGAGAAGCGCTTTTCAAAATGCGCTATGGGTTTTCACTAATGTTATTAACGGCCCTGAAAAGCGGTTTCAATAAGAAGAGTCTGTCTTATGCCTTGAATACCATATCTGGATATTACAAAGCAAAAAATGCGAAGATAGCACCTCTAGTCTCCGAAGAAGAAGGTGAATTCATTCGTCAATTACGCTGGAAAGGCGTGAAAAAATCCATTGGCTTATAAGATGGTAGTAATAGCGGTTCCGGTCTGCGATTCGCCACGCTAATTTTCCAAAACCTCTATTATTGGTTCTCCAGTTGCCGCATTGGGGAAACTGACTCCAAGTAAGGCCGACATTGTTGGTGCGATGTCAATGGCCTCCGTTCTTTTAAAAGTACTCCCCTTATTGATCCCGTTTCCGTAAAAGATCAAAGGCACATGTGTGTCGTAACTCCGTCCAGATCCGTGTGTAGAACCAGTTACAGAATAAGATATCATGGCAGGCTCATGAACTAAGAGTACATCTCCAGAACGTTTTTGATTATATCCGTTTTGAAGCAATGATTCAATACCATCGGTAAAAGCAGTAGAACTCATGGCTGTTGCTGTATAGGCCTTATCAATATGCTCGTAGGTAATGATCTCATTCACTATGGCTTCTTGCACATCTTCCAAGTCCAGATCCAATAATGCTATTTTTTTGTGATTCAAGAATACTTGATTATTACTCACATTCACAACGAGGTCGGTAGCTCCAAAGGTCTTGGACATGAACAAATTGAAATTCTGCTTCATGGTATTATTGTCCAAATAACCAGCAGGGATCTTAGCACTTTGTAAATATGCCGGCACATTGACAGCCCCATGATCTGCAGTAAGAAAAACAGTGTATTGTCCTTTTCCTACTTCTGCATCCAAGGTGTTCAGGAGGCGCTCAAGCTCAAGGTCCAATCGCAAATACGTATCTTGAACCTCTTTAGAGTTCACACCAAAATTATGGCCAATGTAATCCGTACTTGAGTAACTGATTGTCAAGATGTCTGTAATATCATCTTGTCCCAAGCTTTCAGCATCAAGGGCAGCTATGGCAAAATCTGTCACAATGGTATTACCAAAAGGCGTTGATCTTAGAATATCAAAATTCCCATTTTGTGGCGCCAGTGTTTTAAGGTCATAGGGAAATGTTGCTAATTCCTTCCCCCTAAATCCACCCTCAAACGTGTTCATATCTCCGCCACTTTCTTCGTAGGTCTTGATATTATAAAGCGTATTCCACTCAGTTAAATGCTTTTCCACAGCATCTGAACTATTGAATTTCTTCACCCATTTTGGCAGTTCCCGCATATAATAGCTACTAGAGATCATGTGCCCTTCGTCACTGCCTTGAAACCAATAGGCCGCATTGGCGCTATGACCAGCAGGCAATATTGCCCCTCTATCTTTTATCGATATTCCAATAGTTTTCCCTCTACCTTGGGTGAACAACCTATTTTCATCCGGAAACGTGGACGCTATCATTCTATGCGGTGACATTTGGCCAGCCGTTGTTGTGGTACCCACGGATTGTACAGAGTCATCACTGGCACAGTAAACCGATTTCTTCGAAACCTTATCATACCAATGGTTACTGATGATGCCATGGTACTTAGGGGTCGTGCCAGTATACACAGAGGCATGACCTGGGCCTGTATACGTCGGGATATAATTAAAGTGATTATTCTTGCAATTAAAACCATCACTGATCAGACGGTTAAAACCACCTTGGCCATATTTATCGGCAAACCGCGTTAAATAATCATATCGCATTTGATCCACAATAATCCCCACTACCAGCTTTGGTTTACTATCTGCTAGGATATCAAAGTCAGGAATATCAATGGATTTGGAGGTGCCTTGGGCAACAGAGGATAAAATGGAAATACCAAAAACAATATACAAAGCAAACTTATTCATAATATGACGTTGTGAGTTATTCAAAAATAAGATATTTATTAATTCCCTTAATTTAAATATTCGTTAATTATCTAGCTTGAATTAATTATTTTAGCACTAACTAAAAACCTATGAGTTTTCTGCATAATATTGGCACATACTTCCTAATGATCGTAGAGATGTTCCGAAAGCCCACCAAGTGGTCTGTTATGCGTACGCTCATATTCAAGGATATTGACGATCTGATCATCGGGTCTATAGGTATTGTGGCATTCCTTTCCTTTTTTGTAGGTGGCGTGGTTACCATTCAAACAGCATTGAATATTAATAGTCCCTTGATCCCTAAGTACCTCGTTGGCTTTGCGACAAGGCAGTCTATAATCTTGGAGTTTGCCCCGACCTTTATGTCGATAATCATGGCGGGTAAAGTTGGGTCATTCATCACATCAAGTATCGGCACCATGCGTGTGACCGAGCAAATAGATGCCCTTGAGGTCATGGGCATCAATTCATTGAATTATTTGGTTTTCCCTAAGGTGGTGGCCATGATGCTCTATCCTTTTGTTATTTCCATTGCTATGTTCTTGGGCGTTATTGGAGGATTGGCGGCTTGTGTTTATGGCGGATTCAGCTCCTATACCGATTTCATCACTGGCATACAGGATGGTTTTGATCCGTTTCACATCACCTATGCCTTTATAAAGACATTGGTATTTGCCTTTGTCCTAGCGACTATTCCTTCGTATCATGGATTTTATATGAAAGGAGGCGCTCTAGAAGTTGGTAAAGCCAGTACTGCAGCCTTTGTATGGACAAGTGTTGTGATCATCGTTGTGAACTATTTTTTAACTGATATGTTACTAAGCTAATGATCGAGGTAAAAGACATACATAAATCGTTTGGTGATGCCCATGTATTAAAAGGCATCAGTGCCACTTTCTCAAAAGGAAAAACCAACCTCATCATCGGGCAGAGTGGTAGCGGAAAGACGGTCTTCCTGAAGTGTCTTCTAGGATTGTTCGAACAGGACAGTGGCACCATCTCCTATGATGGTAAGATCTATTCAGAATTAACGGATGCCGAAAAACGAAATTTAAGAGCGGATATGGGCATGGTATTTCAAGGCAGTGCCTTGTTTGATTCGATGACCATTTTGGAAAACGTCATGTTTCCATTGAGAATGTTCACAAAACAATCTAAAAGTGAAATGGAAGAACGTGCAGACATTGTATTGAAGCGCGTGAATCTTGTGGATGCAAATAATAAATACCCTGGAGAAGCTTCTGGGGGTATGCAAAAGCGTGTAGCCATCGCACGTGCTATTGTCAACAATCCAAAATATCTTTTTTGTGATGAGCCTAATTCAGGTTTGGACCCTAAAACGGCGATCATCATTGACAATCTCATCCAGGAAATTACCGATGAATACCAGATGACCACAGTGATCAATTCTCATGACATGAATTCTGTGATGGAAATCGGTGAAAAGATCATCTTCCTAAAAGATGGTCACAAGGCTTGGGAAGGCTCCAAAGAAACTATTTTCAAGACCGATAATAAAGTGGTTACCGATTTTGTCTATTCGTCAAATCTATTCAAGAAAGTCCGTAAAATGTATATTGAGGAGAATCAGTAGTTAGTCTATTGTCTCTCATCTATTATCTCTAGTCTATTGTCTATTCCCTCTTAATAACCACATCCTTTTTTACCTTAAGACGCTCTTTCAACCATACGCCAAGTGCATCCTCCCTAATAGTCACCAGACTGTCATTTAGGTTTATATCCCAACGCACACTGGCAACGACTACGGTATCCACTTGAATGAAATCCTTGGACTCCAGCATCTTCGCATAGCCAAAATATTCCAGTTCCTTGAATCTGATCTTGGCGTCTTTGGCAATGGCCGAAAAGGCAATTCCACTTTTATTGGCAGCGTTTTGGGCTTCGATCTGCTGGTTCAATCCAGTGATGTTCTCATTCAGTTTCATGATCTGAGATTGGAGCTCACTGATCATATTATCTTTTTTGTCCAACTCTGCAATGGCCCGGTCGTACGCTTCCGATATCTTATCTACGCTCCTGCTGTTGTTCGCATTAATGGATAAGTCGAATCCCTCAAGATACGTATAGCCTTTAAGCTCGTTAACCAAGTCTGATCGCGTAGCATCAGAAACTTCTCCATTGAAGTAAAGACTCACTTTTTTCGTTTGAATATCAATATTTTCCCGTTGTAGCCAGAGGTCATTATTCGATAGGACTTCTTTCTTTAAAAACGATTTATAATCCCTGTTCTTATTGCTTTTACTCAAAACATTCACAAAGGTATAACCCGCTGGGATCATGGCTATAACGGCGAAAAATGCTGCAAATCTTGCAATGCGTCGTCGTTTCTTGGAATTCGCGTACTTGATCATTGGGAAACGCAGGAGCTTGAGCACCAAGAAGGTGGCCAATGCAATAAAAATCGTGTTTATCCCAAAAAGATATATGGCACCCAGCGCATAGGTATAGCCTGTGGTTCCGGCCGTTAGTCCAGGCTCGAAACCTTTAGCGAGACCGTAACCAACGGTACATAATGGCGGCATCAAGGCTGTGGCGATGGCCACACCAAAGATCACCGAAGCGATGGTCCCTTTTTTAGTTCGGGCAATAATGAGGGCCAGACCACCAAAAAAGGCGATCAATACATCCCGAATATCAGGTGCCGTACGTGCCAGTAATTCTGAGGAATCTTCCCGCAGGGGAAAAAACTTAAAGAATAGGAAGGCCGTCAAAACACTCAAGACCACCATGACCAAAAAGTTGATCAGTGATTTTTTTAGGGTATCGATATCGTTAATGGCCAAGGCCATCCCAATACCGAGAATAGGCCCCATGAGTGGTGATATTAACATGGCACCGATCACTACTGCGGTCGAATTGGCATTTAGCCCTACTGAGGCAACGAAGATCGAACAGATGAGGATCCATGCTGTAGCGCCCTTGAACGGAATGTCACTCTTAATGGCTTGTATGGTAGCATCGCGGTCGGTATCCTGACGGAACCCAAAAATCTCATATATGAAACTCTTGGAGCTTTTTATCAAGCCCTTGGCATCTTCCTTGACGTCTTCCTTGGCCTGCTCCACTTTTTCAGTGGCTTGCGCCTCGGCTTTTTTAGCAGCTTCTTCCTCCTCCGGGTTTATTTTATTTTCTTCCATACTTTATCACCAATAGTGTCCGTTCGCGTTGAAATGACCTTTAACTATCAAGCGCTTCTCGATTCATTAGTGTCGTTTTAACTCGAAGAAACCGTATTTCATTAGCCATACTGCTCGCCAAATTTATCTTTAACGTTTTGCAGTGTCTTTTTGATATCCTGTTCTTTTTCCTTCGGAAAGATAAGCAAAACATCATCTTTATCCACGATAATATAATCGCTGATACCATCGATGACCACAATTTTATTGCTCTTGGTCTTGATCATATTCCCAGACGCATCTTCCACTAAGGTTCGTGCATTCACTACGGCATTATTATTTTCGTCCTTATCTAGTTTATCGTATAGGGATCCCCAAGTCCCTAGGTCATTCCAATCGAATTCAGCAGGAAGCACGAACACATTGGATGATTTTTCCATGATAGCATAATCCACAGAGATATTCTCGGCCTTACCATAATTATCGCGCACAAAATCATCCTCAAACTCGGTATTATAAACGCCATATCCTTGTTCAAACAATTGAAACAATTCAGGCTGATTGGTTTGAAAGGCCTTTATGACACTTCCCACGCTCCACATGAAGATCCCGGCATTCCAAAGGAAATTACCTTGTTCGATGAAGGATTGTGCGGTCTTATAATCTGGTTTTTCACGGAATTGCTGCACAGGTTTAATGGCCTCGGTCACCGTTTTATCATACTCGATATACCCATAGCCCGTGTTCGGGAAGGCAGGTGTGATCCCTAAGGTCATTAGGGCATCGTTATTTTCGCAGAAGTCAAAGGCCTGTTTTACATTGGTACTGAAAGCCGCTTCGTCTTCGATCCAATGATCACTAGGCGCCACGATCATCAAGGCATCTGGGTTTTCCTTTTGGATCTTCAGGGAGGCGTATAGGATGCAAGGCGCTGTGTTTCGCATGGCAGGTTCTAATACCACTTGGCGTTTGGTGATGCCGGGCAGCTGCTCGAATACCAGATCGTTGTAGCGTTCATTGGTAAGAATGAAAATATTTTCCTTCGGGATAAGATGGCTTAGCCTCTGGAAGGTTTTCTGAATCAGGGTATCGCCGGTTCCGAGCATATCATGGAATTGCTTCGGAAACTCTTGGGTGCTCACTGGCCAAAATCGTGAGCCGACACCACCTGCCATTAATACTGCGTAATAGTTCTTGTTATTCATATTCCTCATTCCTGCGAAGGCAGGAATCTTATTAATATTAGTTCTTATATAATGGATTCCACATTTTTTTGTCATTCCCGCGAAGGCGGGAATCCACTTTTTAATAATTCATTCCGTTTGATTACTCAACACCTCCGTTTTATTTAATGAGATTCCCGCCTTCGCGGGAATGGTAATCATTCAATAACCTCCACCTCCGCATTAGGATTAAACAAATACACCTTCCCTGTCTTTAGCTCCACACATTCATGACGCTTCACACGCCTATTGCCTTTCTTGAAAGTACGTCCGTTATACATCATGAACGTACTACCAAAAGGTACTTCAAAAATAAAGGTTTTATCGTTAGGCGCATCATATTGTTTTAGTGCCAAGGCCAAATTGGTATCTGTATCGCTGGTCGCTCTCGGATTCTTGAAATGCTGTGCTAATAGTGGCAACAGGCTTTCAGGAAAAATATCAGGATTAATAAAGGGCAACATGAGGTGTTGGAAGGTCTGTTTCCACTCCTTACCATGGGGTTTGATGAAACGCCCATAGGATTGATAGGCCTCAAAATGTGCGATCTCGTGGATCAGGGTGATGAGGAACCGGTGGGGATTCAGGTTGTCGTTAACGGTAATGCGATGCCTCCCATTGGGCAATTTGCGGTAATCGCCATGGCGTGTCTTGCGCTCTCGCTTCACTTTCACTTCCAGATGGTCATGTTTTAGGAGGACGGTGACTGCATTAAAGGCAGCAGCAGGAATATGATCTTTGAGGGTACTTGGCATATGCACAAAAATAAGCCAAAAAAAATAGTATCACTTCGAAGGTCCCGAACTTGTTTCGGGTAGTGTCATTACAAAAAGATCACCGTCACTTCGAGCCTGCCTGCCAGTAGGTAGGTGATTTGTGAGATTATTGAAATCAAAATATATTTTGATTGAAGATACCTAAGTTAAGCTTAAGCAAATTGTATCGAGAAGCAAGTAACAAAAGTTCTCGATACATCCCTCCTTTCAGTCGGGACACTCGAACTGACGAAACTCTCAACCAACTTCAATTCGCTTGATTCCAGCCATTTCGTTACAATCCCTTCGCAATCACTCAATGACCTTGAAATTCCGACGAAGTCGGAAAACCGTTCGTCCGCAGAAATAGCGAGTGAAGAAGCGGAAGTGCGAAGCAAGGCTTCAAGCATGCAGCTTCGAAAGCGAGTGCTGCGCAGCAATTTCCTTGGACGGACTTGACTTTTTTGCTTCGTTTTTTGGTCAAGCAAAAAATGAAGAAATATAAAATTATAGTATCTTCGATAGTAATAATTACCAATCATATGCCCAATAGTAGCAAATCAAAATCTTGGTTAAGAACTCTAATTGACCTCTTAGAAGTTTTTTTTAAAACTTCTCAAAAAAGCAACAGACCAAAAACTTGGCACCAACATGTCGTGCCCTACGAAAACGATTGGGCGGTGCGGCGCGAAGGCAACAAGCGCATCACGTCCAAACATAGGAAACAAGAGACGGCCATTAGGAAAGCCAAAAGCATTGCACGAAAACGCAAAGGTGATGTGATTATCCACCGACAAGACGGCACTATACGGGATCGGATTAATTATGACTAATGATCGATCATAAAAAAGCACCCGTCACTTCGAGTGGTTTTGTGAAGTGAAACGAACAAAATTATATTGA
>RCNE010000798.1_pt1 | contig 16981 bp, 12 predicted proteins | sample 2041361 | NCBI WGS metagenome assembly RCNE01 (sample SAMN09708229, study PRJNA481090) | Marine sediment metagenome, whole genome shotgun sequencing project.
TCTCTCCGGTATCTTCTTTTAAAGCTTTTTTAGAGGCTTTTTCGTCAAAAGATGTTGGTGCTACAAAGAAGAAATGACTTAAATCCCAAAAATCACTAATAAAAGTCGCGCGTTCTTTAATCATGCCGACAACTAAAGCGATATAGTTAACGTCAACCTCTGTTAATTCGGATTGAACGGCTTTAAATTGTTCAGCCAAATCTAAATCCAACTGTTGTTGCATATAATGATGATTAAACCACTTCGTTTTATCAGGATCAAATCTTGCTCCGGCCTTATTTACTTTTGCTAAATCAAAATCAGAAACGAGTTGTTGTAGATTAAATATTTCTTGTTCCGTACCAGGGTTCCACCCTAAAAATGCTAAGAAATTAACTACCGTTTCAGGGAAATATCCCTCCTCTTTATAACCTTTAGAAGTTTCGTTTGTTTTAGGGTCTGTATAGGCCAATGGAAATACGGGAAAACCTAATTTGTCACCATCACGCTTGCTTAATTTCCCTTTTCCTGTTGGTTTTAAGATTAATGGTAAATGCGCAAATTCAGGTACTTCCCAGCCAAACGATTGATAAAGTGAAATATGTAAAGGAACAGAAGACAACCATTCTTCACCACGAATCACATGCGTAATCTCCATTAAATGATCGTCTACAATGTTTGCTAAATGATAAGTGGGCATGCCATCACTCTTAAATAAAATCTTATCATCTAAGACTTCTTTTTTAAAACTAACATGTCCACGTATTAAATCTGAAGTAGATATAGTACCGTGAGAGCCTTCATTTTTTATATCTAACATTTTAAAACGCACCACATAATCGTCGCCAGCCTCTATTTTAGCTTGCGTTTCCGCTTCCGTAAGTGCTAATGAGTTAACCAAGCGTCCTTTATCACGATTATGCCAATTATAGATAAAAGTTTTGCCTTCGGCTTCATGACTTTTTCTATGTGCATCCAATTGCTCTGAAGTATCAAAAGCGTAATACGCTTTGCCTTCTAAAATTAATTGATCTGCATACTGCTTATATATGTGTTTGCGTTCACTTTGTCGGTAAGGGCCAAATTTTTCGTTTTTACCTGGACCTTCGTCAAATGGAATATTACACCAATTCAGGGCTTCTACAATATAGTCTTCCGCACCTTCTACATAACGATTTTGGTCTGTATCTTCAATTCTGAGAACAAAATCACCACCATGCTTTTTAGCAAATAAATAGTTGAATAAAGCAGTTCTTACACCACCAATATGTAAAGGTCCTGTTGGACTTGGCGCAAAGCGCACGCGTACGTTTTTTGACATAACTTGTTTTCGCAATAATTTGTCATTCTGAACTTATTTCAGAATCTAGCGCAAAGATAGATTTTTGAAGTTCAAAGTTCAAAGTTTAAAGTTCAAAGTTTCTACCAATAGAGACTGTAAACTGCCACTGCGAGTAAAAATTAATTCGTAATCATTTCCTTAGGCACACGCTTATTCATAATCCGAAACCATAAAGGTGGAATCATAGCTAAAACCATAGAAGTTGGATAGCCATAAGGCATTTGTGGACTTTCATCATGGCAATCTAAAACTTGATATTTTTTTGAGGATTTGTAATGATGATCGCTATGTCTAGTGAGTTCATAAAGTACAATTCTACCAATAACATGATTAGAATTCCAGGAGTGCATTTCTTTAACACGTTCGTAGCGACCAGACTTAGTTGGTAAACGCAGTAAGCCGTAATGTTCAATATAATTAACGGTTTCAAGTAGAATAAAGCCAACAATCCCGGCAAAAAAAGCAAATACCAAAGCTGTTTTTCCAAAAATTATAAAAACCGCAATTAAGTAAGTCATCTGAAAAATCACATACCAAAACATATCGTTCTTAATTGAAAAGAAGGATTTATTGTTATTCTTTAATAACTTATTCTGAATTTTCCACGCACTAAAATATTGACGAATTGTTGAGGTCAGCCAAAAGGAATACACGCTTTGATTATATCTTGCCGTAGCAGGATCTTCAGGTGTGGCAGCATTTAGATGGTGTCCAAAGTTATGCTCAATATAAAAATGCATATAAAATGAAGGTAAAAGCAATGCTTTACCTAAAAAACGCTCGTTTGTAGTTTGTCTGTGACCAAGTTCGTGAGCAACGTTTATTCCGTTGACACCGAGAACAATTCCAACAGAAAAAATCAATCCAACAAACTCGTAGGTTTGCAATGTGTTGCTTGAAACTACAGACAACCCATAAATGGCAATACTAAAAACTAGCGGAAGATTTAAATAGAGCAACCAATCAAACACCTTTCGTTTTAATTTACTTTCAGCTTCATCAGGTTGTAAATTATCTGTATCGACAGGAAAAATAAGTTCCAAAACAGGTATACAAACAAAAGCAAAAATTGGTGTAGACCAGACCCAGTAGCCTTTTAAAGTTAAACCCAAAAAAGCTACAATCGGAATTGAAAATGCAGCTAAGTATTTAAAGTCTTTCATCGAAAAAGTTATTTTTCGTTCCCTTGAAAAAAGGAATCTCTTTTAATTTGAACCCAATTTAACACTCAAAACCCCTAAATTAACAGAATCTTACCAAACTTTACGAAATAGCTATTAAAATAAAATTGTAGATTAGTCAGTTAGAATAATATATGAGCAATTTTGAAACCATAAAACATAAGTTAGAGCAGTTCGTTAAACGGTATTACACCAATGAATTACTTAAAGGCGCGATTTTATTTTTCGCGATTGGCTTACTGTATCTTATTGTTACACTTTTTGTAGAATACATGCTTTGGTTAAACCCGACCGCGAGAACTATTCTATTCTGGACATTCATCGTAGTGGAGGTTGGCTTGTTCATTAAATTTATCGCAATCCCGCTATTGCACTTATTTAAGCTTAGAAAAGGAATTAATTACGAAACAGCCTCTAAATTAATTGGAAACCATTTTCCAGAAGTTAACGATAAGCTGTTAAACGTCCTTCAATTAAATCAAAACCCCCAACAATCTGATTTACTCATAGCTAGTATTGAGCAGAAATCACATGAACTACAGCCAGTTCCGTTTAAGTCTGCTATAAATTTTAAATCGAACACTAAGTATTTGAAGTATGCGGCAATACCTATTGCGATTTTAGTGTTGTCTTTTTTAACAGGTAAAATAAACTGGTTTAGTGATAGTTATGAGCGTGTGCTGAATTACCAAACGGCTTATGAGCCACCAGCACCATTTCAATTTTTTGTAATTAATGAATCTCTTCAAGCTATTGAAAATAAAGATTTTAAATTGAAGATTGCAACTGTTGGTGATGTTATTCCTGAGAACGCACAAATCAAATTTAATAACCAATCGCACTTTTTACAACAATTAGCACCTGGCGAATTTCAATATGTATTTGGTCTTCCAAAGGAAGCTGTTGAATTTACCCTGTTGGCAAATGATGTAGTGTCTAAACCTTATCTATTAGAAGTGGTTAACACACCAAATCTGGTGAATTTTGAAATGGTTTTAGATTATCCTTCTCATACCAAAAAGCGAGATGAAGTTTTAAAAAGCACGGGTTCGGCTGTTATTCCAGAAGGTACAAATGTCACCTGGAAAGCGAAGACTAAATCAACTACAGTAGTTCATATATACGCAGAAGACACCTTAACTTTTAGGGCTAGTGAAAATAGCAGTTTTGAAACGTCAAAACGCTTATATAAAAACTACAATTATAGCATTACCACGAGTAATAATAGCTTAAAAGATTACGAGAATTTAGCTTATAATATTGATGTCGTAAGAGATATTTATCCAGAATTAAGTATAAAAGTTCAAAAGGACTCCATAGATCAACAAAGCCTATATTTTTATGGACAAGCAAGTGATGATTATGGTTTAAGTAAGCTTCAATTGGTGTATTATCCATCTGAAGATGAGTCTAAAAAGGTGATTGAGCCTATTAGTATTTCAAAATCTAATTTTAGTGAATTTGTAAGTGCGTTCCCGAATCAATTTAATCTAAAAGAAGGAGTGAGTTACCAATTGTATTTTGAAGTTTTCGATAACGATGCACTTCACAATTATAAGCGTACTAAAAGTAGTGTGTTTAGTTATAGAAAATTAACCAAAGAAGAAGAGGAGCAAAAGCAACTTAATGAGCAAAATGAAACTATAAAAGATATTAGTAAAACCTTTGATAAACTTCAGGAACAAGACAAAAAGCTCGAAGAGTTGTCTAAAACTCAAAAAGAAAAAGAAAGCCTCAATTTTAACGATAAGAAGAAATTTGAAGATTTTCTAAAACGCCAAAAGAATCAGGAACAGTTGATGAAGAATTTCAACAAAAAGCTTCAAGATAATTTAGAGGAATTTCAAAATGAGAAAAAAGAAGAAGACCAATTTAAGGAAGACTTAAAGGAACGTTTAAAAGAGAATGAAGAGCAGCTTAAAAAGGACGAAAAGCTACTAGAAGAACTTGAGCAACTTAAAGATAAAATTAATAAAGAGGAGTTTGCACAAAAGCTCGAAGAACTTGCGAAACAAAACAAGAATAAGAAACGAAGCATGAAACAGCTATTGGAATTAACCAAGCGTTTCTATGTGATGAAGAAAGCGGAAAAGATTTCCAAAGAACTTGAGAATTTGGCTGAGGAACAAGAAAAATTATCAGAGAAAGAAAAAGAGAACACTAAAGAAGCACAAGAAGAATTAAATAAAGAGTTTGAAAATGTTCAAAAAGATTTAGATGACTTAAAACGAGAAGATCGTCGTCTTCAAAAACCAATGGATATTCCTAGAGATGAGCCATTAGAAGATGGAGTAAAATTCGACCAAAAGGAAGCTAAAGAAGCACTTGAAAAGCAAGAGCAAAACGAAGGTGAACAAAAACCGCAAGAAGCTCAAGAACAGCAACAAAAAGCCAAGCAAAAGCAAAAGAAAGCTGCTAAGAAGATGAAGGAGATGAGTGAGATGATGAAGCAAGCCATGTCTGGTGGAGGCGGTGGTGGTGGAGATCAAACGGCTGAAGATATTGACACCCTTCGTCAGATATTAGAGAATATTCTGCTCTATTCATTTGACCAAGAGTCCCTTATGAACACATTTAGAGAAATTGATGTCAATAATAATAAATACGGTAAGCATATAATAGAGCAAAGTAACCTTAGAGAACACTTTGAGCATATCGACGACAGCTTATTCTCTTTATCACTAAGACAACCTAAAATTTCAGAAAAGGTAAACTCACAAATTACAGACGTCTATTTTAATATAGACAAGGCGCTTGGACAACTTACTGAAAATAGATTATATCAAGGTGTTTCGTCTCAACAATATGCTATTACAGCAAGTAATGAATTGGCGAGTTTTTTAAGTGATGTTTTAGATAATATGGAAATGTCTATGAATCCGTCACCTGGCTCTGAAGGTGAAGGTGAGCAGTTGCAAGACATTATTATGAGTCAAGAAGAGTTGAATAAGCAAATGGAGGAAGGGGTAAAGAAAAGTGAAGCCGGTAAAGAAGGAGAAAAAGGCAAGGACGGCGAAGGTGAAAAACCTGGCAAAGAAGGTAAAGATGGAAAAGAAGGAGAAGGAGAGAAACCTGGTGAAAAAGGAAAGTCTGGTAAAGAGGGGGAGAGTGGAAAAGGTGGTGAGAATGGTAAAAGCGGAAAGGAACAAGGAAAAGAAGGTGAAGGCGGAAAGAATGGTAAGAATGGAAACCAGAAAGGTGAAGGGAAACAAGGTGGAAAGGATGGAAAAAATGAAGGAGAAGGATCTGATGGTGAAGGCGAAAAAAATGACGGTTATGGTGAAGGCGGAAGCGAGGAGCAAAATGGTGAACTATTCAAAATATACCAACAGCAACAACAATTAAGACAAGCTTTAGAGGATAGAATGGCTAAAGAAGGAAAGATTGAGTCCGCGGGTCAGTTAATAAAAGAAATGGAGGATATTGAGCTCGACTTATTAAACTCTGGTTTCACTAATCAGACACTTCAAAAAATGATGGATTTACAACATCAGTTGTTAAAGTTAGAGAATGCTACTTTTATGCAGGGACAAGATTCTAAACGTAAATCGGAAACGAATAAGCAAGAGTTTAACCAAACAAATCCGAGTCAAATTCCAACGGCAAAACAATATTTTAATACTACAGAAATATTAAATCGTCAAGCACTACCTTTGCAGAATCATTTCAAGAAGAAGATTCAAGAGTATTTTAAAAAGGCCAATGATTAGTTTTAACTACGAAACCGATTTTGAGTTAGAGAATTCAGACGAAGTATCCAATTGGATATCAAAGACAATTTTAGAAGAGAATTGTAAAGAAGGTGAGATAAATTACATCTTTTGTTCTGACGATTATTTAATCAAATTGAACATTGATTTTTTAAATCATGATACGTTAACAGACATTATAAGCTTTGATTATACAGTGGGAAAAGAACTACATGGCGATATTTATATTTCTATTGATAGGGTCGAGGATAATGCATCAGATTTCAACGTGTTGTTTAGAGATGAAATTAACAGGGTAATGATTCATGGTGTACTTCATTATTGCGGTTATAAGGACAAATTGCTAACAGATAAAGACATAATGCGCGCTAAAGAAGATTACTACTTAGCAAAGCGTTTATAATTATTACTTTTTCATTGTATATTTGCGGGTTAAAATTTTTAGAAACTAAATTGTTCCACGTGGAACAAAAAGAATTATGATATGTTTAATGATGTTTATGATGTTATTGTTGTAGGGGCTGGTCATGCAGGAAGCGAGGCTGCAGCGGCGGCTGCAAATATGGGAAGTAAGACATTATTAATTACAATGAATCTTCAGAACATTGCACAGATGTCTTGTAATCCCGCAATGGGTGGAATAGCAAAAGGACAAATTGTAAGAGAGATAGATGCACTTGGTGGTTATAGCGGGATTGTTTCAGACACGTCTGCGATTCAATTTAAGATGCTTAACAAATCTAAAGGTCCTGCAATGTGGAGTCCGAGAGTGCAAAGTGATAGAATGCGTTTTGCTGAAGATTGGAGATTAATTTTAGAGGGTACTCCAAATTTAGATTTTTATCAAGATATGGTTTCTGGTTTAATAGTTGAAAATCATAAAGTGGTTGGTGTAAAAACATCACTCGGAATTGAGGTAAAAGCGAAATCGGTTGTGCTCACAAACGGAACGTTTTTAAATGGCTTAATTCATATCGGTGACAAGAATTTTGGAGGGGGCAGAGCGGGTGAAAGAGCTGCAACCGGAATTACAGAACAACTCGTAAATTTAGGTTTTGAATCTGGTAGAATGAAAACAGGGACACCGCCAAGAGTCGATGGGCGATCCTTAGATTATTCTAAAATGACAGAACAACCTGGTGATAAAGTACCGGAAAAATTTTCTTATTTAGATACAACGAAAGCCTTGCTAGAACAAAGGTCTTGTCATTTGACTTATACTAGTGAAGAGGTTCATGATTTGCTTCGAGAGGGTTTTGATCGTTCGCCAATGTTTAATGGTAGAATAAAAAGTGTTGGACCTAGATATTGTCCTTCAATTGAAGATAAAATTAATCGTTTTGCGGACAAGGATAGACATCAATTATTTGTTGAGCCGGAGGGTTGGAATACTTGTGAGGTTTATGTAAATGGATTTTCTACGTCCTTACCTGAAGATGTTCAGTTTAAAGCTTTGCGTTCCGTCATCGGTTTTGAAAATGTAAAATTCTTTAGGCCTGGCTATGCTATCGAGTATGATTATTTTCCACCTACACAATTAAAACACACACTGGAAACCAAGTTAGTTGAAGGTTTGTATTTCGCTGGTCAAATTAACGGAACCACGGGTTATGAGGAAGCTGCGTCTCAAGGATTAATGGCGGGTATAAACGCAAGTTTAAAAGTGCAAGAAAAGGAAATTTTCACGCTGCAACGTGATGAAGCGTATATAGGTGTTTTAATTGATGATTTAATTACAAAAGGAACTGAAGAACCTTATCGCATGTTTACATCTAGGGCAGAATATAGAACATTGCTTAGACAAGATAATGCTGATTTTAGATTAACACCTAAAGGCCACGAAATCGGTCTAGCTTCTAAAAAGAGATTACTACGAATGCAGGAAAAGGAATCTAAATCTGATGCCTTTGTTCAGTTTTTTAAAGATACAAGTGTAAAGCCTGATGAAGCAAATCCGGTTTTAGAATCTAAAAATTCGGCGTTAGTCAAACAACAAGACAAAATGTTTAAGTTGTTTGCAAGGCCAAATATAACTATTGATGATGTTCGAAAATTTGGTGCAGTAGAGGATTATATTCAGGGCAATAATTTAGACACTGAGGTTATTGAGCAAACCGCGATCCAGGTTAAATATGCCGGTTATATAGAAAAGGAAAAGAATAATGCTGATAAATTAAATAGACTGGAGAACTTAAAAATCCCAGATGATTTTGATTATTTAAAATTGAAGTCTATGAGTATAGAGGCGAGGCAAAAATTAACAAAGATAAAACCCGTAACCATTTCTCAGGCATCTAGAATTAGTGGAGTTTCTCCTAACGATGTTTCTGTTTTATTGGTTTATCTAGGGCGATAATTAAAATGTTCCACGTGAAACAATTTATTCCTGCGAAGGCAGGAATCTCATAAATGAAAAGTAATAAAACAACATATCTAACTGTAAAAGATTATTCCGTTTCTGGGGAAGAATTCCAATTACTACACAATAAGGAATTAGATATGTTAGAAACGTTTCCGCAGCCATTAGCCGAAAGGCTTTCTGAGTATTACAAAAGTGACGACTACATTTCACACACAGACACAAAACGAAATCTCTTAGAACTCGTTTATCATTCCGTTCGTCAAATCGCTTTAAAACGAAAACTGAAACTGATAAATTCATTTGATTCAGAATCTAAAAACCTTTTAGACATTGGTTGTGGCACAGGGGATTTTTTAGTAACTGCTTTAAAAGATAATTGGACGATTACTGGTATTGAACCAGACGAAAAAGCTAGACAAATTGCAAAGTCAAAAACAAATAATTCTGTTTTTGAAATAGAGCAATTAGAAAAACTAAAACCGCACAGTTTTGATGTGATTACCCTTTGGCACGTTTTAGAACATTTACCAAATTTAGAAATGCATACGGCATTGTTTAAGTCCTTATTAAAATCAAGTGGCACTTTAGTAATTGCAGTTCCTAATTTTAAAAGTTACGATGCTCATTACTATAAAAACTTTTGGGCAGCTTATGACGCGCCAAGACATCTTTGGCATTTTTCAAAAATAACGATTGAAGAATTATTTAAAAAGGAAAACCTTAATTTGGTTAAAACTTTACCAATGATTTTTGATGCCTATTATGTAAGCTTACTTTCAGAAAAATATAAATCAGGATTCATGAATCCATTTAAAGGTTTTTGGATTGGATTACGATCTAATTTGAAAGCAAGAAGCTCAAAAGAATACTCATCACATATTTATATCCTAAAAAGCGAAAATACTTAATATAAAAAGCGCCCCTTTAAGATTGGTGAGTGTCATAGATAAATACATTAGAGAAAAAAGAAACAGCCTTAAAACGCTTTATTTGACTTTATTTTTAATAGACGATCAAAATACATTGTGGTTTATAAATAGATATTATCAATAGTAAAAGTTTTCATGAAATCATAACCGAACTTTTATACATTTGCAAAAATTTAATTTAAATATTAAAATATTCACTAATTGTTAATTAATAGAAATATCATGATTAAAAGAATAATTGTTTGCTTAGTTATTTTGGTTGCTTTTGCATCTTGTACACAACCTGAGAAAACAGGTTTTGTAAATAACTCTGAACTTATAAATGAATATCAAGGGAAAAAAGATATTGAAGATAAATATAAACTTAAAGACGAAGCGACAAAAAGGAAAAGTGACAGTCTAGGTCAGGCTTATCAAATGGAGGCGTTAGGTTTACAACAAAAATTAAGTAAAATGTCTGAAAAAGAGCAACAAGTTGCTGCACAACCTTTTCAGCAAAAATGGCAGTTAATAGAACAGCAAATGAAATCTGATCAACAGAAGTTTCAAAATGATTTTCAAACAGAAATTGATTCGTCTATTGTTGAAGTTGCAGATTTTATAAAGGGCTATGCTAAAACAAATGGTTATTCTTATATTTTTGGTACTAGTAATGTTTCTAGAAGTGTAATGTATGGCAAAGAAACGAATGATTTAACTAAAGAAATTATTGAAGCTCTTAATACATCATACAAAGAGTAAAAATAGTCTCAAGTATAAATTCTATTTATAAGATAAATATTTCAGTAAACATCGAAAGCCGAGCTTATGCTTGGCTTTTTTTATGAAGTAAACGGGTCAATTTGATTGACAAGTCTGTAAGAATAATCTTAGAGTTACCATTGCGTTCTATGTGATAAATAGCGTCTTGTAATTCTTCTGAAATTTCTAAAATATTAGAATCGTGAACAAAAGGCGCAAAGTTTTCAAGCTTAAAGTTTTCAGATTTTGGCTCTAAATAAACGAGTTCATTTGCCTTATAATTTAATAACAGTGCTTGTCGAAAATAATTTAAACAAAATTTGAGAAATTTCTTTTGTGTTTCTCGTCCTGTTTTGGCAATTTCTTCACTCCAAGAAATTAAATCGTGGATTGCACTTTTATTTCCTTTTGCTTTAAAGGCAGAGCGTATCCAAATTACAAACCACTTTTCAAATTGAATATCTTCACTATCTTGGTAAATAAGATCACAAGCCTTATTGTAATTCCCATTTGCCTGATGCGCAATTTTTGTTGCTACAGAAGTTTCAATATGGTAATTTTTCACCAAGGCTTCAGTAATAGCATCTTCTGCTAAAGGAGGAAAATGTAAGATTTGACAACGCGATCTAATGGTATTAATAATTTGCTCTTCATCTTCAGCAATAAGAATAAAAATAGTTTTCTCTGGAGGCTCCTCAATTAGTTTTAAAAGTTTATTTGCACTAGCGGTATTCATTTTTTCAGCCATCCATATAATCATCACTTTGTAACCACCTTCGTAAGACTTTAGAGATAAGGATTTTACAATTGCCAAAGCTTCATCAACACCTATTTGGCCTTGTTTATTGTCAACGCCTAAAAGTTTATACCAATCAAATAAATTACCATATGGTTGTTGGCTTAAAAGTTGCCTCCATTCTTCGAGATAAAAATTTGATACAGGTTTACTTTTTACTTTGTCGCTCGTTGTTACAGGAAAGGCAAAGTGCAAATCTGGATGAGAAATATTATTAAACTTAAGATTACAAGAATCATTTCCACCTGTGTTTTCACTATTGATATTGCCACACAAAATATATTGCGCATAGGCCATTGCCATTGGCAGAGTTCCAGAACCTTCTGGGCCAACAAATAATTGGGCATGTGCAATTCGGCCTTTATCAACGCTTGTTGTAAGGTGTTTTTTTATATGTTTTTGACCTAAAACTTCAGAAAATAACATAAAGCAAAACTATATAAAAAATTTATGTTTCTAATCTTTATATTTGTCTTTCAAAATTTATAAAATGAAGACAATAAACGATTTCAATTTTCAAGATAAAAAAGCATTAATTCGTGTAGACTTTAATGTGCCGTTAAATGATAATTTCGAGGTAACTGATGCCACAAGAATAGTATCAGCAAAACCTACAATTATTAAAATTTTAGAAGATGGTGGAAGCTGTGTGTTGATGTCTCATTTAGGACGTCCAAAAGGAGTTCAAGATGAATTTTCTTTAAAACACATTATTAATAAAATTGAAGATGTATTGGGTGTAGAGGTGAAATTTGCTAGTAATTGTGTTGGCATTGAAGCTGAAGAAATGGCAAATGCTTTAGAGCCTGGAGAAATTTTATTACTCGAAAACTTACGTTTCCATGATGAAGAAACGAAAGGCGATAAAGATTTTGCAAAGCAATTATCTAAATTAGGTGATATCTATGTTAATGATGCTTTTGGAACAGCGCACAGAGCGCATGCTTCTACAACTATAATAGCTGAGTTTTTTCCAAATGCAAAATGTTTCGGACTTTTATTAGCTAAAGAAATAGAAAGTATTAAAAAGGTGATGGACGATGGTGAAAAACCGGTCTTAGCAGTACTTGGTGGAGCAAAAGTCTCTTCTAAAATCACGATAATAGAAAATATATTAGACAAAGTTGACCATTTAATAATTGGAGGAGGAATGACATTTACCTTCATTAAAGCGCAAGGCGGCAGCATAGGTGATTCGATTTGCGAAGATGATAAAATGGAATTAGCCTTAGATATTATGAAGCAAGCAGAAGTTAAAGGTGTGAAAATACATTTACCTATAGATGTTATTGCTGCTGATGCCTTCAGTAATGATGCAAATACGCAGATTATAGATGTAAGACATATTCCAGATGGTTGGCAAGGTTTAGATGCTGGCCCAAAATCTATAGAAATTTTTGATGCTGTTGTAAACGAGTGTAAAACGATTCTTTGGAATGGGCCTTTAGGTGTTTTTGAAATGGAAAACTTTGCCAAAGGCACAATTGCTTTAGGAAACTCAATTGCAAATTCTACTAAAAACGGTGCGTTTTCTTTAGTTGGAGGTGGTGACTCTGTGGCAGCTGTAAAACAATTCGGTTTTGAACATAAAGTGAGCTACGTAAGTACTGGAGGAGGTGCTATGCTAGAAAGCTTAGAAGGCAAAACATTACCAGGTATTGCGGCTATTTTAAGCTAAACAGCAAAAAAATACTATTTTAGAGCTTCCAACGTTTCAATAGCGTTGACTATTACGAATCAATTTTGTGGACTATGACATTAAAGACGTTTTTATTGGCTTGCTTTTGCTTACTTGTGTTTAGTGGATTTTCTCAAACCAAAACCGATAGTATTGTAAAGAAACAACCAGTAGTTGTAATTACTCAAGATTCGGTTATTGATGGGAAGCTTATTACTCCTCAAAAAACCATTCCGGCAGTTGTAGATTCTTTAGGAATTAAAAATCTTCAAGATTTACCTGAAGCTGCAGAATTAGATGAGAAATGGTTAGAAGAACTATATAGTAATTCACTTTTTGATACCATTTATAAGTCAGTTACGGAGCTGAAATACGAGCCTGTTTATTATCCAGAGCTTTCAACGGATACTTTAAAAGCAAGGTTAAAACGTCTTAATGCCAGAACACCTTTTAATGTAGAATACAATAAGTCTTTAGAGAGCGTCATTAAAAGTTACCTAAAACATAGAAGAAGTTCTTTAGAACGACTCATGGGTTTAAGTCATTTCTATTTCCCAATGTTTGAACAAGAATTTGATAACTACAATATTCCTTTAGAAATGAAGTATCTCGCAATTGTAGAATCTGCTCTAAAACCAAGAGCACGTTCTAGAGTCGGCGCAACTGGGTTGTGGCAATTTATGTACGCTACTGGCAAAGAACACGATCTACAGGTGAGCAGTTATGTAGATGATCGCCGTGATCCTATAAAATCTACGACAGCGGCTGCACAATATTTAGGGAGACTATATCGCATATTTGGAGATTGGGACTTGGCTTTGGCAGCATATAATTCTGGCCCAGGTAATGTAAATAAAGCGATAAGACGTTCAGGTGGCTATAAAAATTATTGGAATATTCGCCAAAATCTACCAAGAGAAACAGCCGGTTATGTGCCTGCATTTTTAGCAACCATGTACATTTTTGAATATGCAGAAGAACATGGCTTTAAACCAGATCGACCTGCATTTCAACATATCGAAACGGATACTGTTCACGTAAAACAAATGATTTCATTAGATCAGGTTTCTGAAACGACCGGGGTAAAGATTGAAGAATTACAGTTTTTAAATCCAGCATACAAATTAGACATCATTCCTAAAGTAGAAGGTAAAACCTATGTATTAAGACTACCTAGAGAAGCTGTTGGAGTATTTACGGCTAATGAAGATGAAATTTACGCCTTTGCAAATGCAGAATTTAATCAACGTGAAAAACCATTACCACAGCTTATTAAGAATGATACTAAAATTCGGTACCGTGTAAAAAATGGTGATTACCTGGGTAAGATTGCTAGAAAATATGGGGTAAGAGTAAGTCAGATAAAACAATGGAATGGTTTAAGAAGCAACAATTTAAAAATAGGACAGCGACTTACTATTTATCCTAGAAACCATAGCCCCTCAACCGCATCAAAAGCCCCAAAAAAAGTAGTTAACGCAGCAGGAAAACAGACCTACAAAGTAAGGTCTGGGGATTCATTTTGGACTATTGCGGAAAAATTTTCTGGAGTTTCCGTTCAAAATATTAAAGATTGGAACGATATTAGTAGTAACAAACTCAAAATAGGAATGACATTAATCGTTTCTAAATAGTTCAACCAATAAAAACGTAAACTTATGAGAGCTTTATATTCTATACTATTTTGTGTAATGTTATTATCATGTGGTGATAAAAAGGATGGTGATAAAAAAATATACTTACCAGGATCAAACGGCAACTTAAACAATATTTCGGTTGTTGTAGATAATCAATTATGGGAAGGCAATGTTGGCGAAAATATCAGAAATATTTTTGCTGCCCCTTTAAACGGTTTGCCAACACCTGAGCCTATATTTAGCATGAGGCAGATTCCGCCTCAGATTTTTGATGGTTTTGCCAGGCGAAGTAGAATTGTACTTAAAATTGAAAAAGGCAATGTGGAAACTACTACAAAAATTGTTAACGAAGCATTTGCTAAGCCACAAACCGTTGTTGTAGTTGGGGGAAAAACAGATAAAGATATCATTGCACAATTAAAAGAAAATAGAGATAAAATAATTGACGCTTTTAATAAAGAGGAAGTAAAGGAGAAACAAAGGCGTATTAAGCTATCGTTGCTGGCAGATGAGGATATGGAAAATAAATTAGGATTCACTATAAATATTCCTTCGGCCTATAGAATAAGTAAGGCTACTGACGATTTTTTCTGGTTACGAAAAAACCTTAGTAATTCTAAAACTATGGAAATTATGTTTTACGAAGTGCCAATAGAAAGTTTTTCTAGAGGAGATAGTACTATTGTAGATATTGTTAAGATACGAGATCACATTACAAAAACCAAAATCCCTGGTGAAGATAATATTTACATGGCGGTTGAAGATGCGTATGCACCAGCGTTATTTAATAAAATAATTGATAACAAACCAGCTTACGAAGTGAGGGGTTTGTGGGAAATGAAAGGATACACAATGGCAGGACCATTTATTACTTATGCTATTGAAGATAAAATTAATAATCGCTATTTGATTGCAGATGGCTATGTTTATGCACCATCATTAGAAAAGCGAGACTATATTTTTGAGCTAGAGGCGATAATTAAATCGATAACTATTAAATAATAAAAAAGCCAACTTTAAAGTTGGCTTTTTTATGTCTTTTTAATTTTTTTTTATTCTTTCTCTTCTTTGTCGGTTGACCCGTCTTTATTTACGTCTTTACTAGCGTCTTTAAATTCTTTTATTCCGCTGCCTAATCCCCTCATTAATTCAGGAATCTTTTTGCCACCAAAAAGCAACAAAACAACAACGACAATAAGAATTACCTGGGGTGCGCCTATCCATAATGGGACAATGTATAAACTCATAATTTTTAATTTAGTTTACAAAGTTAGTAATTATAGTTTAATAATAGCGTTGTTAAGTCAACTTTAGGATATTATCATGGCAGTATTTCAGTATTTTAACTAATTTTGTTTTGATGGCGAAAAAGAAAAAAAAAGAAAAGAAATTTGCTAAAAAGCTACTTCACAAGTATCGTTTGGTCATTCTAAACGAAGATACTTTTGAAGAGCGATTTGCTATTAAACTAACGCGTCTTAACGTTTTTATCCTCACATCATTATCTGCAATAACCCTTGTGTTTTTTACTATTTTACTTATTGCATTCACTCCGTTAAGAGAGTATATACCCGGTTATTCATCAGCAAAGCTAAAGAAGCAAGCGACGATATTAAATTACAAAACAGACTCTCTTGTTAACGAACTAGAACTCAACAAGCGTTATTATGCTTCAATAAGAAAAGTGTTGACAGGCGATGTGGCTACATTAAATTTTAATAGAGATTCTATTTTGCAAGCTGCAAACAATGATATTGATATTTTACAAGTTACTACAAACAAGGAAGATTCATTACTTAGAGAAAAAGTTGATAAGGAGGATAAGTACAATTTATTTGACTATTCTGGAGATAAGTCTAATTATGTGTTATTTCCACCAGTTAACGGAACGATTTCAGAAGGTTACAATATCGAAGAAAAGCATTTTGCGGTAGACGTAGTTGTTGCCACCGATACTCCGGTTAAAGCGACTGCTGATGGAACTGTTATTTTTGCAGAATGGACTGTAGAAACAGGTTATGTTATTATTATTGAGCATAATCAAGAATTAATTTCTGTTTATAAGCACAATTCAGCGATTACTAAGTCTCAAGGAGATCTAGTAAAAGCAGGAGAGGTCATAGCTATGTCTGGTAATACAGGTGAATTAAGTACAGGGCCACATTTACATTTTGAGCTCTGGAGCAAAGGCTATCCAGTAAATCCAACTAATTTTATTGATTTTCAATAATGTCATCAGTTAAAGCAGCACTTTCAAAACCTTTTGCAAAATATATTGCGAAGCGTATTAACAAATGGTCTAAAAAGCCAATTGAAACTCAGCGAAAAGTTTTTAAAAATCTTATTTCTGAAGCTAAGCATACAGCTTTTGGTAAAGATCATGGTTTTGACACCATTAAATCTCACGAAGATTTTAAAGCTAAAGTTCCAATAAGGGACTATGAAGAATTAAAACCTTATGTAAAACGAGTTGTAGCGGGAGAGGAAGATATTCTTTGGAAAGGAAAGCCAATATATTTTGCAAAAACATCGGGCACGACATCAGGCGCAAAATATATTCCTATTACAAAGGAAAGCATGCCAACACATGTTGAAGCAGCTAGAAACGCAATTCTACTTTACATCC
>RCNE010000799.1_pt1 | contig 16978 bp, 18 predicted proteins | sample 2041361 | NCBI WGS metagenome assembly RCNE01 (sample SAMN09708229, study PRJNA481090) | Marine sediment metagenome, whole genome shotgun sequencing project.
GCGCTCGCAAGGAAACAACTCTCGGGCATAAGTAGTAAGACGAAAAGCCGCCGCCTTGTTAGGACGAATGCGATAGCCCAGGTCATCTGGGCTCGATGGAACGTCGGTATCTATCGATATCGCCTAAAGCACGTACGTTGGTATGTGAGCTGTGCGTTGAGGGACTACACGATGCACACCCAATACCAATACTGGCTGTGCTTACGGGACCTCTTGTTGATTCTCGACAAAGAGCGGTGGCTGCCTTCACTGCGCGGAACTTGGTGTCGTCCTGTTGGCGCAGGTAACCGGACCAAGGTAGGCGAGGACGCATAGTTGCAAAAACTCCCTTGTCTCCATGAATTTAGCCAGTCTCGATTTTTTCGGAAAATTTATCGGCAAAAGCCGGTTTTTTTTCTTTCTCTCAGTAGGCTGGGATTGATGGGTAGTCAGATCTTGATCGCCCAATATTGAAAACGTTTTGAAATGAGGAGAAACGAATGATGAACAATGATGGGACAGGTGGTGCTGCGGGTACCACTGTAATTGGGCAGGCGTGCTTTCTGCCCGCGCGGGCGGACGTAGCTCTGGAGAGTGCTCTTTTCGCTATATACCCGGATGGATGTGACGTGAGTACTGGGAGATGGTTGTCGAACCTTGATGACAAAGTGGCTCCCGTAACCTCCAACGACTCCGGCTTGAGAGATTGCCCTGTCGCAGCTGTCGTATATGTAAAAGTTACTCGTAGTGTTCTTGCGGTGGCGACTTATGTTGACGATATCAACGAAGACGACCTGAAATCGGTTCGGCGGTATTGTGCTGACCGTGCTATCCGGCTGTTTCCGGTTGAGAGGCTTGAGAGTTACTCGGCGGAGCTTTTGAATAGAGTAGCGGAGTGTGAGCAAATCGGGCTAGACCCAAATTTGTACCCGCATTTCATACCGGAAGCTCGCTGTCCAAACTGCGGCGGGCCGCTGATTCACAAGACTAAACGACCCACGAAGAAGCGTAATGGTCTGTTCTACGCATGTGCTCAGCACTATCCAGGTCACTACGGCGCTGTAAATTGCACTCATGGTTATATTTGCGGTGCAGACGAGATCTTCGGTCATCTAGACCCAGACTATCGGGACTTGAAGTATCGGCTAAAGGACGACTTCAATGAGGCGACCAAAGAGTCAGATTGGGCGTAATTTCATTGCTAAATGCAGAACGACAATGGCCGGTCATCTTACGGTGACTGGCCTGTTCTGTATCTTCGTTTGCTGTGAAGGAACCGAGCCCAACTTCTATGTACTAGTTGGGACATTACGTTACTGACTTTTACACTGCCGAAGGCAGGAATTTCTCGAATTCCACGGCTTGCAAGCCAGCATGAGTCGTCGCTGTAATTACCACGACAATGCCGATGCCGAGAGCTTCTTCCAGTTACTCAAACGTGAACGCATCAAGCGACATATCTACTCCACAAGGAACGATGCACGCACCGACATCGTCGATTACATCGAAATAGTCTACAACAGCAAACGGCGAAACAGTTTCAATAATCTGCTGTCGCCGGTAGAGTATGAATAGAAATTTACAGAACGACTGGTAAGTGTCTAGAGAATCGGGAGCGATTCACATATCGTTTCTGTGTTCATCAGTTTTTCAGAAATCTTTCCTAGTCTCACCAAGGCTCAAGCCAGTGACCATAGATTGGGGGTAGTTCAGTATTCTTAACTTCGAAAGGCATAAAATGCGCAATCTTGATGATGAATTACTCGCTTCTACTATCTCCTTCAATGTTGTAAATCGTCAACATGAACTGGCCAAATGGGAAGCTTTGGCCAAGGGTATAGGTAAAAGTGCGTTATACGCACGAAATTCATCAAACCCGTCTGCTTCGGATTTTGAAAAAGAAATGAAACGTTTAGAAGGCTCTGATAATGCCACAAGTTTTTCTAGTGGCATGGCAGCAATTAGTAATGTGTTATTTGCGATCTTATCACCGGGCAATCGCATTATTGTAGGCAAAGACACTTATGGTGGTGCAGGACATTTATTCACTCGCATCTTTCCCAAATGGGGTGTTGTTGTCACTATGGTTGACACTCTAGATGAGAGAGAATTTGAAAAAGAAGTAAGCAAGGGCTGTGACCTACTGTATCTCGAAACACCAACTAATCCGATGTTGAAAATTCAGGACATCGAAAAATTATCAGCAATGGCGCATCACGTTGGCGCAGCCGTAGTAATTGACAATACTGTTGCAACACCCATTAATCAAAAACCTATCTTACTAGGGGCAGACATCGTGATTCATAGTGCCACTAAATTTCTTGGTGGACATGCCGATGCTCTAGGAGGTGTGGCATGTTTTGACGATAAATATGCAGATACCATCATGCAGCACAAAGAAATACAGGGTGCATGCTTAGGCCCTATGACAGCCTATCTAATCACCAGAGGAATGAGAACTCTTGATGTGCGCATGGAAAGACACAATCAGAATGCTCATGATCTGGCCTTATGGCTAAGAGATCATCCGAAAATCGATGCTGTGAATTATCCTGGTTTAGAGGGCCACGAGAGACACGATTTGGCACGCAAACAGATGAAAGGGTTTGGGGGCCTACTCAGCTTTTCATTAAAGGGGGGTGAAAACGATCTTTATAAATTATTTTCCCGCTTTAATTTGGGGGTATTGGCTTCCACTTTAGGTTCTGTGGAAACTATGGTTGGAACACCTTCTACAACAAGCCACGTTGAATGTACACCCAGAGAACGCGCAGCTTTGGGCATGCCTGATGGTTTAGTTAGATGTTCTGTCGGTTTAGAGAAGATCGACCAGATAATTAACGACTTTGATCAAGCACTAAGTTTTTAGTTGTAAACATGTAAATAGGGGGTCAGCCTCTTGAAAGTGGCAGATGGATTGGTTTGGTATCCGACGATTACATGTTTCCAGTGTGTGAGTGGAGTGCATCCCTTCTGCCCCGATGATGGATCGAATTGAGACATACTTCTGAACATCAATCATGGATCGAGCACTCGCAAGGTGTCAATACTTCTTAGTTGCCATATCACCCTACTATTTGCATGTGCTTCCGAGCCCAATAAGCCCACTAAGTGATCCGAATATCGTTTGTTGGTCTGTGCTTCAGCTCAATATGCAAAATTCCACAACGACAATTCTCGACTAGAATGATTGACGAGCATCTGGCTACCGCTAATCCGCAGGCATCCAAGGGTACGGCCCCATCCAAAGGTCTAGCAAAATACGCCACGCATTCATTTCGAGCCAGTCGTCATAGTGTGCCCAATGTGCGTATTGCGGCAACTCGACGGCACCTGGAATATCATCAGCCGGCGTTCCTTTTTGAAACTCAGCAAAGATGGCGTTTCGTAAGTCACCGTAAAACTGTCGTTCTTCTTCGACATGTTTTTTGTTGCATCCGAGTGGCACTTCTGTGGCAACAAGCGCGCTGTGTGAGCAGACCGCAACTGTGAACTCGAGCTCAAGGATTTCACCCAGTGTTCGCTCGGTCTCACCAATATTGAAGTCGGGCATGATATTGAATCCGACTCGATTGGGTGTGACGACGTCTGCGATATAGGCAACGTGTTTTTCCGGGATGACAAAAATTGTCATCCCGAGCCCATGATTGAGACCCAGATAGTGGTGTTCGATGGTCAGATCACCGATTTCGATCTCATGGTGACTTCCATCCCATACCACATCAGGCGGAGACGTGTCCTGCCCAGGATTGGCTGCCAACCATTCTGCTGCCCGCTTGTGCATGACGGTTTGCGCGCCCTTGTTCTGGAAAACCTTTCCACCACTAGAGTGATCCCAGTGATTGTGTGAATGAAACGCGAACTTGACGGGTTGATCGGTCACTTCGCTGATTGCCGCGAGCATCTTTGTGGCATGGTCCGAACTGACCGTTTCAAAGGCAACCACGCCCTCGTCAGTCACTACGAACATGCTGTGATATCCACTCCCTCCGCTGAAGCTGTATACACCAGGCGCGATTTCGTGAGTGTATTCAGATGGCGTTTCGGCGTGAACCAGACCCGCGAAGCCAACGACGACGATAGTCGACGCGATGCGCAATTTAGTAAGTATGTTCATAACGATTTCCTTAATTATAAGAAATTTGGAGAGAACTCGGTGTCGTCACATTCTTCATGCGTCTAGCCAATCATCTACGAGAGGCGAAATAATAGAGTGTCTCTTAGGGTTGATTGAGCACGAAATGAGAACGCAGGGGCCCTCTCTGAGACTATTAACATTCATCTGCTACCTGCTTAGACTGGTTTCTTCAGCAATGCGTTGTTTCACAACGGACTGTTCCATCCGATCGAATGATAGTCGGGATGCGACCTCGCGAGCGCGACGGCCGGTTGAGTGATTCCACGGTCGGGGCTATTAGCCCGATCAAGCAAGGGTACCAAAAGATGAGTGAATTCCGGAACGGCTGGAAGCCATTGTTTGCCGCAACCATAGGAACTATGTGCGGCATATTTACGCTCACAATGTATACGCAGGGGTTCTTTGTTGGGCCGGTAACCGCCGAGTTTGGATGGAGCGCGCCGCAGTTCTTTCTGAGCTATACGGTTCTCTTGTGCTTCGGTTTAGTCACTGGGCCAGTCGTCGGATCCTTGGTCGAAAAGTACGGTCTTCGGAAAATAGGAGTCTTTGGACTTGTCGGGCATTCAGCCGGCTATGTTCTGCTTTCCTTCAATACGGGTTCTTTGACTTTTTGGTACGCCAGTTTCGCGGTACTGGCAATCCTTGGAGCAGGCTCTCTGCCCATTGTGTGGACTGGCGTACTAAACGGCTGGTTCCAAAAAAACCGCGGTAAAGCTATCGGCATAACAATGGCCGGTACTGGTTTGGGTGCATTCATTCTTCCGCCGGTCGTCGAATTTCTAATATCCAATTATGGCTGGCGCACCGGCTACCGCGTATTGGGCATCGGTGCATTCTTAGTTTCTTTACCAATCGTCCTCACACTATTTCGTGAGTACGAAAACAAAGGCTCCGCGGGCGCTGGATCGAACGCAGAGGCGAACGGATTGATCTCTTGGGGCATGACGAGAAGCCAGGCAATGCGTACAAAACGCTTCTGGATTCTGTCTGCAGTGCTGTTCCTGACGGTGATTGTGATCGCCGGAGTGATGTCAAATTTTGAGCGGATCATGACGTCAAAGGGGCTTGACCGCAGCACTATCGCAACCATCGCCGCCATTTTGGGATTCACCATCATAGTAGGACGCCTTACGGCTGGTGTTTTGGTTGACAGGTATTGGGCACCAGGCGTTGCTGCTTGCTTCTTCGTGATGCCAATAATCGGGTTGCTGCTGTTGAGCGGGGACGACATCACAATTTTTGAATCGGTCGCTATTGCTATTCTCATTGGACTTGCAGCAGGTGCCGAGCTGGATCTGCTGGCGTATCTAACGAGCAAGTATTTCGGCCCCGCACACTATCCGGCGATATTTGGAGCCATTATTGCCTTTTTCACTGTCGGCGGCGGTATCGCGCCGCCTATCTACGGCGCGGCGGCGAAAATCTTAGGCGGATATTCGACTGTCTTGATCGCATCGGCGGCTGCGTTGGCCGTATCGATTGGCCTGTTTCTGATGCTGGGGCGGTATCCAGACGAAGAACAGCGCGCAGTCGTTGAATAGAGCCGGCTCGAATCGATACCAATAGGAATCAACATGCAAAAACGTGAATATGATTACATCGTTGTAGGCGCAGGCTCTGCCGGCTGCGTTCTGGCTAACCGACTCAGTAAGAGTGGAAAGTATTCAGTACTGGTTATGGAGGCTGGCAAACCTGACAAAGCCCTTACTCTTCATGTTCCTGGATTCGTCGGTATGGAACTTCCCAGCCCACGGCACAACTGGTGCTACTACACGGAGCCACAAGAGCAACTGGGCGATCGGAAGATGTATTGGCCGCGGGGCAAGACCCTCGGCGGATCTTCCAGCATTAATGGCATGATCTACGTGCGTGGCCATGCGCGTGACTATGATGAATGGGTCGGCTTGGGATGTGACGGCTGGTCATTTAAGGATGTACTTCCTTACTTCAGAAAGAGCGAAGATTATGAAGGGGAAAGCGACGACTACCGCACCAAAGGTGGGCCACTGCACGTTAGTACGAAAAGCAGCATCAATCCGTTAAACGAGGCCTTCATCAAGAGTGGTGAAGCCATGGGCTTGCCATACAATGCGGGGTTCAATGGCGCTATTCAGGAAGGTATAGGTCGGTTCGACACCACCATTAAGGATGGCAGACGGTGGTCAACTGCAACTGCTTTCCTGAAACCTGCGGTGGACAGAGGCAACCTGTTTGTTGCTACAAAAATGCTTGCCCACAAGGTTGTCTTTGAAGGAGCACGTGCATGTGGCGTTGAGGTGCGCCATCAGAACGAGACATTCGTAATAAAAGCAAACAAAGAAATCATCCTGAGTGGAGGCGCCATAAATACGCCCCAGTTGCTCATGCTTTCAGGTATTGGCGAGCAAAATGATCTAAAGGAAAAGGGTATTGAGGTTAAGCATCATTTGCCTGGCGTGGGCAAGAATTTGCAGGACCATTTGGACACCACTCCATTGGCTTTGTTAAGCCAGCCAATATCGGTAAAAAGAATGTTGAACCCCTTCAGAGCACTATACGCTCTTGCAAGATGGTCAATGAAGAAGCCTAGTGAGCTGTCTGGGTCCATTGTGCCAAGTGGGGCCTTCTTCAGGTCCGACCCATCTGTTGACCGTCCCGACCTGCAGTTACACTTGATTCTTGGTATGGCCGACGAGCCACACGGATTCAAGCTGCCCACTAAGCACGGTATGGGTATTCACTGCTGTATTCTTCGCCCAAAGAGCAGAGGACATATTGGGTTAAAATCAAACAACCCGGAAGATCATGCTCTGATCGAGCCAAACTACTACAGCGACCCTCATGATCTGAACTTAACCAGGCAAAGTGTTCGGTTTTGTCTGAAGTTAATGCAACAGGAACCACTTAAGCCCTATCTCAAAGAGCTCTATGGTCCATGGGAAGGTACAAGTGCTGAAATGAATGATGATTCTCTAGATGACGTGATTCGTGAAACGTCAGAGTCCATTTATCACCCGGTTGGCACTTGTGCGATGGGGGCTGTTGATGATGCGGTAACTGTAGTTGACCCTCAGCTCAGAGTTAAGGGAGTCCAAGGCTTGAGAGTTGCTGATGCATCTGTAATGCCAAGAATCACAGGCGGTAACACAAATGCGCCAACAATTATGATTGGTGAAAAGTGCTCTGATATGATTTTGGAAGATACTCGCTGAATGAACCTAATCGGTTGCCGCATTGCGTTTCGCAATCTTGTGTTGATCTTCTGATCTGCCAATTTGCCAGTAACTACTCGCATACAGTTGCTGTCGAGTAACGTTCAGTTCTGACTTCAGAAAGCGTCGTATCTCGATAACCGACGAAAACTCTCCGGCAACCCATACTGACGCCGGCTGTTTCGGAATAGACAATCGTCTGATGTGCTCAAGAAGTACTGTGTTCGCCCTGTCAGGATGAGGGTTCACTACCCAGCGCACTTCAACGCCCGGCGGATGGAGCAGTTCTTGCTTGTCTTCGCCGTCGATGATTTCAAGTATCGCGATACCCTCCGCCATATCGGGCATCATCGCGAGGTTTGCTGAAATTGCCGGCAGCGCGCTCATGTCTCCTATCAAGAGAAACCATGCTGCTGATGGGTCTACCAGCTTCTTGGCACCCGGGCCGTGTATGTCGATAGTGTCGCCGGGTTGCGCGGACTTAGCCCAGTTTGTTGCGGGCCCATCTACGTCATGCAACACGAAATCTACGTCAAACTCTTGATTCTCTTGGTCATGGTTTCGAATCGTATAGGTACGCAGCATTTCGCCACCATTACTGTCAGGCAAACACAGCTTGAAATAGGCGCTGTCCTGTTTCTCAGGAAAATTCGCAAGTCCCTCGCCGCCGAGCGTAAGGCGCAGCATATGGGGAGATATCTTTTGCCTGCGAACAACTTCCACTGTTCTTTGGTCGGAGTTGGCCATGTCAGTCCTCAGTGCGATCGATGGCAGTGAGCGTTTCGCAAAAATTGGCAAGGATCTGGTAGAGCTCATCGGGTCTGTTCATGCTATCTCATTTCGAATCGGGTTTCGTGGGGCTCCGATATCTGGAACCTCCACTTCCATAATATCATCAAGAATACCGTCACAAGGTCACAGCCGTGATTTGTATGGATTTATTGTTGGCTAAGCTTCTGAGAAATTACTTACCCTGTTAAAGAAAATCATTGACAGAGTGCTGAGAGTTCGATTATTATTTAACACGTTAAATATATAAACGATAAGGCTTCTATATGACCGCTCTCGAAGATAATATTCAAAAACTGGACCGTTATCTCGCACGGTTTCGTGAGTCGGGCATATCGAATCGCATCGCCGGTAAAGATCAAAAGGGTTCCGGTGGTACGTTCGAGTCGAGGTCTCCTGTCGACAAAAGTCTTATTTGCGAAGTGGCCCGCAGCAATGAGTCTGATGTAGATGCTGCGGCCGAGGCTGCAGCGGCGGCGTTCCCTGCTTGGCGCGATATGCCTGCTACTGAGCGCAAAAAGATTCTCATCAACGTGGCTGAAGCAATCGAAGCCCGTGCCGAGGAAATAGCGCTTTGCGAGTGTTGGGATACTGGCCAGACAATACGCTTTATGTCCAAGGCGGCCTTACGCGGCGCGGCGAACTTTCGTTATTTCGCTGACCAGGTTACGGCAGCCCGAGACGGACAACACCTGCGATCACCGACACTAATGAATATCACGACCCGGACACCTATCGGCCCTGTCGGGGTGATAACGCCGTGGAATACGCCATTCATGCTTTCAACCTGGAAGATCGCACCAGCGTTGGCCGCTGGATGTACGGTCGTGCACAAACCAGCGGAAGACTCACCGCTCAGCGCACGATTGCTCGTCGAGATAGCAGAAGAGGCTGGATTGCCACCGGGTGTGCTGAATTACGTGAATGGCTATGGTCATGACGCAGGCAAACGACTTACTGAACACCCGGCGATCAAGGCCATCGCCTTTGTCGGAGAGAGTCGCACTGGTTCAATGATTACGAAGCAGGGCGCAGATACGCTCAAGCGGATGCATCTGGAACTCGGTGGAAAGAACCCGGTTGTCGTTTTTGAGGATGCCGATCTCGAGCGCGCGCTCGATGCTGTGATTTTCATGATCTACTCGATCAATGGCGAACGCTGCACGTCATCTTCGCGCTTGTTGGTTCAAGACACGATTAAGGAAGAGTTCGAAGCAAGACTGGTTGAACGGGTCAACAAAATCAAAGTAGGGCATCCACTCGACCCGGCAACCGAAATCGGTCCGTTGGTGACAGAGGAGCACTACAACAAAGTGGTGTCGTATTTTGATATCGCTAAAGAGGATGGCGCGGAAATTGCCGCTGGTGGTGAGAAGGTTGGCAACGACGGATATTTTGTGCGCCCCACGTTGTTCACGGGTGCCAACAACAAGATGCGCATTGCTCAGGAAGAAATTTTCGGGCCGGTACTGACCTCGATTCCGTTCGCTACGGAAGAAGAAGCGCTTGAGATGGCCAACGATACACAATATGGACTTACCGGCTATGTGTGGACAAACGACGTAACCCGCGCGCTGCGTTTCACGGACAAGCTTGAGGCGGGAATGATCTGGGTGAATTCCGAGAATGTTCGTCATTTGCCGACACCCTTTGGAGGCGTCAAGGCATCGGGTATTGGCCGTGATGGCGGAGATTGGTCGTTCGACTTTTATATGGAACAGAAGCACGTTGGATTTGCTACTGGGCAGCACAAAATCATGCGCCTCGGTGCCTGACAGGAGAGAATCATGGGAGAAATCGTACTTGCAGCAAAAATGACCCACGTTCCGACGTTGTTATTGTCGGAACAGGACGGACCCATCAAGGGTAAGCGAGCAGCGGGCATCAACGGTCACCTTGAAATTGGCAGGCGGGCAAAAGAACTCGGAGTAGACACAGTGGTGATTTGTGACACTCATTGGGTCGTCAATGCCGGATATCACATTAATGCGAATCATAGTTTTGAAGCCCTGTTCACGTCGAATGAGTTCCCGCAGTTTATTCAGGACCTGGAATACAAATACTCTGGGAACCCGGCACTGGGAGACGCAATTGCGAAAGCTGCGACCGACAAAGGTGTCGCCACGCTAAGTCACCACGTCGATAGCCTGGAACTGGAATATGGCACGCTGGTTCCCATGCGTTTCATGTCACGTGAGCATGAGATGAAAGTAGTGTCGATAGCAGCCTGGTGTACCGTGCACAGTCACGAGGAAAGCCGCGTTATTGGTGAGGCGATTCGCGAGGCCGTGGATGCCTCAGATAGCAAAGTTCTGCTGGTCGCATCCGGATCTCTTAGTCACAAGATCTGGGCCAACAAAGATTACGTTGCGAACAATGGCACATTTACGATTAGTTCAGAATTCAACCGGCAGATGGACCTGCATGTAATTGAAATGTGGAAGAATGGTGATCACGAGACATTTCTAAAAATGCTGGGCGACTACGCAAGACACTGTTCCGGTGAAGGCTCGATGCACGATACCGCCATGCTCTATGGAGCACTTGGCTGGGACAAGTACGATGCCAAATGCGAAGTCCTGACTGAGTACTTTCCGTCCTCTGGTACCGGCCAGACCAATGTAATTTTCCCTGTGCAGTAAATACCGTGATTCTTTAAAGGACGAAAATATGCGTTTTGCAAGTTATTCCGCCGATGGCGAGACATTCTTTGGTGCGGTTACGGAGCAGGGCATGATCGACCTGTCGATCGAGTTTCCTCAATGGCCGTCGCTGTACGATGCTGTGGCCGCGGGCGGCTTGCCTCAACTTGAGGAATCAGCCAAGGGAAAAGCGGTAACCCATGAAGACTTCGTTTACGAGATGGTAATGCCAAATGCACGACGTATCCTATGCGTCGGCGTGAACTTCCCGAACCGAAATGCTGAATATAAAGACGGCAGTACTCAGCCGAAATATATGTCGCTGTTCCCACGCTTTGCCAGCGGTTTCACGGGTCATGATCGCCCGTTGATTCGTCCTCCCGAGAACCACACGCTCGACTACGAAGGTGAAGTGGCCATCGTGATCGGCAAGACCGGCCGGCGAATCAGCCAGGTCGACGCCTATGATCATATCGCGGCGCTAACCATCTGCAATGAAGGAACAATTCGTGACTGGGTCCGGCATGCGAAATTTAATGTCACCCAGGGCAAGAATTGGGACAACTCGGGCGCCATCGGGCCATGGCTGGTTCCGTTCACTGATGCCGCACAGTTGGATGATGCGCGCATTATTACCCGCGTGAACGGCGAAATTCGTCAGGATGATGTGCTGTCAAATATGATGTTTCCGATCCGCCGGGAAATTGAATATATCTCGACTTTCATGACCTTGCAGCCGGGTGACATTATTGTTACCGGCACACCGACCGGAGCAGGTGCGCGGTTTGATCCACCTAGGTATCTAGAACCTGGTGATGTGGTCGAAGTCGAAGTAAATGGTATCGGCACCTTACGTAACACGGTCGAGGACGAGTAAGTCTGACTGATTACAATAAAGGAGATCGAAGGTGATAATTTTCGTTGGAGGTTTGATTGGCGCGGGTAAATCAACGATCGCTAAAGGGCTGGCCAGTCATTTCGATTTCCCCTATTTCGACGTCGATGAAGTAAAGAAGGTCGTCTACCAAAAGGATCCGGATTACGAGAAAAATCTCCGTGAGGGGATTCCCTTTAGTGACGAAACTCGGATGGAGGTCTTTCAAATGGTCTGCGATGATCTGGAGAGGCTTGTCGGAGAGCTTCCGCATATTGTTGTTGATGAAACCCTGCACAAAAGGGAAATCCGACACGTTTTATATGATGAAGCCCGACGAATAGCGGGTGGGTTCATCGTCATATGGGTGCATGCCGATGAGGATCTGATCCTGCAGCGGCTGGGCGGACAAAAGAGAGAAGGTCACATTCTCGACGATCCTCTGCCGATGCATCACATGTTGCGAAAGGAGTTTGAGAACTACAAGCGTTGCATTATTGACTGTCCAAACAACGAGACTTCCGATGCCGCGATTGATGACTTGGTCAACCTGATTGAGAGCATAGGCTTGCTGTCGCAGTCCTCGCGAATCGGCGGCTGATTTTGGCGTTTATTCGGAGTCTTGCAGATGGCCCATTGGATATCATTGGCGATGTTCATGGTGAGCTAGAGGTGCTGGAGCACCTCCTTGAGAGGCTCGGCTACGATGCCAATGGCAACACAGCAGGCGGCCGCCAGCTGGTGTTTCTTGGCGATCTGGTTGATCGCGGCCCGGATAGTCCTGCCGTCGTAGATAGGGTTATGCAACTCGTGGACAAGGGCGTCGCTCAATGTGTACTCGGTAACCATGAGCTATTGTTGCTATTGGGTCGTGCAATTTCCGGGAACGGTTGGTTCGTCCAGCCGAATCCGAATGAAGCTCCGGGTGAATTCGACTCGGCACGCGTTGACCCTTCGAAAATTGATACGTATCTGGAGTTCTTCTCCTCTTTGCCCATTCTGCTCGAGAACGAGTCTCTTCGCATTGCACACGCATGTTGGCACGCTCCGTCGGTCGCACAACTTCGATCAGATGCAAGGCTGGAACTGAGCATTGCTGATCTGTATCGGTACTATGAGGCAGATGTTCGCAAACGCCTGAACAATGCTGAATTGGCACACATGGTTGATCAGGAGAAGATGTTCTATTCCGTGGCGCTCAACGACCCGAATTGGGTGGCAGATATTCTGCCTGCCCACGCCGAAGCAGAAATCATTGCCAGAATGAGTAATCCGATTCGAGTAGTTACCTCCGGAACCGTCGAAGTTGCGGACAAGCCATTCTATGCAATGGGGCAGTGGCAGATGTACTACCGCTCACAATGGTGGAATACATACAGTGATGAGAAACCGGTTGTTATCGGTCATTTCTGGCGCCAATTTGATGACGCCGTAGAAAGAGTGTCGGGTGTATTTGGCAAAGACGTTCTTGAAGGCATCCCGAGTCATGCCTGGATGGGATCAAAGGAGAATGTCTATTGCGTCGACTATAGCGTGGGTCAACGCCATCTTGAGAGGCGTGGCTCCGAGGGGCGCGGCGAATTTCACGGCAAACTCGCTGCACTCAGGTTGCCGGAATGCGAAGTGCTCCATGACGACGGCAATGTTATCCCCGTCGACAGTGCCAATATACTATTCAACAAAACTTAACTAGATGTCTATTCATTGTTCACTCCTAGCTGCTAATCCTCATCGGTTTTCCCAAGGTGAATGCGAGGCAGTTGCAGAGTTTTTCGAATGCACGTATTATATTTAACATGTTAAGAGATTTTCAAAAGACGGCTTCAAAATGCCACACCTGATCGTCGAATATTCTGCAAACCTCGAGGCTGATATCGATATCAAGGGCCTGGTTCGTACCTTGCATGAAAGTGCAGTTTCGATCGATGCGCTGCCGACAGGCGGTATTCGGACGCGTGCGGCACGTCGCGACACTTTCATGGTGGCCGACGGCGACCCGAGCAACGGCTTCGTGAACGTCATATTGCGCATAGCGGAAGGGCGATCGGTAGAGGTGCAGAAGGAAACCGGGCAGTTGTTGTTCGGCGTTCTTGCCGACTATGTCCAGGAGGTCTATGACAGACGGCCATTGGCTCTGTCTTTTGAGGTTCAGGAAATCAATCCGGAAACGCGCTGGAATCAGGGCAACGTTCGGGATTACATGGCGCAACGTGCAGCCAAGAAGAAAAGTAAATGAGTCTCTATTATTTGCAAAAGTTTCTGTACGTGCTCAACCGTGATGAGGATGCACAGCAGCTTTATCACGACGATCTCGGTGGTTTGCTTTCAGACTACGGACTGTCGGATGAGGAACGTACCGCGCTCGTCGAGGGCGATATCGGCTTGTTGTACGTGTTAGGAGTCAACGGCCAGATACTGATGCACTACGCGGCGTTCCTGGGCATTGAATGGTTCGACTATCTGGATCTCATGCGAAAGGGGACTGAGCAACATGGTCCGGTACGCGATGGTGTGTACGCCACAACTGGTGGAGGCGACAGTTTTACCGCCGAAGGTCAGCAACGTGATCAGGAGAACAGCCCGTGAGTTTGGTCTATGCAGGTGTGCTGAGTCATGCGCCGGGTATTACCGGCAGGGCTCATCTTGCCAACAATATCGAAAGACGTGACGAGTTTTACGCCGCTCTGGATAAGCAAAGGCAGGATATCGAGGCGTCAGGTGCCGAGGCTTTAGTCGTGATTGCGGCCGAGCACTTCGGCAATTTCTTTATGAATAACATGCCTGCGTTTTGTATAGGCATTGGGGAGAAATACACCGGCCCCATCGAAGACCCTGAATGGCTGAAGATTCCGAAAACAACGATCCCGGGCGCACCCAGTATAGCTCGCAGGCTAACGGACGAGATTATGCAGACCGTTGACACAGCCTATGCCGAAGAGTGGCGGTTTGACCACGGCATCATGGTGCCATTGCACTTCCTTACACCTGATTACAAATTGCCCATCATCCCGGTCAACATAAACTGTCAGGGACCGCCGCTCACGCCGCTGCATCGCGCCTGGGCATTTGGTGAAGCAATACGACGCGCGGCTGACTCAATCCCGGAGAAGATCGCGATTGTTGGAACAGGCGGTATTTCGCATTGGCCGGCAACGCCGGACTCCGGAAAGATTAATGAGGAATGGGACCGCGAATTTCTTGATCGACTTACCCGATTCGATAAAGACGGACTATTGTCCTACACCGATGAGGAGACTTATCGTGACGGCGGGCAGGGCGGTTTCGAGATTCGCACCTATATCGCGGCTGCGGCTGCGGCGGGCGGACCATGTGACGTGGAATTCTATACGGCCGAATTACCCATATTTGCGGTCGGTTGCGCGGTCGCGAAATTCGAAATTCGCAGCTAGGGTTTGTGAATGAATCCTAATAGCCTGCCGGCGACGAGCTTGAGCCGTCGCTAGAACAAAATTGCGCGGCGAGTTGGCGTGCGGCATTGCCGATCAACAGTGTATCGACCCCGACACCCACGAAGTTGGCTCCACAGTCAGTGTAGTGGGCTACCTGTGTGCTATCGAGGCACAGGAGACCTGCGTACTTCGATGCACTGCGAATAGTGCGAATACCATTGCTTACGGCTTCGATGACCTCGGGATGCGAGACGTTGCCGGTGTGGCCCATCGATGCCGATAGATCAGAAGGCCCGATAAACACACCGTCAATGCCCTCGACATTGGCGATCGCTTCCAGGTTTTTGATGGCAGTGGTTGTTTCAGCCTGGACAATGACGCAGATATTTTCATTCGCGTTTTCCAGATACCCGGGGATCGTATTCCACTTCGAAGCTCTCGCCATTGACGTGCCCAGACCACGACGACCTGACGGCGGATACTTGACGGCAGCAACAACGTTAGCCGCCTGTTCCGCCGTATCTATCATCGGCACGATGAAGCTCTGTACACCGATATCGCAGAGTTTCTTCAGTAGTGCTGGACTATCGTCAACAGGTCGCACAATCGGGGCGACGTCATAGGGTGCCATAGCTTGCAAATGCGACATGATGTCACGCAGCTCATAAGGCCCGTGTTCGTGATCGATCAACAGCCAGTCGAAACCAGCGCCCGCCATCATTTCTGCAATGGTGTTGTCAGGAATTCCCAGCCACAGGCCGAATTGCGGTCGTCCGGAATCGAGTGCTGCTTTGAATCGGTTGTGAAGCTTGTTGGTCACGTGAACATTACCTCGATTTTGCCGAGCGGACCGTAGTCCGCAAGAATCCTGTCGCCCGGTGTCACCACGACAGGCCTTGTAAACGATCCGGCGAGTATTATCTGGCCGGGTTCAAGACCAATTCCGTGGGCCGCGAAACGCTTGCATACCCAGCGAATGCCGTGGGCCGGATGCCCCATGATGCCACCTGCGAGGCCCGTTTCCTCAATTTCGTCGTTCAGGTACAACATTGCTCCAGCCCAGCAAAGATCTATCTCGCGCGGGTCAATTCTCTGATCGCCGAGAATGTAACCGGCATTGGCGGCATTGTCAGCGATGGTGTCGAACACATTGCGCGTGTATCCGGTCTCCGGGTCTACGCGGTGGCTTCGTGCGGCGATTAGTTCGAGCGCCGGAACGACATAGTCCGTGGCACGCATGACATCGTCCACGGTTACGTTTTCGCCCGCCAGTGGTTCTTTCAAAACGAAGGCAAATTCGACTTCGATACGTGGGTCAGTGAAATCACTGGCTTTGATGTTATCGCCGCTTTTGAAAGCCATATTGTCGAGCAGAATGCCGAAGTCGGGAGTGTCGATCTTCATAGCCATCTGCATGGCTCGGGACGTTAGCCCAATCTTATACCCGGTAACCTCGCGACCGTCCGCCAATTTGCGACTTACCCATGCTTCCTGAATAGCGTATGCATCAGCCATATCCATGTCTGGATGGCGCAACGTTAGTGGGGTAATCTGGGTGCGGCTTTGTTCCGCATCGTAGAGTTGCTCAGCGCAGGCTGCGATTTCCTTGTTGGACAGCATGGTGTGTACTCGTATGGACTTTGATTGGCTTTAAATGTAACGTGTTAAGTAATTTAGTGTCAATGTTCTGCGAGAGTATTTATATCGGGATCATGGTTTATGGCGAATAAAAAATCACGCGATCAGACTCTTCGTGAGTTTGACCGGTCTCTCCCAATGACCCTGCTGAAAGCGCGCGAGGCCGTGATGCGCAAGTTTATGCCGGCACTCCGGGAACACGATTTGTCAGCGCAGCAATGGCGAGTACTGCGTGCGCTCAATGAAGCGAGTAGCAAGGATGCGAGCGAAATTGCTGACCAATGTGCAATCTTGATGCCGAGCTTGTCACGAATCTT
>RCNE010000800.1_pt1 | contig 16976 bp, 14 predicted proteins | sample 2041361 | NCBI WGS metagenome assembly RCNE01 (sample SAMN09708229, study PRJNA481090) | Marine sediment metagenome, whole genome shotgun sequencing project.
CATGGAATTCATGTCGGAACTGGCCGACCTTGCTCCGGTGCAGGTGGAATCCTCCGGATTCATCGAGCTTCGCTGGCACTTCCACTTACCGTCCGCTGAATCATACGGATTGAAGACTTGCGATGACGCGTAGACCACAATCAGCCAGCTATCAATGCATACTGCTGGCCGTACTGATGCTGGCAGCAGGGAGCGCCGCGGCGAGTGATTCTGCGGCCGAGATTTCCGTGAAGGCGGCAATCGTGCACAAGATTGCGAAGTTCGTATTCTGGCCCGACTCTCGTTTTGAGGGGAGCCGACAACCGTTGCGTTTCTGTGTGCTGGGCGATCCAATGACTTTGCAGGCTTTCGAGAAGCTGAGCGGCAGGTCAATCCACGGACGCCCCATGCGCGTATTGCCGGCACCAGAACCGTCCGCCGTCTCATCCTCCTGTGACGTCCTCTATCTCGATGGCGCCCGCCAGCAAAGTACGGAGGCCTGGATTGAGTCCGTAAAAGGGCAACCCGTGCTGACTTTCGGCGACGCCAGTGAGTTCGGCGGACAAGGCAGCATTGTCACGATGATGGTGCGTCGCAATAAGGTTCGCTTCTCAATTGACCTTGACGCAAATAAGAACACGGGTCTGCGCATTAGCGCGCAGCTCTTGCAACTGGCCGCGACAGTCGACGGATCGGGGTCCTAGGCCATGGCAAGGTTCGTATTCAGTGACTTGCCGATCACCAAGAAACTCATGTGGATCATGCACGGATCCACACTGCTGGCCGTGCTTCTCGCGTCAGTATTCTTCGGCGCTTCCGAGGCAATTAGCTACAGGCAGGCGACGATCGATCAGATCGCAACCCTGGGTGGTGTCATAGCCACGAACAGTACCGCCGCGATCACGTTTGAAGACAGCGACCTGGCTGGGCAGGTACTCCGTTCGCTGGACGCCAATCAGGAAGTGATGTCGTCGCACATATTCCTGACAACAGGCGCGCTGTTTTCATCGTATAGCCGGGACCTTATGTCACGTTCTGCATGGTTCAATGCTTCTGTCGACATCCGGAGTTTGTTGGAAAAAACGATCGCATCGGGTGAGCCGCAACAGCGTTTCGCCGGCCTGAAGTACGTCGATGTCGTGCGGCCGATAGTTTTCGACGCCGAAGTCATCGGCTACTTGCACCTGCGCACGTCATTGGGTCCCTTTGTCGCGACTCTAAAGCGCGTCGCAGTCGTCGCGTTGATCGTTATACTGCTGGCTCTCATCGTCGCCTACATACTCTCGTCACGGCTGAAATCGGCCGTCTCTTTTCCAATCCTGCGTTTGTCGGACCTCATGAAGCGAGTCAGCAACGACCAGGACTACTCAGTTCGAGCAACACCCCATTCGGGGGATGAGATCGGCGCCCTGATGCTTGGTTTCAATGACATGCTCGAGCAAATCAATTTGCGCGACGAAAAGCTCGCATTCGCAAACCAGGGATTATCCGACGCATTCGAGGAAACGGTCAAAGCAAAGGAGGCGGCAGAGCTGGCGAGCAGCGCGAAGAGCGATTTCCTTGCCCGTATGAGCCACGAAATTCGCACGCCGATGAACGGCGTTCTTGGAATGACAGAGCTGCTGATGTCGTCGGATCTGACCGGCAGCAAGCGAAAATTCGCCGAGACCATCCAGCAATCCGGTGAGGCGCTGCTCGCAGTCATCAATGACATTCTCGATTTTTCCAAAGTCGAGGCCGGGAGGCTGACGCTTGAGGATTCGGATTTCGATGTCTGCGATACCGTCGAGGGCATCGTCGACCTGCTGTATACGAGTGCTCAGCAGAAGGGTATTAGCTTGATTGGCGCGATAAATCCGGACGTCAAACCCCGCGTTCGCGGTGATGCGACCCGGCTGCGGCAGGTTTTGATGAATCTGGTCGGTAACGCGATCAAGTTCACGAGCGACGGCGATATTGTTGTCGGCCTGACTCAGCTAAAATCCGAAACGGGTAAGATGGAACTGCACTTCTATGTGCACGACACCGGCATCGGTATTGCGGCGGAGCAACTCTCGCTGATTTTTGACAGTTTCGCGCAGGCTGACGTTTCGACTACTCGGAAATATGGCGGCACCGGTCTGGGCCTCGCCATATCGAAACAGCTGGTTGAGCTGATGGGCGGCGAAATATCGCTTGAAAGCGTGGTAGGCGAGGGCTCCATATTCAGGTTCAGTATTCCGCTGGTCGCCGCGAACCAGGAGCCTGCTCCGGCGGATTCGCTTCTTGATGCTCTGATTGGTGTGCGTGTGCTGGTTGTCGATGACAATCAGATCAACCGTGACGTATTTGGCCAGCAACTCTCGGCATGGCAGGCGGAGGTTTCGACGGCTGACAGCGCAGGAACGGCTGTCGCGTTACTGGAAGCGGCGACACAGCGTGGCGAGACGTTCGACCTCGTTCTGCTCGACTTCTATATGCCAGAAACAGACGGGATGGAACTAGCGGCAATGATACGGTCTCGACCTGAATTCGGGCAGCCCGGGCTACTGATGCTGAGTTCCGTCGATTTGGACTCCGTGCCGCAACGTCCGGAGGCAAATTGTATCGATCTGTACCTGCCAAAACCCGTACGGCGCGCAGTTCTTCACGAATCCATAATAACCGTGCTTCAGGAAGGCCGGGTCGACAAAAACGAGGTCACGGCACCGCTGTCCGAAACGCTGTCCGAAGACGTTTCATTCGGGCTCACGGCTCTACTGGTCGAGGATATCCCCATCAACATGCAGGTTGCGCGACTCATGTTGTCCAGTCTCGGGTGTAACGTGGTTGAGGCGACAAACGGACAGGAAGCCCTGGATAGTATTGTCGAGCATCGACCGGACATCGTATTTATGGACTGCCAGATGCCGGTCATGGATGGCTACTCGGCTGTGCGCATTCAGCGGGCGCGCGACGCAAAAGCGGGCATACCGCGATTGCCCATCATTGCGCTGACTGCCAATGCCCTCGAAGACGACCGACAAAAGTGCATCGATGCCGGGATGGATGACTTCGTCAGCAAACCGTTCCGCAAGGATGACCTCGTTGAAGCGCTGCGACGCGTTATCGGCGTATCTGGACTGACGAGGAGCAAGGTTCCAGATGCGTCAGAAACGGTGCCAGCACGCACAGAAACGGCCTCTGTGACGGACGGCCCGATTATCGACAGGGGTCCGCTTGATCAAATCAACGATCTGGATCCGAACCAGAATGGCGAGCTACTGAACAATATTATCGATACCTACTGCGAGAATGCCGAAGTCCTGATGCGCGAACTTGCCGAAGCGGCAAGGGGACAAGACCTTGACGCGGCCGTCAGGGCCGCACACTCGCTGAAATCATCGAGTGCCAATGTTGGTGCCCAGCGCCTGGCAGCGCTCTGCCGCTCGATGGAGCAGCACGGACGACGCGGTGATATCTCCGTCATCCTCGAAAATCTGGACCCGGCATGGGACGAATATCAGACAGCCGTCGATGAGCTTGTCACCAACAAAACGGAGGTTGCCGCGTGAGTGAGCCTTGCGGAAAGCGAGAACTGGTGATTATCGCCGACGATGACCCTACGATCCGAACCCTGATGAAGACCTCGCTGGTCAAAGATGGTTTCGACGTAATTGACGTTGAGAACGGCGCTCTGGCTTGCCTCGCGTTCGCCGAGCACAACCCGGTAATGGTGTTGCTTGATGTCGAGATGCCGATTCAGGATGGATTCACGGCCTGCGCCCAGATCAGGCGCTTGCCCGATGGGGCGAATGTGCCGATTGTGATGGTCACGGGGCGCGACGAAATCGAGGCGGTCGAGGAGGCCTACAAGGCCGGCGCAACTGATTTTATCGCAAAGCCAATAAACTGGCCCATCTTCAGTCATCGCGTGCAATATATTCTGCGCGCCAGCAAAGACTATCGCGACATGCGCCGCGTTGAGATGAAGAACAAGGTCTTGCTGAACGCGATTCCGGATACATTCGTCGTGCTCGAGAACGACAACAAAGTCGTCGACTTCATTGCCGGGAACTTCGATCATCCGCTTACAAAGAGGAACAACAAAATTAGTGCCCTGACCGATTTTTTGCCGACCAGTGTCGCCAGGGCATGGCGAGAGGCACGTCATTTCGTTGATACCAAGGGCCGGGCGACGCGAATCGAGTTCGCGATCGACCATGGCGATGACGATCCCAGCTACTACGAAGGACGCTTCGTACCCTACGTAGAGCGCCGCATACTGGTGCTGGTCTCGGAGATCACAGCCCGTAAACTCTCGGAAAAGCGCATCCATCGGCTGGCCTTCTTCGACGCCCTGACCGGATTGCCGAATCGCCAGTCGTTTCGTCAGCAGTTAGGCGGCATGATCGACGAAGCGAAGGAAAAGAAGGAGAAGGTCGCCGTGCTGTACGTCGATCTGGACAATTTCAAACGGATCAATGACACCCTGGGTCCTACCATCGGTGACCGTGTTATCAAGGAAATCGCGGAACGTCTTTCCGGAGCTGTCCGGGCTGGTGCTGTCGACGGGCTCAGCGGCGACAGGCCGGTCGGTGCTGCCCGACTTGGCGGTGACGAGTTTGCCTGCGCGATATATGATTTCGAAGACGACGAGGCGCTGTCCACTATTGCCGAGAGAATCGGCGATCAGCTTCGTCAACCTGTCGCTCACAATGGCCACGAGTTCGTAGTTACGCCGAGTGTCGGTATTTCTATCTACCCCGATGATGCAGACAACCTGGAAGATTTGCTAAAGAATGCCGATGTAGCAATGTACCAGGCAAAAGACGCTGGCAGGGACGCCGTGCGTTTTTATTCCGGGACGCTTGCCATTCGGTCACTGCACGGACTGGCACTTGAGAACGATCTTCGTAAGGCCCTGGAGAACGATGAACTGGAGTTGCACTATCAGCCGAAAATCGACCTTGCAAGCGGACGTCTTGTTGGCGCAGAAGCACTGGCACGCTGGCGTAATGACCAGGGAGAATATATACCGCCAGCAGTCTTCATCCCAATGGCGGAAAAATCCGGACAGATTGTGCCGCTTGGCGACTGGGTGCTGCGGACAGCTTGTTCGCAGGCGCGCGACTGGCAGGTAAAATCCGGGATTGCGACCCGCATTGCCGTTAACATCTCAAGCCAGCAGTTCTATCAAAGTAACTTGCAGGATACGGTAATGAAAGCGTTGTTCGAGGCCGGTGCCAAACCCAGTCTGCTGCAACTGGAGCTCACCGAGAGCCTCCTGATGCGCGACGTCGATCGAACACTTGCGACGCTGGAGTATCTCAAGAGCACTGGAATCACGCTCGCAATGGACGACTTCGGCACCGGCTACTCTTCGCTCAGTTATTTGAGGCGCTTTCCAATCGATGCCCTGAAGATCGACCGTTCATTTGTCGTCGATATCGAGCGAAGCGATGATGGTGCGGCCATCTGCGCCGCAATTCTAGCAATGTCACGCCAACTGGGGCTGACCGTTATTGCGGAAGGTGTCGAGAACAATGCGCAGGTTGACTTCCTGCGGGCACATGATTGTGACCAAATCCAGGGCTACCTGATTAGCAAGCCGGTTCCCGCGGCCGAATTTGAGGCAGAATTCCTCTCGGAATCAGGTGCGGCGTTTCTCTCCGGATCATCGAAGCAGGCTTAGCCAAACCACAATCTCCCAAACCCAGGCTATTGAATTAACTCCGCAGGGCAGCGTGAATCCCTCTCTCCCCATATTCCTTAGCGGTCGTCGACAAATCCCACAACGGTCGGCACGTCCTCACTCAGCGTTGGCAACAGGTAAGTGTCGCCTTTCGCAAGCAGGTTGCCAAAATTGGCCAGGGCTTTCGCAATCACGGCATCTTCAGGATCGATTTCGTTCGATGTGCCATCGGCGCTCATGGATGGGTCGCTATACGAAATGCGGTACGTCACAAACAGACTGTGAGTATCAATCGTAATTTCGTCGCCGTGAACCAGTTTGTGATTGTGGACACGCTTTGAATTGACGAAAGCCCCGTTCGTGCTGTTCAAGTCGACGAGAATCGTAGAGTCGCCGTTACGGAACAGCAAGATGTGGTGCCGGCTCACATAGGAACTCGGTATCGACAGATCGTTGTCTTCCGTACGTCCGATCAGAATTTGGGGCGTATCGAATGACAATTCCTGAAGTACGGTTCCATTGCGCGTCAGTTTGAGCGTTGGCAGACCTGCCGGTTTATTTGAGTGTCGTTCCGCTACGGTGGGGCAAGAGTGGTGTCTTACTCTGGTGGAGACATGTCCCATTGCCTGTACCTCAGCGTTTAATCGCGGTGACAGGGAGCGGCAGCATGGTGAATTCATCCACATTTGGCTAACGCACCAAGCATTGAATCCCTACTCGTTGAACCTAGCAAAATCGCACACGCCTCGTAGTGACGCGCATCACAATTGGATCACTCGGCATCGAGCCAAACTTCCGGTCTTGTCTCAACATCTGGATGGACTGTCCTGGCGCGTGATTCGCAAATTTTCGCGCATCTGCCTATACTTTTGCGCTCTGGCACGGCTTCCAGCTGCTGCCAATAAAAAGAAAAGGGGAAAATTATGAAGAGCGTACTAAGTGCAATTGTGTCTGGAGGACTGGTGCTGTGTTTTGGCAGCGTCCTTGCCGATAGCCACGAAGCTGCCGCGGATGAGGCCAATGTGGCGAGTCCTGTTGAAATGTTTGCCTGCAAGTACAACGAGGGCAAAGGCCCGTCTGATCTGGACGCAGCGGTCAGGCAGTTCAATGCCTGGGCCGATAAGCAAGGGGTTGATGATTACGCCGCGTGGACGTTGGTACCGTACTATTCCAGCCCGGAGCAGGATTTTGATGTGATTTGGCTTGGTGGTTCACCCAAAGCCAAGACAATGGGCAAGATCCAGGACACCTGGATTGCGAAAGGCGGCAAGGCGCAGCAGGGTTTCAACGATGTCTGGACTTGTGACACACATGCGGCCTATTCGTCACTACGCATGAAAGAGCCGCCAACGCGCGCGAACCCTGGCAACGTCGTAATCTCGTTTTCGGACTGCAATACCGCGGAAGACACGAACTTTGACAACCTGTACGAGCCGCTCATTGAATGGGGCAAGTACATGTCAGAGCACGACTCGACCGCCGGCCAGTGGGTGTTTTTTCCAACGTACGGCGGTGGCGGTGAGGAGTTTGATTTCAAATTTGTCGATGCTTACCAGAATCTTGAGGACATGGGTGCCGACTGGGATCACATGAACGAGGGCGGCTGGCAAAAAGTCAATGAGCTCTTTGGCGGCAAGCTCAGCTGCGATTCGTCGCGTACGTACCTCGCCACCAACAGGCGGACACGCAGCAGCGACGACTAAATCCGACTCGCAAAGCGTGTATCGGCGGCGAGCCTCGGCTCGCCGCTTTTAGTCGCGCATTGGAACAATGCGCGATGAATGCCGGTCCACAGGCAACAATAGGCAGTTTTCCCTATTTTGCTCCCCTTGGCTGAAGTGGAAAATGCGGCATAATATTGACCTCAGCGGGAGTAACGTCATGACTGATAGCAATCAAAGCCAGGAGAAAAACGTCGTGTCGATGTCGACGTCGGAACCAGAAGCCGCGGATTCGGCAGATTCGGCGGATTCCGCGGCTTCCGCGGAGTCGCCGGCACACGTCTTCAGCACGATGCGGCATGATCCCGAGAAGATCAAAGACCTGTTTCGAAATGGCGTGTACCCGTACAAGACCCGTATTCGCAAGTCGGCTTACGAAAAGCAGAAGAAGGAATTGCAGGTTGAGCTGCTAAAAGTCCAAAGCTGGGTCAAGGAAACCGGGCAGCGCATCATCGTGATTTTCGAAGGGCGCGATGCGGCAGGCAAGGGTGGCACCATCAAGCGATTCATGGAGCACCTGAACCCGCGTGCGGCGCGGGTCGTCGCTCTTGAGAAACCGACAGAACACGAGCTCGGCCAGTGGTACTTCCAGCGCTACATTAGTCATCTCCCGACCGAGGGGGAAATGGTTTTCTTTGACCGCTCCTGGTACAACCGCGCCGGCGTTGAGCGTGTGATGGGTTTTTGTGACTCGATGCAGTACCTCGAGTTCATGCGCCAGGTACCCGATCTCGAACGCATGCTCGTGCGTTCCGGTATTCGCGTGTTCAAGTACTGGTTCTCGGTGACTCACGAAGAACAGGATCGACGCTTTCAAGCCAGGAACGGCGATCCTCTCAAGCAATGGAAGCTTAGTCCGATCGATAAGGAGTCGCAGGGTAAATGGCAGGAATACACCGAGGCCAAAGAAGCGATGTTCTTCTACACGGATACTGCCGACGCGCCCTGGACGATCATCAAGTCGGATGACAAGAAGCGCGCTCGTCTGAACTGCATGCAGCATTTCCTGTCCGAGCTCGACTATCCGCGCAAGGACCGGCACATTCTCCACGGGCCGGATCCGCTGATCGTTGGTTCCTCGTCGCAGGTTATCGAGAAAGACCGGCACCTCTGGGGCTGAAACTTCCGTTGTGTTGCGGTTCGCGAGCGGCGATAATTCCGCCCGGTCCGCGTCGGCTTTCCCGCGACGGTCAGCCGCGAACTCCGCCAGGCCCGGAAGGGAGCAACGGTAGCGGTGATACCGGGTGCCGGGAAGCAGCTGGCGCGGGCCACTTACGTTACACTGTCAGATTGACAGCAACTCCCCGGTCTACTGAATTTCTATGAGCTATCTCGTCCTCGCCCGCAAATGGCGGCCCAAAGATTTCGCGGATACGGTCGGGCAAGATCACGTCTTGAAGGCGCTGATCAACGCGCTCGATTCCGGACGCCTGCACCATGCCTACCTGTTTACCGGCACACGCGGCGTTGGTAAAACGACGATCGCCAGGATCCTGGCGAAAGCGCTGAACTGCGAAAAAGGCGTCACATCCAAGCCGTGCGGCGAATGCAGCGCGTGCACCGAAATTGACGAGGGCCGATTCGTCGATTTGATCGAGGTAGACGCGGCGTCCAAGACCAAGGTCGATGACACGCGGGACCTGCTCGACAATGTTCAGTATGCGCCGGCGCGCGGTCGCTACAAGGTTTACCTCATTGACGAAGTGCATATGCTGTCCAAGAGCTCTTTCAATGCGTTGCTGAAGACGCTCGAAGAGCCGCCGCCACATGTGAAGTTCCTGCTGGCGACGACCGACCCACAGAAGCTCCCCGCGACAGTACTGTCGCGATGTTTGCAGTTCAATCTGAAACGCATGACGCCGCGTTTGATCTCTGATCGCCTGAAGTACATCTGTGAAGCGGAGGACATCGAGTTCGATGCGGCAGCGTTGGCTCTGTTGGCCAGGGCCGCCGACGGCAGCATGCGCGATGCTTTGAGCCTTCTCGACCAGGCGATTGCCTACTGCGGCGGCAAAATTGATGAAGAGCAGGTCGGCCTGATGCTCGGCACTATCGACCGGGATCATGTTGTGAGGTTGTTGCGACTGCTCGCGGCGGCTGATGCAGCTGGCGTCATTGACGCGATCCGCGAAATAGACGAGCAATTTCCTGACTATGCGCGCCTTCTCGAAGATCTGGCCAGAGATTTGCAACGTGTCGCCGTGTTTCAAATCGTCGGAACTTGCGACAGTGATGACGATATGAGTGAGAAGGAATTCGCGGAACTGGCCGAGGCGCTACCGGCGGCTGATGTGCAACTTTTTTACCAGACGGCGCTCATGGGGCGTCGGGATCTGCATCTGGCACCGGACCCGCGTAGTGGGGCCGAGATGACGCTACTCAGGATGCTGGCATTTCGCCCGGGAGCAGCGGTTCAAACAACTACCGCAGCCGGTGGTGGAGAGTCGGGAAGTCGGCCTGCGCCAAAAGAAGCATCGCCAGCGAAATCGGGCGCGAAGCGCCAAACGGCTGCGAAAGTCGCCAAAGCTGCCCAGATCAAGAGCGCCGACAAGGCCGACAAAGCAGACCAGGCCGAGAAAGCGGACCAGGCCGACAAGGCCAAGCAATCTGGACAGGATGCCGACTGGAGCGAGCTGGTGACGCGTCTCGGGCTGACCGGCGCCGAACGTCTGTTGGCGAGCAACTGCGCTTACCTGCGCCGCGAAGACAAGACGATATACCTCGGGCTGGACGCGCGATCCGACTCCCTGCTGACAAAACAGCGCAAGGACGCTTTGGCGAAGAAACTGTCCGAGCATTATGGCGAGCCTTTAAACGTTGACATCGCAGTGGGTGTTGAGGCGCCCGAGACGCCGCTGCAGGAAGAATCTCGTCTGGCCGATGAGCGACTGGAGGCGGCACGACAAACGCTCGAGGCCGACCCCAACGTGCAGGCCATGAAGAACATGTTCGGCGCTGAAATCAAAGCGGAATCGATCGAAATTATCAATCCCGCACAATCCGACTAAAACAGGCAGGAGAATTAGAATGAAGGGTGGCATTGGCCAGTTGATGAAGCAGGCACAAGAGATGCAGGCCAATATGAAAAAGGCTCAGGAGGAAATGGCCTCACTGACTGTCACAGGACAGTCTGGCGCCGGCATGGTGAGCATTACGATGACCTGCCAGCACCAGGTCCAGTCGGTGGCCATAGACGACTCGCTGGTCGGTGACGACAAGGAAATGCTTGAGGATCTTATTACGGCAGCTTTCAACGACGCTATTCGCAAGGTCGAGAAGACGGTCCAGGAGAAGTTCTCAGGCATGTCGTCGGGCCTTTCGTTGCCGCCTGGAATGAAGTTGCCTTTTTAGAATCGTAAAGAGCCATGTCCTATTCACCTTTGCTCGTTCGTTTGATTGATGGGCTTCGCTGCATGCCAGGCGTTGGGCAGAAGTCTGCACAACGCATTGCGTTTCACCTGCTGGAACGTGATCGGGACGGCGCCAATAGTCTGTCGGTGGCCCTGGCCGATGCCGTGTCGGGAATCGGTCACTGCACCCGCTGTCGGATGTTTACGGAACACGAACTTTGCTCGATTTGCTCCGCTAGCGGCCGAGATGTCTCGCAGCTGTGCGTTGTAGAGTCGCCTGCCGATGTCATGGCGATCGAGGACGCGACCGGGTTTCGCGGCCGGTATTTCGTGCTGATGGGGCATCTGTCGCCACTTGATGGCATAGGCCCTGATGAGTTGGGTATGGATCAACTCGGGGAGTGGCTTGCTCAAGGCGACGTGCAGGAACTGATTATTGCGACCAACCCGACGGTAGAGGGTGACGCGACGGCGCACTATCTGGCCGAACTCGCTGCGCGACATACGGTACCAGCGAGTCGCATAGCGCACGGCGTGCCGTTGGGTGGTGAACTCGAGTACGTTGATGGCGGCACGTTGTCGCACGCGTTTTTTGGGCGCCGCGCCGTCGACTAGGAGGAAAATGCTGTGTCGAATGAGAGTTGTCTGTTTTGCAAAATACTGGCTGGCGAGATACCGGCCGATATCGTCTACGAATCGGACTCAGCGATAGCATTTCGCGATATTAACCCGAAGGCGCCGACCCACGTTTTGATAATCCCGCGTAAACACATTGCGACGATTAATGACATCGATCCCGACGACCAGCAAATTGTCGGCAGCCTGTTTTCGGCGGCCCGGGAGATCGCAGAGAAGGAAGGGCACGCAGAGGTTGGCTACCGTGTGGCGATGAACTGCAATGAGTCGGCAGGGCAGACGGTATTTCACATCCATCTGCATTTGCTGGGAGGCCGTTCGTTCAGCTGGCCACCGGGCTGACGATTGCCAGTACGGCCCTTGCTAATAACGGCCCTCCGAGAGCTGCTCGGTCAGATTGACAATGCGTTTGTAGCTTTCGTAACGGCGCGCAGTAATAGAGCCATCTTCGACACCGGATTTTATGGCGCATCCGGGCTCCCTGAGATGCTGGCAGTTGGCGAAGCGGCAACGTTGAGCCGCCGCTACGATTTCGCGGAAGCCGCCAGCTGCATTCCGCGCTGATTCGAGCGCAGGCGCATAATCACGAACGCCGGGCGAGTCGATCACATAGCCGCCCTGTGGCAGCGGTATCATTACGGAGTTGACCGTTGTGTGGCGCCCCTCGCCGGACTTATCGGATATCGTCGCAACGCGCTGCTGAGCGCCGCTGCTTAGTCGGTTGATGATGCTGGACTTGCCGACGCCGGACTGTCCGACGATGATCGTGCAGCGATTCCCTATGAGCGTGCCTATTTCCGCGATTCCTGTTCCGTCGCTGGCGCTGCACCGCGCGACGGCGTGACCGATGCGCTCGTAGTTGGCCAGCTCTTCATCGGCCGTAATCGGTGACGTTTCCAGGTCGATCTTGTTGTAGACCACGACGCCGACAATCCCCATGAGCTCAGCTGCGCACAAATAGCGATCGATGATGTACCAGTCGGGTTTCGGCTCTGCGGCGGCCACAGCGACCAGGCAATCGATATTGGCAGCGAGTACCTCGGTACGACCGCGCCTGTCTGGCCGCGTCAATTCGTTTCTGCGTGGCGCGATGGACGAGATTAGCCAGTCGGTTTCGTTGTCGATGACCTCTGCCATAACGCGATCGCCGCACACAGGCTTCAGGCGCTTGCCCTTGATGCGAGCATCAACCTCGTGGCCATCAGCAAGCCTGAGGCGCATGCGTCGGCTGTAGGTGGCGATTACGGTGGCGTCGGATTGAGTCATGACTGTGTTTTCTGACGATGATCCTGCGAGAGTATGCCGCCTGGCGGGCAGCCTTGCACTGGGAAGCCATGTAAACTACGGCCATATTTGTCAGCGGAAGCCACCCAATATGTCGCAAGCAGCCGTCGATCGCGCGAACAACCTGATTTGGATAGACCTCGAAATGTCGGGGTTGAGCACGGATTCCGACACCATCATCGAAATTGCTACGGTCGTAACCGACAAGCACCTCAATGAGCTGGCCGAGGGCCCGGTTCTGGCAATTCACCAGTCACGTGAAACCATGGAGGCTATGGACGAGTGGAATACGCGGCAGCATGGGAATTCCGGTCTGACAGCGCGGGTGTTGGCCAGCACGACCACTGCCGCTGAGGCGGAAGCGGCCACGATTGAGTTTCTCTCAGAGTGGGTCGACGCTGGTGCCTCGCCGATGTGCGGTAACAGTATCTGCCAGGATCGGCGTTTTATGGCCCGCGAAATGCTGGAACTTGAACGCTACTTCCACTACCGAAATCTCGACGTCAGCACGTTGAAGATCCTGGCGCAGCAGTGGGCACCGGCTGTCGCCAAAGGCTTCGTAAAGGAATCAGAACACCTGGCGCTATCGGATATTCGCGATTCTATCGAAGAGCTCTGCTGGTACCGTGAGCACCTCTTCGATTCGCAAGTGATGCAGGTTGCGTCAGAGGATGCTTGAAAAACCGTTTTCCGAAGCTGCGGAACGTAACGCGCCACCTGTTCTCGAGGTGCTGCGGCGCGAGTTGAAGGATAGTTCGCGCGTTCTCGAAATTGGCTCCGGCACGGGACAACATGCAGTTCATTTTGCGGCGGCGCTGCCACATCTGATGTGGCAAACCAGTGATCGGGACGAGAATCATCCGGCGATCAATGCATGGGTCCGCGCTGCAGATCTTGGCAACCTGATGGCGCCACTGTCTCTGGATGTGCAGCACGCAGAGATCGAGTCTCTTGCTTATGACGCGGTGTACTCGGCCAATACGGCACATATCATGAGCTATGCAGCCGTTGTCGACATGTTCTCAAAGGTTGGCGAAGCGCTGTGCCACGATGGCGTCTTCTGCCTTTACGGGCCCTTCCTCCTGCAAGGCAAATTCACCTCGCCGAGCAATGCGCAATTTGATGCTGGTCTGAGAGCGCGCGACCCGGCGATGGGCATTCGCGATATTGAGGCACTCGATGAACTGGCAACGAGCAGCGGACTACAGCGCTCGAGCCTGTATGCGTTGCCGGCCAATAATATGCTGGCCGTTTGGCGCAAACGCGAGAACCCCTGTCAATGACACTGCATACCGGCGATTGCCATTTGACGGCCGCAACCGGGAGCAGAACATCGCGAAACTGTCGCCGATAAGCGACTGCTTTGACAGTTTATTGGCTGGCGGGAAAACCTGCGTTGCCTTATAGTTCGCCGACTACTTTTAGACCGCCCACGAGACATTAATGAAGACACTTTTCCGGGTTGCCGCGCTGTGCAGCTTGTTCGCCATTCAGGCCGCCTGGGCTGCCCCTGCCTGGGTCACCGATCAATTTGAAATTACTTTGCGATCCGGCCCGAGCACCAGCAATGCGATTCAGCTCATGGTCGATAGTGGCACGCAGCTCGAGGTTCTCGAACGGGATGCCGAATCGGGATATTCACGCGTACGCACAGCCGGCGGCACCGAGGGATGGGTCGTCAGCCGCTTTCTGATGAGCGAGCGGAGCGCCCGCGAGCAGCTGGAGCGGCTCAGCAGCCAGCTGACCGACGCTAATTCTCGTGGCACGTCGATGGGGTCACAGCTCACCAGCATCAAGGACCAGCACGAAGCGGCGAATGCACGCATCGCAACGCTTGCGCGCGAGAAAGCGGCGCTGGAGCAAGAACTCGGCGAAATCAAACGTACAGCGGCTAATGTACTGGCGATCAGCGATCAGAACGAGTCGCTGATGGAGCAACTTTCGGCGGCGCAAATACGCGGTGATCTGCTGGAACAGGAAAACCGGCAGTTGGCCGGTCAGACCACTCGCTTCTGGTTTATGACGGGCGCAGCCGTCCTGGTAGTCGGTGTCATTCTGGGGATCTGGCTGCCACGCATTCGTTGGCAGCGCCGGTCACGCTACGACCGCTTCTGATCAGACCGCTTCGCCGGCGAGGAACATCCAGGTCTCTATGACCGTGTCCGGGTTCAGCGACATGCTTTCGATGCCCTGATCGAGCAGCCAGCGCGCGAGGTCGGGATAATCGGACGGCCCTTGCCCGCAAATCCCGACGTACTTGCCTCGCGCCTTGCAGGCGGAAATCGTCATTTCGAGCATCGCTTTCACCGCATCGTCGCGTTCGTCGAAATCATCAGCGACCAGCGCTGAATCGCGGTCGAGGCCCAGCGTCAACTGCGTCATGTCGTTGGAGCCGATCGACATGCCATCGAAGTAGTCGAGGTATTGATCGGCGAGGAGGGCATTGGTCGGTAGCTCCGACATCATGATCACCTTGAGACCGTCCTTGCCACGCTCGAGGCCGTTTTCAGCCATCAGCTTGATGACGTCGCTGGCCTGCTTGACGGTGCGTACAAATGGAATCATGACCTGAACATTTGTCAGGCCCATATCGTTGCGCACGCGCTTGATGGCGCGGCATTCGAGTTCGAAACACGGTTTAAAGCTTTCCGCGACATACCGGGCGGCTCCGCGAAAGCCAAGCATCGGGTTCTCTTCCTTCGGCTCGTACTTGTCGCCGCCAATGAGGTTGGCATATTCGTTCGATTTGAAATCCGATAGCCGTACGATAACCGGCTCCGGCGCAAACGCGGCTGCAATCGTTGCAACGCCCTCGGTCAGTTTGTCGACATAGAATTCGACGGGATCCGGGTAGCCCGCCATCTGTGCATCGATTGCCGCGCGCGTGTCCTCGTCAAGCTTGTCGTATTCCAGCAGTGCCTGCGGATGCACACCGATCATGCGATTGATAATGAACTCCAGCCGCGCGAGCCCGACGCCATGATTGGGTATGGTGGCGAAGTCGAACGCCCGGTCCGGATTGCCGACGTTCATCATAATTTTAACCGGTATTTCCGGCAATGAATCGAGCTCGATCCGTGTCTCTTCGAATTCGAGTTTACCCTCGTAGACGAAACCTTCGTCGCCTTCCGCGCAGCTTACCGTTACCGATGCGCCGTCTTTAATGATCTCTGTTGCATCGCCGCAACCGACGACGGCAGGGATTCCCAGTTCGCGTGCGATGATCGCCGCGTGACACGTGCGACCGCCACGATTGGTCACGATGGCAGCGGCGCGTTTCATGACCGGTTCCCAGTCCGGGTCCGTCATATCGGAGACGAGTACGTCGCCCGGTTGGACGCGATTCATCTCGGCTACCGAACGAATGACCCGCGCGGTTCCCGCGCCAATCTTCTGACCAATGCTGCGCCCTGTAATGACGACTTTGGAGTGCGCTTTTAGCGTATAGCGTTGAATACTGCGGCCGCTGCGACTTTGTACCGTCTCAGGCCGCGCCTGCAGTATGTAGAGCTTGCCATCGTTGCCGTCCTTGCCCCACTCGATGTCCATGGGGCGCCCGTAATGCTCCTCGATCGTGACCGCCATCTTCGACAGTTCGACGATATCAGTGTCGCTGATCGAGAAGCGCTGGCTGTCTTCGGCCTCGACGTCGACGGTGTCTACTGTCTTGCCCGGTTTCGGGTTCTCACTGTAGACCATCTTGATGGCTTTACCGCCGAGGTTCTTGCGCAGAATAGGGTGCTTGCCCGCGAGCAGGGCGGGTTTGTAAACATAAAATTCGTCCGGGTTAACGGCGCCCTGGACAATAGTCTCACCCAAGCCATAGGACGCGGTAATGAACACGGCGTCGCGAAATCCCGATTCCGTATCGAGCGTGAACAGTACGCCGGATGAACCGACGTCGCTCCTGACCATCGTCTGGATACCGGCCGACAAGGCGACCTGGCTGTGATCGAAGCCCTGGTGCACACGGTATGCGATCGCACGGTCGTTGAAGAGCGACGCAAACACCTGGTGCATGGCGTCGATGACGTGATCGAAGCCGCGAATATTCAGGAAGGTTTCCTGCTGCCCGGCGAACGAGGCATCCGGCAGGTCCTCCGCGGTTGCCGAAGATCTCACTGCAACAGTGATATCGCGGCCACCACTCATTTCATCCCATGCTGCGCGCATTGCGGTCATCAGGCGCTCGGGCAGGGGCGTCTCCATGATCCAGTCGCGAATCGTACGTCCGGCGGTTATCAGCGCGTCGATATCATCGACATTCAGGCTGTCGAGCACGCCTGAAATCCTGCTATCCAGACCCGCGTGCCCCAGGAAGTCCCGGTAAGCTGCAGAGGTGGTCGCAAAACC
>RCNE010000802.1_pt1 | contig 16959 bp, 13 predicted proteins | sample 2041361 | NCBI WGS metagenome assembly RCNE01 (sample SAMN09708229, study PRJNA481090) | Marine sediment metagenome, whole genome shotgun sequencing project.
TTGTTCCAAAAGAACAGCGCGGCGGGGCGTGTCGAGGTACTCCATGTTGCGGCCAAGAAACACGCCGCGCGCCAAAAGTTCGTAGATGGACGCCATGGTATGGACCAGCATCGCATTGTGCGTGGCATCCACAATCGCGCCATGAAACTGGACGTCCAGCCGCAGTTCTTGGGCGGAGTCGAAGGCGACGGTGGCATCCGCCATCTCGTCCAGAATGTGTTGAATGATCGCAAGGTCCTCGTTGGTGGCGCGTTGCGCAGCCATAAAGGCGGCAAATCCCTCAACCTCCCTGCGAAATTCAAGGTAGTCGCTGAAAGCTTCGGGATGGCGGGAAAAAAGGTCGATCATAGCGGGCGACAGGGCCGTACCCGTCAGCGACGCGACAAACGTTCCCTCACCGTGTTTGACGGTCAACAAACCGCGATCTTCCAAAGTTTGGATCGCGGCCCTGATTTTCGGTCTCGAAACACCTGTTTGTTGCGCAAGTTCGCGTTCGGACGGGAGTTTTTGACCGCTCTTCAAAACACCCGCGATGATGACATTTTCGATTTGGGCCGTGACTGCTTCGGCGACAGAATCGTGCTCGATTTGATCAAAGAGTGTGGGTGCGGGCATCGGTCTTCCTTTGGATTTAGGCTTGGCACTAATAAGTCCGGTCAATATTATTTACCAGCCTTAGATGAAATCAAGCTGTCAAAAATGCTGCCGCCGGACGTGTACAGCTTTCCGTCCGCTAAGGAGAACGGCTATGACCGATCATGAACTTCTAAATACGTTGCGCCAGATCGTCGGCAAACGGCATCTTTTGACGGGCGAAAAGAAAACTGAACGGTTCCGTAAAGGCTGGCGTTCGGGTCAGGGGGATGCATTGTGCGTGGTCCAGCCCGGTTCGCTGATAGAACAGTGGCGCGTGCTGCAAGCTTGCGTCGCCGCCGATAAAATCCTGATCATGCAGGCGGCCAATACGGGACTGACCGAAGGCAGTACACCCAATGGATCCTATGAACGCGGTGTGGTGCTGATCAATACACGACGTATGGACGGACTGCATTTGCTGAAAGGCGGCACACAGATTCTGGCATTGCCAGGGTCAACTTTGTTTGCTTTGGAAAAGCTGTTGGACCCGCTTGGGCGGCAACCGCATTCGGTGATTGGATCGTCTTGTATCGGTGCGTCGGTTATTGGTGGCGTGTGCAATAATTCGGGGGGATCATTGATAGAACGCGGACCGTCCTACACCGAACTATCGCTTTATGCGCAGATTGATGAAGCTGGCGCGCTGCACCTTGTGAACCATCTGGGTCTGTCTTTGGGCGATGACCCCGAAGATATATTGCAGCGCGTTCAAGCGGGCACGTTCAGTGATGACGATCTGGACGACAGCAATAAAAAGGCATCCGATACCGATTACACCCGCATCGTGCGCGCGGTTGACGCCGAAACGCCTGCGCGGTTCAACGGTGACAAGCGATGCTTGCATGAAAGTGCGGGCTGTGCGGGCAAACTCGCGGTTTTTGCGGTGCGCCTTGATACTTATCCTAAAAACGATCGTGAACAGGTGTTTTACGTGGGCACCAACAATCCTGCCGACTTGACTGCGCTACGTCGCCATATGTTGGCCGAGTTTGAAACACTGCCCGTCAGCGCCGAATACATGCACCGTGAAATTTTCGATATTTCCACCAAATACGGCAAAGACACCATGGTCATGATCGACAAACTCGGTACGGACAAGCTGCCGACGTTCTTTGCCCTGAAAGGTACTGTGGATGCGCGGTTGAACAAAATCCCGTTCCTGCGCGGGTTCACGGATAAATTCATGCAGGTGCTCAGTGCCATCTGGCCGAAAATCCTGCCCCAGAAAATGATGCAATATCGCGAACGGTTCGAACATCATCTGATCATCAAAACCCGTGATGGCGGCATTGCCGAGACTGAGGCGTATTTGAAAGATGCGTTTGCAGATCTCGAGGCGGATTTCTTCGCGTGTACCCCGCGTGAAGGCAAATTGGCGGGATTGCATCGCTTCGCCGCCGCCGGTGCGGCCATTCGGTATCACAATGTTCATGCGGGCGAGGTCGAGGATATATTGGCGTTGGACATCGCGTTGCGGCGCAATGATCGCGACTGGTTCGAAAAACTGCCTCCCGAAATTGACCAGCACATCGTGCACCGTCTGTATTACGGCCATTTCATGTGCCATGTTCTGCACCAGGATTACATCGTGCGCAAAGGCGTGGATATTCATGCGCTCAAGGCGCAAATGCTTGATTTGCTTGAAGAACGCGGTGCGGAATATCCGGCGGAACACAACGTGGGGCATTTGTATAAAGCCAAACCCGATCTGGCGGCATTCTACAAATCGGTTGATCCAACAAATTCAATGAATCCGGGCATCGGCAAGATGTCCAAGAAGAAAAATTACGCCTGACATTCAGGCCTGAAAGGAAATGACCATGACAAACGTAGTAATAGCATCGGCGGCGCGGACGGCTGTGGGGAGTTTTGGGGGCGCGTTTGCGACCACTGCGGCGCATGATTTGGGGGCTGCTGTGCTGGCAGAAGTCGTTGCGCGCGCTGGCATCGACAAATCCGAAGTGTCCGAAACTATTCTGGGTCAGGTTTTGACGGCGGCCCAGGGTCAGAACCCCGCGCGTCAGGCGCATATCAACGCCGGTTTGCCGCAAGAATCCGCCGCATGGTCGCTGAATCAGGTGTGCGGGTCCGGCCTGCGCGCGGTTGCCCTTGGCGCGCAACACATCATGCTGGGCGATGCGTCGATTGTCGCCGCCGGGGGGCAGGAAAACATGTCCATGTCGCCGCATGCACAAAACCTGCGTCCGGGCCAGAAAATGGGCGACATGCAACTGATCGACACGATGATCCGCGACGGGTTGTGGGATGCGTTCAACGGCTACCACATGGGTCAAACCGCTGAAAACGTTGCTGCAAAATGGGAAATCTCCCGCGATATGCAGGATGAATTCGCCGTAGCATCGCAAAACAAAGCCGAAGCCGCGCAAAAGGCCGGCAAGTTCGCCGATGAAATCGCCGCCTTCACCGTGAAAACCCGCAAGGGCGACATTGTGGTGGATCAGGACGAATACATCCGCCACGGCGCGACCCTTGATGCGATGGCAAAAATGCGCCCCGCGTTCATCAAAGACGGGACCGTCACGGCGGCGAATGCGTCCGGTTTGAACGATGGTGCGGCGGCGACGTTGTTGATGTCCGCCGAAGAAGCCGAAAAGCGCGGCATCGAACCGCTGGCGCGCATCGCGTCTTACGCGACGGCTGGTTTGGACCCGTCGATCATGGGCGTCGGCCCGATTTATGCGTCGCGCAAGGCGCTGGACAAGGCGGGCTGGTCGGTCGGCGATCTTGATCTGGTCGAAGCGAACGAGGCGTTTGCCGCGCAGGCCTGCGCTGTAAACAAGGAAATGGGGTGGGACCCTGCGATCGTGAACGTGAACGGCGGCGCCATCGCCATCGGCCACCCGATCGGCGCGTCCGGCTGTCGTGTTCTGAACACGCTGTTGTTTGAAATGAAGCGGCGCGGCGCCAAAAAAGGTCTTGCCACGTTGTGCATTGGTGGCGGCATGGGCGTCGCTCTTTGTGTCGAGCGTCCGTAAATTTGTGAAGCAGCGGCGTATTAATATTACGACGCTGCATTCGGCCAGATAACAATATTACTGATTAAGAAGTCTTAAGGGAGAAAACTATGGGACGTGTTGCACTTGTCACCGGCGGTTCGCGCGGTATCGGCGAAGCCATTTCGAAAAAACTCAAAGCAGACGGATACACCGTCGCCGCGACTTATGCGGGCAACGACGAGGCGGCGGCGAAATTCACCGCAGAAACCGGCATCAAAACCTACAAATGGAACGTCGCGGACTACGACAGCTCCAAGGCGGGCATCGCGCAGGTCGAGGCCGACCTTGGTCCGATCGAAGTCGTCGTCGCCAACGCGGGCATCACGCGCGACGCGCCGTTCCACAAAATGACGCCGGAACAATGGCATCAGGTGATCGACACGAACCTGACCGGCGTGTTCAACACGATCCACCCGATCTGGCCCGGCATGCGCGAACGCAAGTTCGGCCGCGTGATCGTTATTTCCTCGATCAACGGTCAAAAAGGCCAGTTCGCGCAAGTGAATTACGCGGCTACAAAGTCGGGTGATCTGGGGATTGTGAAATCGCTGGCGCTCGAGGGCGCGCGCGCAGGCATCACCGCCAACGCCGTATGTCCGGGGTATATCGGCACCGAAATGGTCCGCGCGATCCCTGAAAAAGTGCTGAACGACGTGATTATTCCTCAAATTCCAGCAGGCCGTCTGGGCGAACCCGAAGAAATCGCACGCTGCGTCGCCTTCCTCGCCTCCGACGATTCGGGGTTCATCAACGGCTCCACAATTTCCGCAAACGGCGCACAGTTCGTCGTCTGAGGGCGAGACTAGAACAGGAGTTTTCGACATGAAAGATGCCAACGACATCGACCCGCTGGAGTCGCAAGAATGGCAGGAAGCCATTCAGGATGTGATTGAAAAAGACGGTGCGAACCGTGCGCATTACCTGCTGGACAAGGCCGTTCAACAGGCGCGCGCTGCGGGTGCAACGCTGCCGTTTTCGGCGACGACGCCGTATCAGAATACCATTCCTGCGGATGATGAAATTGAAATTCCCGGTGATCTGGCGATGGAATGGCGAATCCGCACGATCAACCGCTGGAACGCCATGGCGACAGTCGTGCGCCGCAACAAAGAGAGCAGCGAATATGGTGGGCACATCGCGTCGTTCGCCTCATCAGCGGTCATGTATGACATCGGACTGAACCACTTCTGGCGGTCCAAATCAGCGATTCACGGTGGCGATCTGGTGTTTTTCCAAGGTCACGTGATCCCCGGAATTTATGCGCGATCTTTCATGGAAGGCCGTATTTCTGCCGATCAGATGAAGAATTTCCGTTCGGAAGTCTCTGGCGAGGGTTTGAGCTCTTATCCGCACCCGTGGTTGATGCCTGATTATTGGCAGTTTCCGACGGTTTCGATGGGGCTTGGCCCGCTGATGGCGATCTATCAGGCGCGGTTCATGAAATATATGCACAACCGGGGCCACATCGATATGGCGGACCGCAAGGTTTGGGCGTTCCTTGGCGACGGGGAAATGGATGAACCCGAAAGCCGTGGGGCGATTGATCTGGCGGCGCGCGAAGGTTTGGACAATCTGATTTTTGTCGTGAACTGCAACCTGCAACGTCTTGACGGGCCGGTGCGTGGCAACGGCAAAATTGTGCAGGAACTCGAGGGTGATTTTCGCGGTGCCGGTTGGAACGTCATCAAATTGCTTTGGGGCAAAGGTTGGGACGATCTGTTGGAAAACGACGCCACCGGGCGTCTGAAACAGCTGATGGATGAAACCGTTGACGGCGATTACCAGACGTTCAAATCCAAAGACGGTGCGTATATCCGCAAGCATTTCTTTGGCAAATATCCCGAAACGGCGGCTTTAGTTGCGGATTGGAGCGATGATCAAATCTGGGCCCTGCGCAGGGGCGGGCATGATCCGCAAAAGGTATATACCGCGTTCAAAGCGGCCAGTGACACCAAAGGTCAGCCGACCTGTTTGTTGATCAAAACTGTCAAAGGCTATGGCATGGGCACGGCGGGCGAAGGGCAAAATATCACCCATTCCGCCAAGAAATTTGCCGACAATCAGCTGAGGGATTTCCGTGACCGGTTTGATATTCCGGTGAAGGACGAAGACCTGCACGATGCGCCGCTGGTGTCCCTGAACAATGCGCAAAAAGCGTATCTGGCGGACCGGCGCAAATCGTTGGGGGGGGATTTTCCCAAACGCAACTGGCGTGACGCGCCCAAGCTGGAAATTCCGCCGCTGTCCAAATTCGAAGCACAGCTGAAGGGCACGGGCGATCGCGAGATTTCCACCACGATGGCCTATGTGCGCATTCTAACGACGTTGTTGCGAGACAAAACCATCGGCAAATTCGTGGTGCCGATTGTGCCCGATGAATCGCGCACCTTCGGGATGGAAGGGCTGTTTCGCAGTGCGGGAATTTATAATCCGTTGGGGCAGAATTACACGCCTGAAGACGCCGATCAAATGATGTTTTACAAGGAATCCAAGGACGGTCAGGTTCTGCAGGAAGGCATCAACGAGGCCGGTGCCATGGCCGATTGGATCGCGGCGGCGACGTCATATTCCAACCACGGCGTGCCGATGATCCCGTTCTACATTTATTATTCGATGTTCGGGCATCAGCGTGTTGGCGATCTGGCGTGGGCGGCGGGTGACAGTCGTGCGCGTGGGTTCTTGCTCGGCGCAACGGCCGGTCGAACCACGTTGAACGGCGAAGGATTGCAGCACGAAGACGGGCACAGCCACATCCTGGCCGGTACAATCCCGAACTGCGTGACCTATGATCCGACGTTCAGCTATGAACTGGCGGTGATCCTTCACAACGGGTTGCAGCGGATGTTTGTCGATCAGGAAGACATCAGTTTTTACATCACCTTGATGAATGAAAACTATCAGCACCCTGACATGCCGATGGGCGCGGAAGAGGGCATCATTCGGGGGCTGTACCGCATGAGCGAAACCAAAAAACCGGGCAAGAAGCACGTCAATCTGATGGGGTCCGGCACGATTTTGGTGCAGGCGATTGAAGCGGCGAAAATGTTGAAAGACGATTTCGGGGTCACCAGCGATATCTGGTCGGCCACGTCGTTTAACGAGTTGGCCCGCAACGGTCAGGACGCCACGCGCCACAACCGGTTGAACCCGCTGATGGACGAACAGGTGCCGTATGTGACGCAAGTTTTGGCGCAGGCCAAAGGTCCGATCATCGCCGCCACCGATTACATGAAAAACTACGCCGAACAAATCCGCGCGTTTGTTCCGGGGTCGTTCACGGTGCTGGGCACGGACGGGTTCGGGCGGTCTGACAGCCGCGTCAACCTGCGCCGTTTCTTCGAGGTGGATGCAAAACACATCGCGGCAGCCGCAATGGTGGACCTGTATAAAGCGGGAAATGTGACCAAGACAGACCTGGAAACGGCCCTTTCAAAATATGAAATCGACGGCGCCAAGCCGAACCCACGGCTTGCGTGATCAACGCCCGAGAGAAGGAACAGACTTATGACACGTGATGTAACAGTCCCAGATATTGGTGATTTTAGCGATATTCCCATCGTCAGCATTCTGGTGAGCGTTGGAGATACGGTGGCGGTGGAAGATCCGCTGTTGGAGTTGGAATCCGACAAGGCCACGATGGAGGTTCCGTCGCCTTTTGCCGGTGTGATCAAAGAAATCAAGGTCGCCGAGGGCGATAATGTGTCCATGGGCACCTTGATTATGGTTATGGAGGGTGAAGATGCCGGTGCACCAGCAGCGGCTGAACCTGCGCCAGTTGCGGCACCGACACCCGCCGCCGCCGCTGCCCCTGCTGCCGCTCCGGTGGCCGTCGTCGATGTCGGGTTTTCAAAATCCCACGCGTCGCCGTCGGTACGGGCGTTTGCCCGCCAGTTGGATATCGACATCGCCAAGGTCAATGGAACGGGCCGCAAGGGTCGCATCCTGCGCGAGGATGTCACAAAGTTCCTGAAATCCAGCACCGTCTCTACCCCTGCGGCGGCGGGCGGCGGTGGCATGGGTATTCCTGCGATGCCTGTCGTGGATTTCTCGAAATTCGGCCCCATTGAAAACGTCGAAATGCCCCGCATCAAAAAACTGTCGGGCCCCGCGTTGCACCGCGCATGGCTGAACATTCCCCATGTGACCGTGTCCGAGGATGCCGACATCACCGAGCTTGATGCCTACCGCAAAGAGCTCGACACGGCGGCCAAGGAAAAAGGCTACCGCGTCACATTGCTCAGCTTTATGATCAAGGCTTGTGTGTCCGCGTTGAAAGATCATTGGGAGGTTAATTCCTCGCTCCATCCCGACGGTGACAAACTGATCAAAAAGAACTTCTACAACATCGGTTTTGCGGCAGACACACCGCAAGGTTTGATGGTTCCGGTCATCAAAGACGCCGATCGCAAGGGCATCGTCGAGATTTCCAAAGAGCTTGGGGCGCTGTCGTTGGCCGCGCGCGAAGGCAAGTTGAAAGGCGGCGACATGCAAGGCGCGACGTTCACGATTTCCTCGCTCGGCGGCATCGGCGGCACGGGGTTCACCCCGATCGTCAACGCACCCGAAGTGGCGATTTTGGGTCTGACGCGCGCGAAAATGGCGCCTGTCTGGAACGGCACCGAGTTCGTGCCGCGCCTGATGCAGCCGCTGTCGTTGTCGTTCGATCACCGCGCCATTGATGGCGCTTTGGGCGCGCGGTTTAACGTGTCGTTGAAATACCTGCTCGGCGATGTGCGCCGGTTGATGTTGTAGGGGGGGCGTAGATATGGATGTTAAAGTTCCTGATATCGGTGATTTTTCCGATGTTCCTGTGGTCACGGTTCTGGTCAGCGTTGGTGATACCGTCGCCGCCGAAGATCCACTGATCGAGTTGGAAAGCGACAAAGCCACGTTGGAAGTACCGTCGCCGTCCGCCGGTGTGGTGAAAGAAATCAAAGTGGCCGAGGGTGACAAAGTCTCGATGGGCTCGCTGATTTTGGTATTGGAAGCCGAGGGCGCGGTTGCCGCACCTGTGGCTGAAACGCCAACGCCCGCGGCTGCTCCTGTGGCGATCGCCGCCACGGGCACGGCCAAAGGTCCCGGTGATATCCATGCAGATGTCGTCGTTCTGGGCTCCGGTCCGGGCGGATATACGGCGGCGTTTCGCGCGGCCGATCTGGGGCTGAATGTGGTGTTGATCGAGAAACATGCGACGCTAGGGGGGGTCTGTTTGAACGTCGGCTGCATCCCGTCCAAGGCCATGTTGCACGTGGCCAAGGTCTTGACGGAAGCCGAAGATATGGCGGCGCACGGAGTGACCTTCGCCAAGCCAAAGATCGATCTGGACGCCTTGCGCGGTTGGAAAGACTCCGTTGTCGGCCAGTTGACCGGCGGCCTTGACGGGCTTGCCAAGGGGCGCAAAGTGACGACCGTGCGCGGCATGGGCACGTTCACTGGCCCCAACATGATCGAAGTGGTGGGTGCGGACGGCACAAAAACTGTCAGCTTTGACAAATGCATCATCGCGGCTGGGTCGGAACCGGTGACGTTGCCGTTCATTCCCCACGACGATCCGCGCGTCATCGACAGCACCGGCGCGCTGGAACTGAGCGACATCCCCAAACGGATGCTGGTTCTTGGGGGCGGCATTATCGGGCTGGAAATGGCCTGTGTTTACGACGCGTTGGGGTCCAAAATCACCGTGGTCGAATTTATGGACCAGCTGATGCCCGGTGCGGACAAAGACATGGTCAAACCGCTGCACACCCGCATCGCGAAACGTTACGAAAACATCATGTTAAAGACCAAAGTCACCGCGATGGAGGCCCAGAAGAAGGGCCTTAAAGTGACGTTCGAGGATGACAAGGGCGAGGTTACGACCGACACCTTTGACAAGGTTCTAGTGTCCGTCGGGCGTCGCCCGAATGGTGCGAAAATCAACGCCGTTGCCGCAGGTGTGATTGTGGACGAGCGCGGGTTTATCGCCGTGGACAATCAGCAACGCACGGGCGTGCCGCATATCTTCGCCATCGGCGATGTGGTCGGCCAGCCGATGTTGGCGCACAAAGCGGTCCACGAGGGCAAGGTCGCTGCCGAAGTTTGCGCGGGCCACAACCGTGCGTTCGACGCGCTGGTGATCCCGTCGGTCGCCTACACCGATCCCGAAGTCGCATGGGTCGGCATCACGGAAACCGAGGCAAAGGCCAAGGGTCTGAAAATCGGCAAAGGTGTGTTCCCATGGGCCGCATCGGGGCGTGCGCTGTCGAATGCGCGATCCGAGGGGATGACGAAGGTGATCTTTGATCCCAAAGACGACCGTGTCGTTGGGGCCGCGATTGTTGGCACCAATGCGGGCGATCTGATCGCAGAAGTCGCTCTCGCCATCGAAATGGGTTGCGACGCGACCGATCTGGGGCACACGATCCACCCGCACCCGACATTATCGGAAACCGTGAACTTCGCGGCGGAGATGTTCGAGGGGACGATCACCGATCTTATGCCACCCAAGAAACGCCATTAATCCAGCAGGAGGACAGAAAATGACCAAGAACCCGTTTGATTTCACAGAGATGTTCAAAGCCTTCAATCCCGAGGCGATGGCGAAGGCATTCGATCCGGCCAACATGATGAAATCGCTGGAGGATGCCAGCAAAGACATGCCCGATATGTCGGCCTTCATCGAAACAAACCAGCGCAATTTCGAGGCGATGGCAGAGGCCAACAAGGCGGCTGCCGCAGGGTACAAGGATATGCTGGAAAAGCAGATGCAGATTTTTCAGTCGATGACCGAACCCGCGCAACAAAAGCTGAAAGAGGCAACTGATCCCGCCACGATCCAGGCCGGAACCGCCGCGATGAACGAGGCCGTCGAGCAAGCGTTGGGGATGATGCAGACCATGGCAGAGGCCGCACGCACCGCCAATGAACAGGCGTTTGATGCGGTTAAGGATCAGGTTGCGAGCGCCACGAAATCTGGCGGGTCGTAACGCAAAACTACGGTCCGGCCTGTAAATGAAAGGGACCGAAATGATCAATCCTACGGCTTCGGATCGACCTCGCGTGGGTCTGTTTGTGACCTGTCTTGTGGACGCGATGCGTCCTAATATCGGGTTTGCAACGCTGAAACTGTTGCAGGACGCAGGGTGTGATGTCGACGTCCCGATGGCCCAGACCTGTTGTGGCCAGCCCGCTTTCAACAGCGGCGATGATGCAACGACGCGCGCGATTGCCAAGCAATTGATCGAGGCTTTTGCGGGGTATGACTACGTCGTCGTGCCATCTGGGTCGTGCGCCAGTATGATCCGCACCCACTACCGCGATGTGTTTACCGACGATGCGGATTGGATCGAACGCCAGTCCGCATTGTCCGCCAAAACGTGGGAGGTCTTGAGTTTTCTGACCGACGTGATGGGGTTCAAGCCCGAAGATGTCGCGTACGACGGGGTTGTGACCTATCACGACAGTTGTTCGGGCCTGCGCGATCTGGGCGTGCACGATCAACCGCGCGACCTGTTGGCGGGCGTGGGTGGTTTAAGCCTGACACCGCTTGTGGATAATGATGCCTGTTGCGGATTCGGGGGCACGTTTTGTGTGAAATACCCCGATATTTCGAACGCGATTGTGGGCGAAAAAGCCGCGCGCATTGTTGAAACCAAAGCGGATACCGTGTTGGCCGGCGATCTGGGGTGTTTGATGAACATGGCCGGAAAACTGTCACGCGACGGGCAAAAGGTGAAAGCCTATCACACGGTCGAGGTTCTGGCAGGAATGGCCAATGATGGCGGCATTTGCGGAGACGGGACATGATTCAGACATCAGATCGTTTCAAGGACCATGTGGCGCGCGCGCTGACGGATGATAACCTGAAAATCGCGCTGAGCCGCACGACCGGTTTGTTGCAGACCCGCCGCAAGCAGGTCATCGACGAATATGCGGAATACGGCGAAGCGCGCACGCGAGCCGAAGCGATCAAAGATCACACGCTGACGCACCTTGATCACTACCTTGAGATGTTCGAGGCCAATGCGACGGCCAATGGTGCGATCGTGCATTGGGCGAAAACACCCGAAGCGGCGCGCCGGATTGTGACACAAATCTGCGTCGATGCGGGGGCCAAAACCGCCACGCGTGTTAAATCCATGTTGGGCGAGGAAATCGGCATTGCCGAGGCGTTGAGCGATGCTGGCGTCACGCGGATCGAAACCGATCTGGCCGAACACATCATTCAACTGGCCGAGGACCCGCCGAGCCATATTGTGATGCCGGCGATGCACAAAACCCACGAACAGGTGGCAGAGCTTTTTGATGACTTGCACGCGGTTCGGCCCGACAGTCACGATATCCCCGATCTTGTCGGTTCTGCACGGCGTGAATTGCGCGAAAAATTCCTGAATGCGGACGTGGGAATTTCCGGTGCGAACTTTTTGATCGCAGACACCGGCGCGACCGTGACGGTCACCAACGAGGGCAATTCAGAACTGACCTGCACACCGCCTAAAATACACATCGTGACCGCGGGCATTGAAAAGGTTGTGCCGGGGATGGAGCACGCGTCTGTGTTCCTGCGGTTGTTGTCGCGCGCGGCCATCGGTGCGGAAATCACGCAATATACGACGTTTTACAATGGTCCCAAACGCAGTGGCGACGCGGATGGCCCCCAAGCCTATCATATTGTTTTGGTGGACAATCACCGCACGGATATGTTGGGCAGCGACCTGCAACCCATGCTGCGCTGTATCCGGTGCGGGGCGTGCATGAACCATTGTCCGGTCTATGCGGCCGTCGGCGGGCATGCGTACGGCGCGGTCTATCCCGGTCCGATGGGGTCCGTTTTGACGCCTGCATTGTCGTCACTGAAAGCGGCCAAGGATTTGCCGAATGCCTGCACCTTGAACGGTCGCTGCAAAGAGGTGTGCCCCGTAAATATCCCGCTGCCCGATATGTTGCGCAGTTTGCGCGCGCGCCAATGGGATGCAAATCTTGCGTCGCCCGTCACGAAGGTCGCGTTGGTCGGGTGGAGCTTTGTCGCCCGTCGCCCCAAGCTGTATCATTTTGCCACCGGACTGGCGGTGTTCGGGATGCGCCTTTGGGCGATGGGGCGACCCCGCATCCGGCGCATGCCATTGGCGGGGGGCTGGGTCAAATATCGCGATCTGCCGCGTCCCGAAAAAGGCAGTTTCATGCAGCAATATAAGGCGTCACAAAACGCCGCAGGGACACGAAAATGACCGATCGGGCATCCATATTCGGGGCGATCAGATCAGCCAGAAAAACGCCAGCGCTGTCCGCTGCGACCATCGCCACCGAGGCGGCGGCCCTCGTGGCGGATCCCCAAGCGATCCGGCCGGATTTCGCAAACGTCGCATTGATCGACCGGTTTGTGGCGAAAGCAACGTCAGAACGCGTGACGGCGACCGTTGATCATGTGAAATCATTGGCCGATATTCCGGCGGCGGTGGCGTCGTATTTGGCGCAGGCGGGACAGGGCAACGGCATTTGCGTCCAATCCTGCGCGGTTTTGAATGACCTGAACTGGTCCGCATTCGAGCGTTCAGCGGATCTTGAAAAAGACGGTGGATGTGCGGTCACCTTGGCCGAATACGGGATTGCCGAAACCGGATCCGTGGTGTGCCGATCCGGCGCGGAAAGTCCGATCCTTTTGAATTTTCTACCTCTTTATCACATCGTTGTTCTGCGGGCCAAGCGTTTGATCGGCTACACCGAAGACCTGTGGCCATTGGTTGGCGGTGCAGATGCGCCCCAATCAAGGACGCTGACCATTGTCACGGGCACCAGCGGAACGGCAGATATCGAGGCCAGAAACGTGCGCGGCGCGCATGGGCCAAAACACATGCACATTTTGATTGTTCCCCCATAGGGCGATCTTTTTCCCTCTGCTCCCTCAACACTACAAATATCCTCAAGGAAGGACACAGATATGTCTCTCGGAATTCAAGCTTTACTGGCGTTCGCGCCAATCGCGCTCGCCGCGATCTTGTTGGTGGGGCTGCGCTGGCCGGCCCGCACCGCGATGCCGCTCGTTTACCTGTCCGCCGCGCTGATTGCGCTCTTTTTTTGGGAGATGCCGTTCAGTCGCGTTGCCGCATCGACCGTGCAGGGGCTGTTGATCACAGTGTCGGTGCTCTGGATTATCTTCGGGGCCATTCTGCTGCTGAACACGCTCAAGCACAGCGGTGCGATCATGACGATCCGCTCGGGCTTTTCGGAAATCAGCGCAGACCGACGCGTGCAGATGATCATTATCGTCTGGCTGTTCGGGTCCTTCATTGAAGGCGCGTCCGGCTTCGGCACACCTGCTGCGATCGTCGCACCACTGCTTGTGGCGCTCGGGTTTCCAGCGATGGCTGCAGTTGTTTTAGGCATGATGGTGCAGAGTACGCCGGTATCTTTCGGAGCGGTTGGTACGCCCATCGTCATTGGCGTGACCAGTGGCCTTGATCGTGTCGCCGTGACCGCGCAACTCGAAGCGCAGGGATCGAGCTGGGAGGCGTTCTATTCCACGGTGGTCGCGGAAGTAGCGTTGACCCACGCACTTGTCGGCCTGTTCATGCCAATTTTGATGGTGATGATGATGACTAGATTTTTCGGCGCAAAACAATCATGGACCGAGGGCTTGTCCATCATTCCGTTCGCGTTGTTCGCGGCGGCTTGTTTTTCAGTCCCTTATGCACTTGCGGGTGTGTTCCTCGGGCCGGAATTCCCATCACTGATCGGCGCTTTGGTAGCACTGGCCATCGTGGTATCAGCAGCACGCAAGGGGTTTTTGTTGCCCAAGGATACATGGGATTTTGCGCCTGCGGATCAATGGCCGACGGAATGGATCGGCGATCTTGAAATCAAGCTTGAGAAACTGACCGACAAAGCACCGGTTTCATCTGTGATGGCTTGGACACCCTATCTATTGGTGGCCGGTATTCTTGTGCTCAGCCGCGTTTGGCCGGACTTCAAGGGTTTTCTGACGTCTGTGTCCTTCGGTATGACGGATATTTTCGGGGAAACCGGTGTTTCGGCAAGCATTCAACCGCTGTATCTGCCCGGAGGAATCCTGGTCTTCGTCGCCCTCACGACTGTGCTGCTGCACCGTATGAAGCCTGCGCAATTTGGCGCCGCAGTGGGCGAGTCTGCAAAGCTGCTGGTGGGCGCTGGATTTGTTCTTGCTTTTACAATTCCGATGGTGCGCATCTTGATCAATTCGGGCGTCAACACGGCAGATTTAGCGAGTATGCCCGTGGCTATGTCGACCTGGCTGGCCTCGGTCGTAGGTGACGTTTATCCCTTTTTCGCTGCGACAGCTGGCGCGATGGGGGCCTTCATCGCGGGCAGTAATACGGTTAGCAATATGATGCTCAGCCAGTTTCAATATGGTGTGGCCGAGCAGCTTGGGCAGTCTACCTCAATGATTGTCGCTTTGCAGGCGGTTGGTGCTGCGGCGGGCAACATGATCGCGATTCATAACGTAGTCGCTGCTGCGGCAACGGTGGGCTTTCTTGGGCGCGAAGGGGCCATATTGTCGAAAACGATTATTCCGACGATCTATTATCTGGTCTTTACGGGAATCATTGGTTTGATTGTCGTCGCCTTGTGACAGGTTAAAGGCAGGGTGCGCCTGACACACTTGGCGCACCCTTTCATCGAACGGAAAGTCATGCGAATGACACCACAATTGCCTGCAGAATTTTGGATATAAAATGCGGATCGCCGTCTTCAGCACAAAACCATATGATGTAAAATATCTTGAAGCGGCTAGCGCGGGTGTTCACGATCTTACATTCTTTAACGTTCGTTTGTCGCTTGAAACGGTGCCCCTGGCAGCCGGTGCGCAAGCTATTTGTGCCTTCGTAAATGACGACCTGAGCGAACCCGTGATCTTGGCACTCGTCGATGCAGGTATCGAATTGATCGTGCTCCGTTCAGCCGGATTTAACCATGTTGACCTTGTGGCTGCTGGATCTGCGGGGATTTGTGTGGGACGGGTTCCTGCCTATTCGCCCCATGCTGTCGCGGAACACTCTGTCGCGATGATGCTTACGCTGAACCGCAAAACCCATCGCGCATACAATCGCGTCCGGGACGGTAACTTTGCGCTCGATGGGTTGCTTGGTTTTGATGTGTACGGAAAAACTGTCGGGATCGTCGGAACAGGCCAGATCGGTGAAGTCGTCGCCAGGATTCTGAACGGTTTTGGGTGTACTTTGCTTGCCTATGATCCCGTACAGAACCCGGCCTGCGTTGAACTTGGCGTGCGCTACGTCGGTCTTGATGATTTGTTTAGGCTGAGCGACGTGATTACGTTGCAATGCCCTCTGACGCCCCAGACACACCACCTAATCAATGCGGATGCGTTGTCGAAGATGAAGCGCGGTGTGATGTTGATTAATACCAGCCGCGGTGCTGTGGTAGACACAGGCGCGCTGATCCAAGGTCTGAAAAGCGGGCTGATCGGTAGCGTTGGTCTTGATGTGTATGAAGAAGAAGCGGACCTCTTTTTTCAGGATTTGTCGGACAGCTTTATTCCCGACGACCTATTCGCGCGCCTGCTGACCTTTCCAAACGTTCTCATCACAGGGCATCAGGGGTTCTTCACCCATGAGGCTCTGACAGCCATTGCAGATACAACAATTGCCAACGCCGAGACCTTCGAGCGTGATGGCAAACCCCTGCACCTTGTGCCGACCGCCAATGACTAATCCAAAAAGTTTAGTTGTCGGATTTCCTGCTAGTCGCGGTTCATGATATTGGAATGGGGAATGTAAAGGGCAAAGTATCAGTCTGCTAAGTTGCGTCTAGGCTAGCCGATGGCTGCATTCTGGACGATTGGAAGCAATGAGTAATCTAAAATCGTTACTAAGCTTGAATGAACGTCGGCTAGAGGACACGCGCGCCATGGGGGTAAAAACCATTTTTGCCGACACGGTCGGCACGTTTCCCGAGATGCCGACGCTCTACCAGAGCCAGGGATTCAAACGAATTGACCGGTCAGTGACAAGCGGGACCCTTAAGGCATCACCAGGTATCGCCGAGTGCCTTAACTTGTTTCGAAAAGACCTCTAACTGAGAGAGCTGGAGTAATCTCCCCAGAGGGAGAGCGGCCGTTCATGCAGCATGATCCTCGGCTATTATTCCTTCGCTGCAAATTGTTCGAATGACTGGTTTTCACGCCGCGTTGCGACAACAGAATTTTAGCAGTTGCAGCAATTTCCGCGTTGCGAGCGCACGCAGCACAAAATCAACAGGTCCGGTGTGGGCTCTTTGCCGCCGTTCGCTGCGCCGCGCACGAAAGTCCGCTTAGTCGCCCTATGCTACTTCG
>RCNE010000803.1_pt1 | contig 16953 bp, 14 predicted proteins | sample 2041361 | NCBI WGS metagenome assembly RCNE01 (sample SAMN09708229, study PRJNA481090) | Marine sediment metagenome, whole genome shotgun sequencing project.
TAAAAAACCTCTTCTTGTAGCATACATTAATTATAAACTAAATAAATTATGAAAAAAATTACTTTATTATTTTGTCTTCTAGCTGTATCCTTTGGGTATTCTCAGCAAGTCGTGTTAGAAGATTTTGAAGGAGCTGCTCCATCAACAGAACTTTTTGATGGATTTACTTCTGCAACAGTTGTTGCTAATCCTACAAATGCTGCAGAAAACTCACTAGAGTTAATTACTGCTGCTGCCGGACAAGCATGGCAAGGAGCTAAATTGGTAGTACAGAATACTACTATTGACATGACGACTACTGATAAAACGATGAGTGTTGATATATATTCTACTACAGCAAGAGATTTTCTAGTTAAGTTAACAGATGGAGATATTGGTGGTGCAGATAATGCACAAGAATCTAAAACAGCAGCAAGTCATACAGGTAGTGGATGGGAAACTCTTACACTAGATTTTAATATTGGTGCTGATACAGGTCAACCAGGTTATAATCCACCAAATGACAAGTTTGCAGGGATTGTTTTCTTTCCTTTATTTATTGCTCCAGATAATGGCTGGAATCCTGCAGCGATGACAACGACATATATTGACAATGTAACAGGTATTTCTGGTGGTATTGCGGAGACTTGTAATGATGGTGTACAAAATAATGGTGAAACAGGAGTAGATTGCGGTGGACCTAATTGTGCTGCATGTCCAGCAGCTCCAACTGTAGCGGCTCCGGCACCACCTGCTAGATCACCACAAAATGTAATATCTATTTTTAGTGATGCTTACACGGATATTAGCGTTGATACATTTGATACATCATGGTGTCCAGGAACAACTACTGAGGTTATGGTTGCTGGTAATGCAACTAAAGTAGTTACAGGACTTGGTTGTGAAGGGGTTGAATTTGTTACAGGTAGATTCAACGCGACTGATTTTGGTTTCTTCCACATCGATATCTGGACGGATTCACCTACTACGGATAAGAGTTTCAATATGAAATTTTCTGATTGGGATGGTACTGGTGGAGAAGTTTCTGCGATAGAATTTTCTACTACTAATGCAAGTACACCGGCGTTACCTAGTACCAATCCAGGGACATGGATTTCTTTAGAAATCCCTTTAACTAGTTGGTCAGCAGGTTCTAGAGCTGATTTAGTACAATTTATAATTACATCAGATTTAGGTACTGTTTATTATGATAATCTTTATTTACATAATAACAATCTAAGTACAGATGACTTTGCTTCTGCTCAATTTAAAGCATTCCCTAATCCTACAAATGGTAATTGGAATATTTCAAGTTCTACTATCATTAACAAGGTTTCAGTTTACGATATTTTAGGTAAGCAAGTAGTTTCATTTGCACCAAATGCAAATGAAGTTGTAATAGATGCATCTTCATTAACTTCTGGAATTTATTTCGCAAGAATTGAAGGTATTAAAGGTTCTAAAACAGTTAAACTTATTAAAGAATAAGATTAATAGCAATAGATAAATCTTAATTAAAAGCGTGTTTATTATATTTAAACACGCTTTTTTTTATGAATTAACTTTATGATGTTTTAATTTAGTGGTACAAACCATTATTAAATTACGGAAGTTGAAAAAAATAATTTATTTCATACTTATAGTTTTAACTAATGTCAGTTGTTCTCAAAGCAAGACACCAGTGAAGATTAGTAACGATAAGAAAGCAAATGACTTAATTAAAGAAACAAGCCCATATTTGCTTCAGCATGCCTACAATCCAGTTGACTGGAAAGCTTGGAATAATGAATCCTTAAAACTAGCGAAAGAGCAGAACAAACTTATTGTTATATCTGTAGGCTACTCAGCATGTCATTGGTGTCATGTAATGGAAGAAGAAAGTTTTGAAAATGATTCGGTGGCTAAACTAATGAATGACAACTTCATCAGTATTAAAGTAGATCGCGAAGAACGACCAGACGTAGATCAGATATATATGAATGCGGTTCAGTTAATGACAGGTAGTGGAGGCTGGCCTCTCAATTGTATTGCCTTACCCGACGGAAGACCTGTTTTTGGAGGCACGTATTTTACCAAGACACAATGGACAAAAATTCTGGAAGATATGTCCAGTTTGTATAAAAAGGATCCTGAAAAAGTTATAGCCTTCGCAGAGAAGCTCACAGAAGGTGTTAAGAATTCTGACCTGATAAAAATTAATAAAGAAGAAGTACTGTTCAATAAACAAAAAATTGAACCCATAGTAGCTGAATTAAAAAAATCATTGGATTTTAGGAATGGAGGGCAAATAAGAGCGCCCAAATTTCCGATGCCTGGTAATTTAAATTTCTTGCTGAGGTATAGTTTTCAAAATGATGATAAAGACTTGCAAGAATTCGTTATAACAACCTTAACGAAAATGTCTAATGGAGGAATTTATGATCAAATTGGTGGTGGTTTCTCAAGATATTCAGTTGATGATCGATGGCATGTGCCTCATTTCGAGAAAATGCTTTATGATAATGCTCAATTAGTGAGTTTGTATTCAAAAGCTTATCAACTCACAAAAAATGAAGCTTTTAAAAATGTTATTGAAGAAACGCTCAATTTTATAGATAAAGAGCTAACTCAAAAAGAAGGCGCATTCTATTCATCTTTAGATGCAGATAGTAAAACTGAAGAAGGAGTATTAGAAGAAGGTGTATTTTATACTTGGACTAAAGAAGCGTTGAAAACTGAGTTAGGAAATGATTTTGAATTATTTAAATCATATTATAATATCAATGCTACCGGAAAATGGGAAAAAGATCAATACATACTGTACAAAACAAAAACGGATCAAGAATTCTCTCAATCTAACACTATAACTTTAGCTGAATTACAAGCAAAAATTTCAACTTGGAAAATAAAACTTCACGAGGTAAGAAATAGTCGAGAACGGCCGAGAACTGATGACAAAGTATTAACATCATGGAATGCGTTAATGCTTAAAGCTTATGTCGATGCCTATCGTGTTTTGGATGAACAGTCTTATCTTGATAAAGCCATAAAAAACGCAAATTTTATTAAAGAAAATCAGATTAAACAAGAGGGCACATTGTTTCATAATTATAAAAACGGAAAGAGTACAATTGAAGGATTTTCTGAAGATTATGCGCACACCATTGCCGCTTTTATAGAATTGTATCAAGCCACTTTTAACGAACAATGGCTTAATACTGCCAAAGAATTAATGGATTATTCCATTACACATTTCTTAAATAAAGAGAGTAGCATGTTTTACTTTACAGCCGATAATGCTACCAATTTAATAGCAAGAAAAACAGAAGTTTTAGATAATGTAATTCCATCTTCTAATTCCGTTTTAGCTGAAAGTTTATTCAAATTAGGACATTATTATTCAAATAAAACATATGCTAATTTAGCAAAACAGATGCTTAGTAATGTTAATGAGGATATAGAAAACAGACCAACAGGTTATACGAATTGGTTAGTGCTATATTTAAATTATGCCAGTCCGTATTATGAAGTCGCCATATCTGGACCAGATGTACAATCTAAATTAAAAGAATTAGATACATCTTATTTGCCAAATATATTGATATCAGGATCTCATAAAAATAGCGATTTACCTTTATTAAAAAATAAGTTTATTGATGACGAAACTTTTATATATGTTTGTGTAAACGGTACATGTAAGCTACCTGTTAAATCTGCAAAAAAAGCTAGAGCACAGATATTAAAGTAACATTAACAATACGCTATACGTGCAAGAGTTATTGATTTTGAATCTTTCTAATTAAAATAGTACTACTATGACAACACTTAAAGAACTAGCTGCAATTCTAGATATCTCTGTTTCTACAGTGTCAAAAGCATTGAATGATAGCCATGAAATAAGTGATAAAACCAGAGACCGCGTTAAGGAATTGGCTGCGGAACTGAACTATAAACCAAATAGAATTGCTCAACAACTAAAAACTAATAAATCTAAAACCATTGGTATTATACTGCCAACGGTCACCAATCCTTTTTTTGCAGAGGTGTTGCATGGTATCGAAATGGCTGCAACAAATAATGACTATGATATCATTGTTTGTTTATCTAATGAGACTATGGATAAAGAAGAACGTAGCTTAGAACTGTTGTCTAATGGAAGTGTCGATGGATTTATAATGGCTGTGGCGAGAGAAAGTCAAGTGAAGGAGCAAACACAGCATATACAAACTATTTTAGATAGTAAAATCCCAGTTTTAATGTTCGATAGGGTTGTAGATGAAATTAATTGTGATAAAGTCATTGTTGATGATTTCCAATCTGTATATGAAGCGACAGAGTACTTAATAGAAAAAGAGCATAGAAAAAATATTCTCTTAGTAAGCAATATTGAAGAACTCAGTGTCGGAAAGTTAAGAATTGAAGGCTACTCTAAAGCATTGCAAGATCATAATTTAAAGCCCAATGTTTTAAAGCTTGATAATGCGTTGGATGTTGAACAAAGTATTTATGATTTTTTAGTCGAAAACAAAAAAATTGATGCGATCATATCTATAGATCATGTTACCGGAATTGTCGCGATTAATATGGCTAAAAAGTTGGGTAAAGAAATTCCTAAGGACATGTCTGTTATAGGCTTTGGTTACGAACATACGCAACTCTTATCTAGTCCAAAAATTTCAATTATCCATCAGAAAGCACATAAAATTGGCGAAATGTCTATGAAACTACTTATTGATAATATAAGTACAGAAGATCATAAATTACAAACGATTGTGGTGCCTAGTGAACTTAAACTGAGTGGGTCTACAATTTAGATAGTAAGATACTGAACATAAAAAAAGCCTGATTTGCATCAGGCTTTTTAATTTTTATAACGAAAAAGTAATTAGTTACCTTTCATTTTATCTGCTGCTTTATTTACAGCATCGTTACCAGCTTCTTTAGCTTTGTCTACTGCATCACCTGCAGCGTCTTTTACGCTATCAACCGCATCACCTGCAGCATCTTTTGCACTATCAACGGCATCACCTGCAGCGTCAACAGCACTATCTACTGCATCTCCAGCAGCATCAACAGCATCTCCTGCAGCGCCTTCTACAGCATCAGCAGCATTTTCTACAGCATCACCTGCAGCATCAGTAGCGTTCTCTACTGCACTTTCAGTCTTTTCTTTTACATCTCTACAAGATGTGAATGATAATCCTAGCACAGCAACTAGTGCTAAGCTTAATACAACTTTTTTCATTTGAATAGTTTTAGTGTTAATTTTTGTTAATATACGAAAATACTAATTTCAATGAATTATTAACATAATTTCATTAATTATTCGTCGTATAACTGTGCTATATACGAATGTAATCAAGGATTTGGATGACAGCACCTCTATTTTTTTGTATAAAATCCTTATTTAAGCTCCCTTGTTTAGCCCTAAGGGTAGTGTCTTTTACTAAAGCAGTTATGGTTGCATCGAATGCTTTAGAAGTTGAAACGGATGTTACTCCACCTATATTTATTAGAGTGTTGGCTTCTGGAAACTTTTTATAATTCTTCCCAATAAGAATAGGGATACCAAAAACAGCCGGCTCTAATATATTGTGTAAACCTGTTGTGCCAGCTGCTCCTCCAACATAAGCAATATCTGCATAACTATAGGTTTTACTCAAATAACCAATGGCGTCCATAATAAAAACGTTGTAATCAGCTAAGTTTTTGTCATTCATTTCAGAAAAACTGATAGTTTTTGGTGTTAATTGAGATTTTAATGAGGCCGTATAACTCGCTTTTACATTATGCGGAGCAATAAGAAACTTAATATTTTGGTTAGTGTTGTTATTAATATAATCCAAATACAGCTTATCATCTTCTGGCCAAATACTACCAAAAACAACACATAGTTTGTCTTCTTTAAACGCTTCAATAAAAGTGACTGAATTATCAACTTTTAATTGATTTGAAACCCGATCGAATCGTGTGTCTCCAGAAATTGAAACATTTTGATAATTGATGTTTTTAAGTAAGATGTTAGAGTTTTCATCTTGTGTAAAAATATGATTAAACCCAAATAATGCCGACTTCATAAAACGACCATACCATTTAAAGAAACTTTGATTTTCTCTAAATACAGCAGAGATAAGTATAGCATTCAATTTTCGCTTTTTGATTTCTAATAAAAGATTTGGCCAAATCTCGTACTTTACAAATATGGTATAATCAGGATTTACGATTTCTAGAAAACGTTTAGCATTAGCTTTGGTATCAAGCGGAAGATAGATAACTACATCTGCGATTTTTGCGCTTTTTCTCACTTCGTAACCAGAAGGTGAAAAAAAAGATAATACAATTTTATAATTTGGATGTTTAGCTTTTAAAGCTTCAAATACAGGTAAACCTTGTTCGTATTCACCTAAAGAAGCACAATGAAACCAAAAGGTTTTATCATCTTGCTTTATAGCATTTTCGAGTTTTTTAAAGGTTTCATTTCTCCCAATAACACCTTGTTTTAGTTTCGTATTAAAAAGCGCCAACAGTTTAATGACAAAACTCGCAATGTAAATTCCTATTGAATAGAGTAGTCTCAAAAATAAAGATTTGTGCTAAAATACATTTCTTTCAATTAAAAGCATTGGCACAGCGATTACAATTTCGTATTTTCGCTTAGAGCCTTAGGCTTTTTTATTTATACTCAAAATGTTTTCTTCAGAATGAAAAAAATCCAAATGGTAGACCTTCAAGGTCAATATGCTAAAATTAAAGAAAAAGTAGATTCTTCGATGGAAGAAGTGATGAATAGTGCGGCTTTTATTAATGGTCCAAAAGTTCATCAATTTCAAAAAAATCTAGAAGATTATTTAGATGTTAAACACGTTATTCCGTGTGCCAACGGAACTGATGCGTTACAGATTGCTATGATGGGCTTAGGCTTAAAACCAGGTGATGAAGTCATAACAGCCGATTTTACATTTGCTGCAACTGTTGAGGTGATTGCATTACTGCAATTAACTCCGGTTTTAGTAGATGTAGATCGTATAACCTTTAATATTGATGTAGATGCTATAAAAAAGGCAATTACACCTAAAACAAAGGCGATTGTCCCTGTTCATTTATTTGGACTATCCGCAGAAATGGATGCCATAATGGATTTAGCTAAAGAGCATAACTTATTCGTTATTGAAGATAATGCCCAAGGTATAGGTGCAAATTATACACATAAGGATGGTTCTAAAACAAAAACAGGAGCTATAGGTCATGTGGCCTCTACTTCATTTTTTCCTTCTAAAAATTTAGGTTGCTATGGTGATGGTGGAGCTATTTTCACAAATGACGATGATTTAGCGCATAAAATAAGAGGTATTGTCAATCACGGCATGTATAAGAGATACCATCATGACGTTGTCGGAGTAAATTCGCGTTTAGATTCCATCCAAGCAGCAGTTTTAGATGTTAAACTACCTCATTTAGATGCTTACAATAGTGCAAGACGAAATGCAGCTAGAAAGTATAATTTGGCTTTTAAAAATCACCCTAAAATTACAACACCAAGTGGTCAAACAGAATGTGAAAGTATTTGTGATACTTGCGATTGCCATGTGTTTCATCAATACACACTTAATTTAAAAAATGTTGATAGAGACGCTTTAGCAGCACATTTACAAGAAAAAAGTATCCCTTGTGGAGTGTATTATCCAATTCCTTTACACAGCCAAAAAGCATATACAGACGATCGTTATAATGAAGACGATTTCAAAGTAACTAATCAGTTAGTGACTTCTGTTATTTCTTTACCAATGCATACAGAACTAGACGACGAACAAATTGAATTTATAACGTCAACAGTTTTAAACTTTATAAACGCAAATTAGTATTATGAAAATTTTAGTCACTGGAGGTTTAGGTTTTATAGGTTCACATACCGTAGTAGAATTGCAAAACGAAGGTTTTGAAGTTGTAATAATTGATAATTTAAGCAATTCTTCAATTGAAGTTTTAGATGGTATTACTGCCATTACAAACAAAAAACCACTTTTTGAAAAGCTAGACTTAAAGGTTAAAGCGGAGGTTAGTGATTTTTTTAAACGTCATAATGATATTGCTGGTGTCATCCATTTTGCAGCTAGTAAAGCTGTTGGAGAAAGTGTGAATGAACCTTTAATGTATTATGAAAATAATATTAATACATTGGTTTATGTGCTTCAGGAATTAACTAAGCTTAATAAGCAAAATTTTATTTTCAGTTCATCTTGTACGGTTTACGGACAAGCTGATGAATTACCAATAACAGAAAATGCACCAGTAAAACCTGCCGAATCACCTTATGGTAACACTAAACAAATTGGTGAAGAGATTATTCGCGATACTTGTAAAGTCAATAAGAATTTAAATAGTATAGCCTTGCGCTATTTTAATCCTATAGGAGGGCATCCTACAACTGAAATAGGTGAATTACCAATAGGAGTGCCTCAAAATTTAGTGCCATTTATTACACAAACTGGTATTGGTATGAGAGAACAGCTTTCTGTTTTTGGAGGAGATTATGATACACCAGATGGTACTTGTGTAAGAGATTATATTCATGTGGTTGATTTGGCTAAAGCACACGTTGTGGCTATGCAACGCTTATTGAAAGGTAAAAATGATTCAAACTACGAATTCTTTAATCTTGGAAGTGGTAAAGGAAGCTCGGTTTTAGATGCTATTAAATCATTTGAGCGTGTTTCAGGCAAAGCACTAAAATATCAAATAGTAGATAGAAGAGAAGGTGATATTACCTCTGCCTACGCAGAAACTTCTAAAGCTAATACTGTGTTAGGTTGGAAAACTGAATTAACCCTAGACGATGCCATGGCTTCTGCTTGGAAATGGGAACAAAAAATTAGAAACAAATAAATCTATAATATGAAAGCTTTACTCAGAATCTTAGTGTTACTATTTACAGTGTCACTTGCAGCGCAAGACACATATTTACATTGTGGTAAATTAATAGATACAAAATCTGGTAAAGTACTTACAGAAAAAACCGTTGTGATTTCTGGTAATAAAATTATTTCTGTTGAAAACGGTTATGTAAATCCAAAGAATACAGAGGATACAGTCGTTGACTTAAAATCTAAAACGGTAATGCCAGGATTAATTGATATGCATGTGCATATTGAAAGCGAAACAAGTCCAACACGTTATTTAGATACTTTCACAAAGAATGATGCAGATGTTGCATTTAATTCAGTTGAAATTGCAAACAGAACATTAATGGCTGGTTTTACAACAGTTAGGGATCTTGGAGGTAGTGGTGTGAATGTTGCTTTACGCAATGCAATTGCAAAAGGAAAAGTTCCTGGTCCTCGAATTTTTACGGCAGAAAAAGCGATTGCGACAACAGGAGGGCATGCGGATCCAACAAACGGAAGAAAAAAAGAGTTAATGGGTGATCCTGGTCCTGCTGAAGGTGTTATTAACAGTCCTGAAGATGCTAGAAAAGCAGTGAGACAGCGCTACAAAAACGGAGCAGACCTCATAAAGATTACAGCAACAGGTGGTGTTTTGAGTGTGGCTAAAAATGGTCAAAATGCTCAATTTACTCAAGAAGAAGTCAATGAAATTGTTAATACAGCTAAAGAATATGGGATGGTCGTTGCTGCTCATGCGCACGGTAAAGAAGGAATGATACGAGCTATAAAAGCGGGTGTTCAAACTATAGAACATGGATCATTTATGGATAACGAAGCTGCTGCATTAATGAAACAATATAACACCTATTTGGTGCCTACACTTTCTGCAGGACGATATGTCGAAGAGAAGGCTAAAATCCCAAATTATTATCCGCCTGTTATTCTTCCAAAAATAAAAAGTACTATGGCTGTACTTGATAAAACTATTGAAATGGTAATTAAACAGGATGTTCTTATTGCATTTGGAACTGATGCTGGTGTATTTCCTCATGGTGACAATGCTAAAGAATTTGTTTATATGGTAGAAGCAGGATGGTCACCAATGTTTTCTTTACAAAGTGCAACAATAACAAATGCTATGTTACTTGATATGAAAAATCAACTAGGTCAAATTAAAGAAGGTTTTATTGCAGATATTGTTGCTGTAGATAAAGATCCTACAAAAGATATTTCTACAATGGAGACTATTTCTTTTGTGATGAAGGATGGAGTGATTTACAAGCAGTAATTACTTTTAAGCTTCTAAAGTTTCGGTTTCCTTTTTATTATTGAAAATACCACTGAATAATAACATTAGCATACCAGTAGTAACAGACAGATCTGCAACATTAAAAATACCTGTTTTAAAAACACCACCTAAGTTAATAAAGAAAAAGTCGGTGACTTCTCCATAAACGATACGGTCAAACACATTGGCAACTCCTCCTCCGATGATACAGCAAAAGGCAATTAAACTTAAACGATCTAATTCTTTTGTTTTTACGATATAATAGATGACATAACCAAGTACCAAGGTTGGTAGAATAAGAAGAAAAATAAGTTTTAAAGTCGGGTCCATATCACTTCCCATTCCTAAAAATGCGCCTTTATTTTCGACCCAAATCAATTGAAAATAATCTTCTATGACATTAATTTGACCTTTGCCACCTTTAATCATAGTCGTTCTAACGATCACCTTAGAAATCTGATCAATAGTAATGTTAAATATAATAAGTAGGACGATAAATAAGTTTCTTTTCAAAACACTAGTTGAGATTAAGCGTTAGTATCAAAAGTTGCTGAAGCTGTTTCTGCTTCTCTGTGTATTTTCTTCACTAGACCTTGTAATACTTTACCAGGACCAACTTCTGTAAAATGTGTTGCACCATCAGCGATCATTTGCTGTACAGATTGTGTCCAACGTACAGGAGCTGTTAATTGCGAAATTAAATTCGCTTTTATTTCGTTTTCATCTGTAATGGCCGAAGCTGTTACATTCTGATATATTGGGCAATTTGGTTTGCTAAATGTTGTGTTTTCAATTGCAGCAGCTAATTCTTCGCGAGCTGGCTCCATTAGTGGTGAGTGAAAAGCTCCACCAACTGGTAATACTAATGCACGTCTTGCACCTTCTTCTTTAAGTGTTTCGCAAGCTCTATTAATAGCTTCAACGTCTCCAGAAATAACTAATTGACCAGGGCAATTGTAATTGGCAGCAACAACAACACCTTCTGTTGTCGCACATATTTTTTCAACGATATCATCATCTAAGCCTAAAACTGCAGCCATTGTGCTAGGCTGTAATTCACAAGCTTTTTGCATGGCTTGTGCGCGTTGCGATACTAATTTTAAACCATCTTCAAAAGTTAAAGCACCAGCAGTAACTAATGCCGAAAATTCTCCAAGCGAATGACCAGCCACCATATCTGGTTTAAAAGAGTCACCTAAAGTCTTTGCTAAGATTACGGAATGTAAAAAGATAGCAGGTTGCGTTACTTTTGTTTCTTTTAAGTCTTCCGCTGAACCTTCAAACATAATGTCTGTAATATGAAAGCCTAAAATATCATTGGCTTGTTCAAATAATTCTTGTGCTAAAGGTGAATTTTCGTAAAGGTCTAATCCCATTCCTGAGAATTGAGCACCTTGACCTGGAAATATATATGCGTTCATTTTTTCTTATTTAGAGCTGCAAAAATAACAATTAATTATTTATTGTTTTTATGATTCTAGCAGGATTTCCCGCAACTAAAACATCATCAGGGAAATTTTTCGTAACAACTGCACCTGCACCAACCACAACATTATTGCCAAGCGTTACTCCAGGGCAAATTGTGGCATTTCCTCCAATCCATACATTATTACCAATAGTTATGGGTTTAGAAAATTCTCTTCCGCTATTTCTCGCTTTGTATTCTATAGGATGTGTTGCAGTATAAATTTGTACATTGGGTCCAAACATACAATTATTACCTATGGTAACGGATGTGCCATCTAAAATGCAACAGTTATAATTGATGTACACATTTTCACCCATTTTAATATTGTATCCATAATCACAAAAAAATGGTGGTTCAATACAAAAGCCTTGCCCAAGATTGCCAATCAATTGTTGTATAGTTTTGTTGCGTTTTTGTTTTTCAAGCTCAGATAAAGCATTAAATTTTTGAAACAATAATTGAGCTTCTTCATGCTCTTTTAACAATTGAGGATCTGAAGCTAAATATAACTCACCAGCGATCATTTTTTCTTTTTCGGTCATGTGATATACTTTGTGTTTATTTAATAGGTTCTGAAAACTGTGACTACGACTGAACTTTATACACAAGCAGCCTCAGCACAACGTTCACCATCCATAGCAGCAGAAACTATGCCACCAGCATAACCACCACCTTCTCCACAAGGATATAAATTAGTGATTTCAGGATGTTCTAAAGTTTCCGTTCTTGGAATGTTTACAGGCGATGAGGTGCGTGATTCTACTCCGATAACATTGGCTTCTTCAGTATAATACCCTTTCATTTTTTCTCCAAAGGCTTTAAAACCTTTGCGTAGTGAACCTCCAATTAGTTTAGGTAATAAGGAATGCAAAGGTGCCGATTTTAAACCTGGCTGATAAGACGTCTCATTTAAACTTGATGAAAATTTACCTTCAACAAAATCTGTGAGACGTTGTGCAGGTGCAGATTGTCGCCTTCCGCCAGCAGTAAACGCTAAACGCTCTAAATCCTTTTGATATTCGAGTGCTTTTAACGCACCAAAGTGTTCGTATTTATACAGGTCTTTTTCTGCGTTAATTTCAGTTACAATGCCTGAATTAGCAAACTTATTATTTCGTTTTGAAGGTGACATGCCGTTGACTACAACTTCACCATTTGCTGTTGCAGCAGGCACAATAAAGCCGCCAGGACACATACAAAATGAATACACTCCTCTATTATTGACTTGTTGTACCAAACTATAAGCAGCTGGAGGTAATAATTCATCGCGTGGTTCTCCTTTGCAGTGGTATTGTATACCGTCAATAATCTCTTGTGGATGCTCTACCCGAACTCCCATGGCAAATGATTTTGCTTTTAAAGCAATGTTCTTTTCATTCAATAAATAAAAAATATCTCGTGCAGAATGTCCTGTCGCTAAAATGACTTTTTCAACAGCGAGTTCGTTTCCGTTTAGAAGCTGAATGGCAACTATTTTATTATTTTGAATAGTGAAGTCTGTAACTCTAGTTTCAAAATGAACTTCTCCTCCAAATTTTAAAATGGTTTCTCTGATATTCTGAACCACTTTTGGTAATTTATTAGTACCAATATGAGGATGTGCATCAATCAGTATTTGATCTGTTGCACCATGATATACTAGATTCTCAAATATGCGACGTACATCGCCACGTTTTAAACTACGTGTATAGAGTTTACCATCACTATAGGTGCCAGCTCCACCTTCACCAAAACAATAATTAGAATCTTCGTTTACAAAATGATCTTGGTTTATGGCTTTTAAATCGCGACGACGATCTTGTACATTTTTGCCACGTTCTAGAATGATAGGTTTAAAGCCTAGCTCTATGCAACGCAATGCGGCCCACATTCCTGCAGGCCCAAAACCTATAATATGAATGGGTTTAGCCTTAGACACATCTTTATAATCAAAAACGTAATCTGATGTTTCAGGAACAGGCTCGTTGATGTAAACTTCAACCTTATAGTTGAACATAATATTTCGCTTACGTGCATCTATTGATTTTCTTAGAATTTTAATTCCAGAAATCTCGGAAGGTTTCATTCCCAAATCATAAGCTGCTTTATTAAGCAACCCGTCAGGTTTTCCTTCTTGGTGAAGATTAATTCGTAGTTGTAACGCTTTTATCATAATGCGAAATTAGTTATATTTATTAGGTGTAAAAGTTTAAGCAAATAAATATAAAATATCAAAGATGGAATTTACTTTAAAAACTAATATTAAAGCAACAGCAAAACAAATCTATAAATCTTGGTTGAGCACGCAACGCCATACAAAAATGACTGGAAGCCCGGCTTTTGTTTCAGATAAAGTAGGAGAAACTTTTAAAGCTTGGGAAGGGTACATTACAGGACAGAATATTGAGTTAGAACCTTATAATAAGATCGTTCAATCCTGGAGAAGCAGTAAGTTTGAAGATAATGAAAGGGATTCTCAAATTGAAATTTCACTTGCTGAGCACGATGAAGAAACGACATTAACTTTAAAACATACCAATGTACCAGAATCTGGAGACCATTATAAAAATGGCTGGGAAGCGCATTATTTTGAGCCAATGCGACAGTATTTTGAAATTTTGAATAAAGACTGATTACTTTCTTAATCTAAACAACAAAAGACGGCTAAATTTAGCCGTCTTCTGTTGCATAAAAATAAAACAATATCTATTCCTTAATTAACTTTTTAGAGGTTATCCCTTTATTGGTTTCTATCACGACTAAATAAAGCCCTGCTGATAAGTTTGAAATGTCTACAATTTCCTTTGTACTAGAACCAACTTTCTGACCTAAACTTGAATACATGTCTACTTTATTAAGAGTTGTTCCTTGATTTAGTGTAATTGTAAACTGGTCTTTAGCCGGATTTGGAAATAAAGAAATGTTTGTAAAACCAAATTCTTCTGTGCTCAGCGAAGTGCAATCCAATCCACCATCTGTAATGGTCCAGCCATGAGTATTAATTAAGTTTTGACGAGCAGTCTCACCATTACAATATATGCTGTTTCCTCCATTAAATGCAATACCTGTAGGAATTTGGGTTTCTCCTGTATCTAAGGTATTCCAGCCAATTAATGTATTGTCATAATTTGTTAATGAAAGTGTAGCGCCATTAAACATATTTGACATATCTGTTGCATTACTTATATCCCAAGCACTAAGATCTTGGTCAAAAGCACTGGCATTGTAAAACAGACCTTTCATATTTGTCACGCTACTTATCTCCCAAGCACCAATATCTTGGTTAAAAGATGTAGTGCTATAATACATGTATGACATATCGGTAACATTGCTCACATTCCAAGAATTTAGAGGTTGATTAAATACAGATTGATCAAACATTGATTTCATATTGGTAACATTGCTCACATTCCAAGAATTTAGAGGTTGATTAAATACAGATTGAGCAAACATTGAAGTCATGTTAGTTACATTAGTTACATCCCAATTACCAATATTTTGGTTAAAAGATGTGTTGTTGGTAAACATATAAGACATATCGGTAACATTGCTTACATTCCAAATCCCAATGTCTTGGTCAAATGATGTATTGTTCCCAAACATTAGTGACATATTGATCACATTGCTCACATCCCAAGAATCTATGGGTTGATTATAAGCAGAACCATAAAACATAAAACTCATATTTGTTACATTTGAGACATTCCAATTACTTATATCTTGGTTAAATGATGCGGTGTTATAAAACATTTGTGACATATTGGTAACAAGGCTGACATTCCAATTATTAATATCTTGGTTAAATGATGTATTTGAACCAAACACACCTAACATTTGTGTGACGTTGCTAACATCCCAAGAATCAAGGGGTTGATTAAATTCGGAAGAATTAAACATATAATTCATGTCAGTTACATTGGATACATTCCAAGTATCTAGAGGTTGGTCAAAAGCGGAATTTCCAAACAGACTTTGCATATTTGTCACACTACTTACGTCCCAAGCACCAATATCTTGATTAAAAGATGTAGTGCTATAAAACATGTATGACATATCGGTAACATTACTCACATCCCAAGTATCCAGGGGTTGATTAAATCCGGAAGAATTAAACATTGAAGCCATAACTGTTACATTGCTAACATCCCACGTGTTTAAAGGTTGATTAAAGGCTGTAGCACCTGAAAACATACCGTACATATATGAAACATTAGAAACATCCCAGCTGCCAATGTCACCATTAAAATTACTTGCGTTTCGGAAAGCATGAAACATATTTGTTACCAAGGATGTATCTGCTATATCTGTCGAGTTATCAACTAAATTGATGCAACCACTAAAACTATTATTCATATTAGCCCATTGTTGGGTTCCCCATTGTTCAATGGATAGTATTTTTTCTTTATCTCCTCCATTATTAAATAATATCATTGGAAAATCTCCTTGTATTGCTATGGTATAAGTGCCTACCGTTCCATAATCATGTGTTATATCACCTGTGAGGCCAAAATCATCAAACGTACCATCATTATCCCAATCTACGTCATAACTATAAGTATAGCTTATAATTGTTGGGATTGTAATAGACGTTGTGTTAGAGGTTCCTGGATTATCTGTTTTCCAAGTGGTAATAAATTCGGTTTGCGCTGTTACATTTGCCATTGCAAATAAACAGATTGTAAATAAAAATAAAGTAGTTTTTTTCATTGTAAATAGATTTGGTTCATTACAATGGTAAAGGATAATGTTAAGCAATAAAAAAAAATGTCGTGAAGTAAAGGGTTTTGTACGTGAATTAACCAAAAAAAGTGTAATTCAACGTTTATAATTAACACTTAAACGGCAAAAAAGTATTTTACGGTGTTGTCTTTTGAAATTTTAAAACCTAATTTTAAGGTGAAATACAAGCTTTTTTGAACGCTTTTTCATAGGTCTTTGATATTGGAATTTCGTACTCGTTTATTAAAATATTTAAACTTTTTACACTATTAATATGCTCTATTTTTACTACGTAAGATCTGTGAACACGAATAACTCCTGAAAGGTTGTTGTCCTTAATAAATGAATCTATCCCGTCTCGCTTTAATTACTTTTGGTTTTAGTTTGAATTTCAATATACTTCTCGGAAGACTTGATGCAAAGTAGGTCTTCAATATTTATTTTATGAATGGTATGCCCAATTTTAATACTGAAGTAAGAGTTTTGAAATTCGAAGTTGTTAATAGGTGATTAAAAGAAAAACAACTTTTTTCTAGTTGAGTCAAAGCATAGGTATTATACCAAAGTATAAACAAAAAAAAGACGACTAAATATAGCCGTCTTTTTAAATTTAATTAGATGTTAATCTAAACCCTACCTTAAATTAATATCTAATCCCT
>RCNE010000805.1_pt1 | contig 16947 bp, 17 predicted proteins | sample 2041361 | NCBI WGS metagenome assembly RCNE01 (sample SAMN09708229, study PRJNA481090) | Marine sediment metagenome, whole genome shotgun sequencing project.
TTTTGAAAAAGATATTTCCAGAAAGGAATTATTTGTTCTTAAATCTGGAAATACTCTTATAGGCTGCATAACTATTACCACATATATGGATGAGGAGTATTTTCCTGTTAAATGGCTAACACCAAACGAAAATAACATATATATTCACAGGCTTGCTGTGGAGCCTGAATACCAGGGGAAGGCCTATGCGCGAATGCTGATGAATTTTGCTGAAAATTATGCGCGGAATAACAAGTATATATCTATACGACTGGATACATTTAGTCAAAACAAAAGGAATCAAAAATTTTATGAGCAACGGGGATATCAAAAACTGGGAAATGTCTATTTCCCCAAACAAAGTGATTATCCTTTTTCCTGTTATGAACTCGTTTTGTAATCCATTCTATTTTTGAAAACCGTTGTAAGTTTCAAAACCATTAATAGCTTAGCTATTCCTGCAACTATAGCCGGGATAGCCGAACCTGTTTTATCTATAACCGATACTGCTATTGTAGGCAATATCCAAACATACGGTCTGGAGTCACTGGCTGCTGTTGGGATCGTAGGTTCCTTTTTGTCTATGCTTATATGGATCCTTGGGCAAACCCGAAGTGCCATATCTGCAATTATCTCTCAATATTTAGGCGCAGGCAAGCTAGATGAGGTTAAGAATTTACCGGCGCAAGCTATTTTTTTTAATGTAACTCTTAGTTTATTAGTACTGCTTTCTACCATATTTATTGTAGAGGAGATTTTTGAATTATTAAATGCTTCTGGCAAAATATTAGAATTTTGTATTACTTATTACTCCATTCGTGTATGGGGTTTTCCTTTAACACTTTTCGTATTTGCCGTTATGGGAATTTTCAGAGGATTACAAAACACCTTTTGGCCTATGCTCATAGCTATTACAGGGGCCCTCTTAAACATCGTGTTAGATTTTATTCTGGTTTACGGTATATCAGATATAATTCCTGCTTATAACCTGGAAGGCGCTGCCTGGGCAAGCCTTATCTCCCAGGGGGTTATGGCTATAATGGCATTTGTCCTCCTGCGATTAAAAACCAATATTAGCCTTATCCCAAGATTTCCTATACATAAGGAGTTGGGGCGCCTGGCGGTAATGAGTTTTAATCTTTTTATCCGTGCTATTGCACTTAATATTACTCTTATTCTTGCTGTTCGAGAAGCTGCAGCGTTGGGTGATAGATATATCGGAGCGCATACAATAGCTATAAATCTTTGGCTTTTTGCTGCCTTTTTTATAGATGGTTATGGTGCGGCAGGTAATATTATGGGGGGCAAATTACTTGGCTCTAAAGATTACAATTCCCTGTGGTCATTAGCCAAAAAAATTGCTCTATATGGTAGTATGGTTAGTTTATTTTTAATGATTAACGGTTTTATTTTCTACAGACCGCTGGGGCGTCTTTTTTCAAATGACCCTATTGTACTGGAGACCTTCTACTCCATTTTTTTTATCCTTATCCTGGGGTTGCCCATGAATTCTATTGCCTTTGTTTTTGATGGTTTGTTTAAGGGATTGGGTGAAATGAAATTTCTCAGGAATGTTCTGTTGACAGCTACTTTTTTAGGCTTTATTCCTTTATTATTATTAAGTAAAACCTACGGTTTTGGCCTGCAAGGAATTTGGATTGCACTTACCATGTGGATGATAATTAGAGGTAGTACCCTTGTATGGAAGTTCCGCAGAAAATTTCGTCCACTATTACAAAAGGTTTAATTTTACAAAAAACATTTCAAATGGGCACGAACAGACCCTTCGGTAGTCTTTATACCAAAATTGAGAATAGAACTGCTACCATAGAATTTGGCCATCCCGCAAGTAATTCTTTTGTTAGTGAATTATTAGACCGATTAACTGATGAACTTAAAAAGATCTCCTCCAACGAGGAAGTTTCTATTGTAGTTTTAAAGTCAGAAGGAGAACGGGCTTTTTGCGCAGGTGCCTCCTTTGATGAATTACGCGCCATATCTAACCCAGAAGAAGGGTTAACTTTTTTTAGCGGTTTTGCTAATGTTATCAATGCTATGCGCGAATGTGCGCAACCAATCATAGGAAGAGTACAGGGTAAAGCAGTAGGCGGCGGAGTTGGTCTTATCGCCGCGTGTGATTATGTCTTTGCTACTGAAGCTGCTTCTGTAAAGCTTTCTGAACTTGCCATCGGGATAGCTCCACTAGTGATTGCACCTGCGGTTCAACGTAAGATTGGAATGGCTGGTTTTACCGAATTGGCGTTATCACCTACTGAATGGAAAAATGCATATTGGGCCAAAGAAAAAGGACTGTATTCAAAGGTTTTTAATTCCATTAAAGAAATGGACAAGGAGCTGGATTTTTTTATGGCTACTCTGGCATCCTATAATCCGGAAGCCTTAAGAGCTATTAAAAAGATTCTTTGGGAAGATACTACATCCTGGAGCGAATTGTTGACCAATCGAGCTGAGATTTCCGGTAAATTAGCTCTTTCACCAGCCAGTAAAGAGAAGTTAAAGAGTCTTAAGAAATAACGGGATGAAATTTTTTGAATTCCTAAATGGCGATCTTCTCTTTCCAATGCTGGCTCTTTTGGTAGTAGCTATATATATTTTTAATAGAATTAGAAACAGGAGAAAATTTAAAAAATAGGCTTATCTCCTTTAATATTACATCGAAAAATAGTCTATGTTCCACTATAAAGATTTTATACATTTGTAACAGATTTAAAACGAATGCATAAAATAAGGATTACCAAACAATTCACTTTTGAAACCGGCCATGCTCTTTATGGTTACGATGGTAAATGTAGAAATGTACATGGTCATAGTTATAAACTTTCAGTTACTGTAATTGGAACGCCTATTACAGATACGTCCAATGTTAAACTTGGAATGGTCATTGATTTTGGTGACTTAAAAAAAATAGTGAAAGAAGAAATAGTAGACCCTTTTGATCATGCTACGGTATTTAATAAAAATACTCCACATATGGAATTGGCAAAAGAATTAAAAGACCGGGGACATAAAGTAATCCTGGCAGATTACCAGCCCACCAGTGAAAATATGGTAATTGATTTCGCAAGCAAAATTAAATCCCGCTTATCTAAAGAAATACAGTTGCATTCAATAAAACTTCGCGAAACTGACACTGCCTTTGCCCAATGGTATGCGGGTGATAACTAGGTTGCTTTATGTATCTTTACACTAAATGAAAAGCATCTCTGTCCCAAAAGGTAAAAAAGTATATTTTGCCAGCGATAACCATTTAGGTGCCCCAACAAGGGAACAAAGTCTTCCCCGGGAAAAGAAATTTGTAGCATGGTTAGATGAAGTGAAGACAGATGCCGCAGCTATTTTCCTGCTTGGAGACTTATTCGATTTTTGGTTTGAGTATAAAACCGTTGTTCCTAAAGGATTTACACGAACCCTGGGTAAACTTGCTGAAATTACAGACTCAGGTACTCCAATATTCTATTTTGTTGGCAATCACGATCTTTGGATGAACGGGTATTTCGAAAATGAACTTAACATTCCTGTATATCATAAACCTCAGCAATTCAAACTAAATAACACCACTTTTTTTATAGGTCATGGCGATGGATTAGGGCCTGGTGATAAAGGTTATAAGCGAATGAAGAAACTTTTCACAAATGGGCTCGCTCAATGGAGTTTCCGTTGGTTACATCCTGATCTGGGAGTTAAGTTAGCACAATATTTCTCTATTAATAACAAATTAATATCAGGGGATGAGGACATTCACTTTTTGGGCGAGGATAAAGAATGGCTCGTGCAATATTCGATGAGAAAACTAAAAGAAACGCACCATGATTACTTCGTGTTCGGGCACAGGCATTTACCTCTTGAAATTACATTAGGTGAGACATCTACTTACGTAAACCTCGGCGACTGGATATCTTATTATACCTATGGGGTGTTTGATGGTACCCAACTCTCTCTGGAAATTTTTGGGAAGTAGTTGCGTTTATCTTAAATCCTTAACTTTCAACTGTAAGCTAACCATTCCATTCCAGTGATTTTCTTCCAAAGAGAAAGCGGCACTAAATGGTTTTCCATTCTGCACAATCGGAAGCTTACTTCCCAAATTAAAACCTATTCCTCCAACCGGACCAGAACCATTTTGAGTTACTGCAAGTTTAAGATGTTTATTATCCTCACCAACCCCTTTTGCATAACTGGTATCCCGGAGGTTTTCTGTCAAAAAAACAGGAGTCATATTACCCGGACCAAAAGGCGCAAATTGTTGTATTATACGCAAGAGTTTGGGGCTTATCTGATCTAAATCGAGTTTTGCATCAATGGTAATCTCCGGGGTCAAAAGATTTGGATCTATTGTTTCAGCTACTACTTTTTCAAATTGCGATTTAAATTTTTCATATTGTTCTTCAACCAATGTTAGCCCTGCAGCGTATTTATGTCCCCCAAACTGCTCAATAGAATCGGCACAATGTTCTAAGGCATTATAAACGTCGAAACCCTTGACAGATCTGGCCGATGCGGCTAGTTTATCACCACTTTTTGTGAACACTAATGTAGGCCTATAGTAGGTTTCAGTAAGTCTGGAGGCAACTATCCCAATTACCCCTTTATGCCATGTGTCTTTATAAACAACGGAAGTAAATCTATCTTCTTCCTTATTCTTAAGGATCATGGCAAGTGCTTCCTCTGTAATCTCCCGGTCCAATCCCTTCCTGTTGGTGTTAAATTCTTCGATCTCTGAAGCATATTTAACTGCCAGCTCCATATTTTGCTCTATTAATAGATTGACCGCATATTGACCATGTTTCATACGCCCTGCCGCATTTATTCTTGGCGCAATTATAAAAACGACATCTGTTATGGTGAGTTTTTTCTTTTGGATGTTTTTAATTATTGCCTTAAAACCAGTTCTTGGAGCTGAATTAATAACTTCTAACCCAAAATAAGCCAGGACCCTGTTTTCACCTGTTATGGGTACGATATCCGCCCCAATGGCAGTTGCCACCAGATCCAGGTATGGAATGAGTTTATCAAAGCTATCCTCTCTAGTAATGTTTATTGCCTGTATAAGTTTAAAACCAATGCCACATCCGCATAATTCATCATATGGATAGGTACAATCGTTTCTTTTTGGGTCCAAAACGGCTACAGCATCTGGTATTTTCTTTCCGGGCCTGTGGTGGTCACATATGATAAAATCAATTCCTTTTTCCCTGGCATAGGATACCTTCTCTATAGCCTTTACACCGCAATCCAATGCTATAATAAGAGCAAAATCATTGTCCTCTGCAAAGTCAATTCCCGCATAAGATATACCGTAGCCTTCCGCGTATCTGTCAGGAATATAGGTTGCCACATTCGGATATAGCGTAAGTAAATATGATGACAGTAGAGCTACCGCTGTAGTTCCGTCTACATCATAATCTCCATAAATAAGGATATTTTCATTTGCCAGTATTGCATTTTCAATACGTTTAACGGCCAGTTCCATATCCTTCATAAGAAATGGGTCATGGAGGTCGGAGAGTTGGGGTCTGAAAAACTTTTTAGCCTCTTCATAAGAAGTTACGCCGCGCTGCAGCAATAATTGGGCTACCAGTCGATCAACTTTGAGTACTTCGGCTAAAGCTTTTATTTGCTCATTATCTTGTTTTGGTTTTAATGTCCAGCGCATGGTACCACTTTATCTGTCTTTTGTAATATAAGACGAATTCCTGCATCTTAAATGCAGAAATAACTCTTTTATTTTTCTATTGATCAATCTGTACTACCCTGAAGAATGGGTGTCAATCTTTATGGAATATTGTTTTTATTTCAAGTTTTGCGAACTTCCTGAACATTTCCATTACCCCACAATACTTTTCAACTGAAAGATCTACGGCTCTTTGCAATTTTTTTTCTTCCAGGTTGCCTCCCCAAAAATGGTATTCTACGGTAACGGCATCATAGTATTTGGGATGTTCATCTGTAAGGTTAGCAATAGTTTCTATACTGAATTCCTCCACATCAAGTTTCATTTTTTTGATAAGCATAGCAACATCAAGACCTGAACACCCGGCTAAAGCAGACAGCATAAGAGCTTTAGGTTTAAGGCCATTGCCATCTCCCCCATCATCAGGACCGGCATCTATGGTTAAACTTAATCCGGATGGATTATTACTCTCAAAAGCCATGTTCCCCAGCCATTTGGTGGTAATTTGATTTGTTGTGCTCATATTTTTTCGTTTCTTGTGGAGTACAAAAATACGACCGCTATGCCACTTGTACAACCTCTTGATCCTAATCATGATACTCAAACCAAAGAATTAGCAGAATTCTTCAATGAGACCCTTGGGTTTTGTCCAAATTCTGTACTCACCATGCAACATAGACCTGCAATATCCAAGGCCTTTATTAACCTAAACAAGGCGGTTATGGCCAATGAAGGAAAGGTGACTTCTGCTCTTAAGCGAATGATTGCATGGGTCAGCAGTAATGCAACCGGTTGTCGCTATTGCCAGGCACATGCAATAAGGGCTGCAGAACGCTACGGTGCCGAACAAGAGCAATTGGATAATATTTGGGAGTACAGAACCCATGCTGCCTTTTCGGAAGCTGAACGTGCTGCTCTCGATTTTTCCCTGGCCGCTTCACAGGTTCCCAATGCGGTAGATCAAAACATAAAGACCCAATTGTATAAGTATTGGAATGAAGGAGAGATTGTTGAAATGTTAGGAGTAATTTCTCTATTTGGTTACCTAAACCGTTGGAACGATTCTATGGGAACAACAATTGAGGATGGAGCTGTAGAAAGCGGTGAGCTCTATTTGGGTAAATATGGATGGGAAAAGGGGAAACATATTTAGTTGAATAGAACTAAAATCAGTACTTCCAGTGCTAATCATAATAATGATCCATAACACCTTAGAACAATGGAATTCCATTGATTTATTTTTTTATTTGTACCTTATATTTCCATTTTTTTCCCTCGGATAAAAATAGTCCCTTTTTTAAACCTTTAAAATCGAAAACTGTTGAGGTCTAGTATTACAATTATATTGCTCTTTTGTAGTTTAACATGTCTATCTCAAAGAGAGGCAAGTAAATGGTTGTTTGGAGAAAGGGTTGGATTACAGTTTTTCAACCTTTCTGACCCACCAATTGTCTTGAGGGGAGAACTGAATACTTTGGAAGGCTGCGCATCTATATCCGATAGTGATGGAAATCTTTTGTTCTATTCAGATGGGTCTACCGTTTGGGATAGGTATGATGATATTATGCCGAATGGTACAGGCTTACTGGGAGATGAGTCTAGTACACAATCTGCTATTATCATCCCAAAACCATTAGACCCTAATATTTATTATTTATTTACCGTTGGCTCTACTATTACTCCAAACGGTTATAATTATTATACAATTGACTTATCCTTAAATGGAGGATTGGGAGAAGTTGTTGGAAGCAATGTTAATCTTACGGATGGTCATGTGGGTAGCCAATGGTCCGAAAAAATGACTGCAGTTCAAGGAGGTGAATGCAATACAACTTGGGTTATTTCTTTGGTTCGTGATTTGTATTATTCATATAAGGTAGATGAGAATGGCGTTGATCCGGTTCCGGTCATTTCTCAAGTGGATTTTATAGCAGATTATGGCTCTAGAGGGTATTTAAAGGTTTCTCCTGATGGTACAAAAATTGTTGCTGCCCATCAGGGAAATTCTTCTGAGACGATTGGTTGTTTTCTTTATAGTTTTGACCATATAACCGGGCAGGTATTGAATGACGGACTATCTCTTTTTTCTAATCAGGTTGAGAGTCCATATGGTGTGGAGTTTTCATCTCAAACCAATAAACTTTATGTGTCTACCATTCAACCTGAAACTAATACATATAGATTATATCAATTTAATTTAAAAAGTGATGCTATAGCTAACTCAAAAGTTTTAATTCATAAGGAATCTGCTTTTAGAGGTGGGTTACAGCTGGGGCCGGATTTGAAAATTTATGTCACTATACCAGAGGAATATACTGTTGGAACTAATTATTTGGATGTTATTCATAATCCAGAACTTGATGGGACAGCTTGCAATTTTGAAGAAGATTATATATACTTTGGAGGAGATAGTTTTTCAATGCAAGGCCTGCCACCTTTCGTACAGTCATTCTTTTATACGCAAAGAATAAATATTGTCAATCCTTATGAACCCTTGACTCTAAATAGTACTGACCTGTCTCTCTGTACTGATTCAAGCTATATTCTTGAAGGCCCTGATATTCCAGGAGCGGATTATTCATGGACATTTAATTCTGCAGGTTTTCCTAAGCCATTACCTCTTCCAACACCTCCACATAAACTATCAATTAATACAACTGGCACTAATGACTCAGGTACTTACGAACTGATTGTTACATCAAATGATGTTGATTGTGATATTCAATATTTAGGTGCGGCAAAGGTGTCATTTACTACTCCTCCAATTATTAATTCTTCAGTAGGCCTATCTATTTGCGACTTTTTCGATACTAATTCAGCGGATGGTCTTTCAACATTTAATTTAAATAATAGTATTGCTGATATTTCAAATAACCCAGAGCAGGCCGCTGTTTATTTTTATTTGAATGACACTGAGGCCGAAAACGATATATACAATCAAAATTCTTTGCCGCAGTTTTATATGAATACTATTCCCGATCAAGTAATTACCACAAAAGTATTTGAGAATGGTTCCGATTGTTACAGTTTAGGACAATTGCAATTGATTGCAACTCCAAGTACTGTATTGGCTGCAGCTGATATATCTAATTGTGATTTTGGAAATGGAATGTCATCTTTTGATTTGGATGAACAAATGAATAGCATAAGGTCCCTTAATTTCTTGCCGGGCACAACAGAAATTTTGTTTTTCGATTCTATTGAAAATGCGGTAGATAATTCGAATTCAATTACAGGTATGTACGAATCTTCAGGTGAAGCTATGTACTTTTATGCCGTAAATAATGGATCATGCCTTGGATCTGGCTTATTTAATCTAAATGTTAGTCCGTTACCTCCTATAAGTTCAGAAGACATCGACCTTACGGTTTGCGATTTTAGTTTTCCTTTAACTCTAAATTCGGGTATTCCATATGATTTGGAGCTGTCCTTTTGGTATGAATGGTCAGATGGTCAGACGACCAATGAAATTATAATTAGCAATGAACAGACCATAACCCTTAAGGTAATAGATAGGCTTACCGGCTGTCATATTTCAAAAACGTACCATATCAACAAAACAACACCGCCTATTATAACCGATGTCAACGTAAATATAGACAACGGAACGGTTACTGTTTTTTCCCCTGAAAATCCTAATTTGACTTATAATTTAGATAATTCTAGTGGGGTTTTTCAGCCTGAGAATGTTTTTCTAAATGTGCCTCCAGGTGTTCACAATGTTTATGTCAGTAATGAATGTGGTGTGTCACAAAAGGAAATCTATGTGCTGGGGTTTCCTAAGTTTTTCACTCCAAACGGAGATGGCTCTAATGACACATGGACGGTGAGGGGATTAGATACAAATAGATACTCAATTTCTAATATTCAAATATTTGATAGGTATGGTAAGCTGCTAAAAGACATAAGACCTGAATCGGAATGGAATGGTAATTTCAACGGTCAAAAACTTCCTCCCTCTGATTATTGGTTTTTGGTAAGCGTAACTAATCAAAATGAAAATACGGTTACTTACAGGGGGCATTTCAGTTTAGTTCAATAGATAGGCTTTAATTTCTCTAGGCACTACACTGTTATAGCTACCAAACATTAGTTACAACCCAATTTACGGCTTCCTGTAAGTGAGTAACATATTCACATGGCGTGTAATGAGATAATCCATCAACAATAACAAATTCAACTACTGAACCTGCGCTAATTGCTTTATTTACAAATATTTCGGTTTGTGAAACTGGGAAGAGCTCATCCGAATTGCTGTGTATAACATATATAGGGATTGAAAATGTAGAAATACTTCCATCTGCTCTTTCCGGATCATAAGAACTAGCCATGGCAATCGATGCTGTGAAGTGTTGAGGGAATATATCAGCATAAAGCCAACTTGCATTTCCGCCATTGCTATATCCCGTTACCAGAACTTTATTTGTATCCACAAACCAATGCGTTTTGGCTAAATCCGTCAAAGCATCGACCTGGTTTTGATTAAATCCATCAAACCATTGTTCATTACCGGCATTGGGGCTAATAATAAATGCATCTAACGCAGCTAACCCTGGCTCAACATAACAGCTTGTATTTTGGTGTGCAGTTGCACTACCGCCTGAAGCACCGTGCAATGCAATAACCAATGGTCTTCTGTTATTCTCTGATGCTTCAGTAGGTGCTATTACTCTAAAGTTCCAAAATCTTCCCCTTTCCAACGATTCTAGCGAAAAATCATTTATTCCGGGTTGAATATCCAAACTTAAAAAATCTGCAGTAACCTCCTCTACTGTTCTAGGTTCTATTTGTACAACGATGGCATCAATTGGACTATCATCACCACTACAGGCAACAAATAAAAAACTTACCACTATCAGTATGGTTTTTTTTAAGTGTATCATGGGTCTGTCTCTTATCAAATATAATCAATTAATACTTGCCAAAATCTACTAAATACCTTACTATCCCATTCCCTACGTAAAAATTAGAACTTTTTTTAGAAACAATGATTGAATATTCATCTATATCAATCGACTAAAATATTATTTACCTCTTTTTGAAGTTTAACAAGTACGGTCTTTTCAAACCAAGGATTTTTTGTCACCCAAAACCGATTTCGTGGAGACGGGTGTGGCAAAGGCAAATATTTAGGAAGATAGGTTTCGTAAGCTGCCACAGTTTCGGTCAGCGTTTTCTTGGCCGCATTTCTTAGGTAATACTTTTGGGCGTACATACCTATTAATAGCACTAATTCCAAATTGGGTAATTTGTCTAACATGGGTGCGTGCCATAATGGAGCGCATTCGGACCTCGGGGGTAAATCGCCCGACTTTCCCTTGCCGGGATAACAAAATCCCATAGGGATCAATGCAATTTTAGATTCATCATAAAACACGCATAAATAACTCCGAGCCACTTTCTTAATTGCCTACCGCTAGGGTCATTCCAAGGCACTCCAGTTTTATGGACTTTAGTTCCTGGTGCCTGACCTATGATTACAATCTTGGAATTTGGATTTGCCGCCACGATTGGTCTTGGCCCTAAAGGCAAATGTGCCTTGCAAACCTCACAACCACGTATTTCTGATGGTAGTTTTTGCATTATTTCTTTCCTGATACCACAATTACTATTTCTCCCTTAGGTGGTTTTTCTGTGTAATGTTCAAGAACTTCCTTTACCGTTCCTCTAATGGTTTCTTCATAAATTTTAGTAAGTTCCCTGGATACCGAAATTGATCGTTTGGGACCAAAATTGGTTACAAATTGTGATAAAGTCTTTAAAAGCTTATGTGGAGACTCATAGAAAACCATAGTTCGAGTTTCTTCTGACAGATCATTTAATCTGGTTTGCCTGCCTTTTTTTATTGGCAGGAAGCCTTCAAAAACAAAGCGGTCATTCGGAAGGCCACTATTAACAAGTGCGGGAACAAAAGCGGTAGCTCCTGGCAGACATTCAATTTCTATTCCCTGTTCAATACTGGCTCTGCTAAGTAAAAAACCCGGATCGGAAATAGCCGGAGTACCGGCATCAGAAATTAGTGCAATTTGCTCACCACTTTTAAGCCTTTGTACAATACCATCTACCGTTTTATGTTCATTATGCATATGATGGCTCTGCATTGGGGTGTCTATATTATAGTGCTTTAAAAGTTTATTGCTTGTTCGGGTATCTTCCGCCAATATCAGGTTTACTTCCTTAAGAACTTTTATAGCTCTAAAGGTAATATCCTCCAAATTTCCAATAGGTGTTGGAACAATAAATAACTTGCCTGTCAGCACTGTTTTAAGATCTTACCCTCCTTTTAAGGCAGTATGAGCAATATACATTTCTTATAATCGCAGTAAATCCGATACGAGAATTTATGAGAATCTACGCTCAATAAGAGCAAGAAACCTGATTTCGTATTCTTCTTTTTCTGCCCATTGATTGTAATCTGGCTTAACCATATTTTCAATAAAGGCCATAGAGCGTTCATAGGAATCAATGGTGTTCAGTTGTGAAATTACCCTGTTGAAGTCTTCTGTGCTATCATCAAAAAGTTGTTTAACAAAAGCAAGTCTGTCGTTTAAACCTACGGTTATTTCTTTATTTGTGAGTTTGTCATTCAACGATTTTGACTTGGAAACTTCTTTTACCGCTTGTGAAATATCTGCAGAGGTTTTGTTGTTATCGGCCTTCGTGGTCTCAGGTTTTGCAACAAATTCTGCAAATAGCCTATCATTATCCTCATCATTAGGCATTTCAGATACCATACCTTTTATGGTATCAATTCCCTGAGTAATAATATCTTCGTCGTGCGGATTGTTTTCGGGAAACGATTTATTTTCATTCATTACGGCATTGGCCATTTTCTCAAACCTGGATGCAATAACATTTTTGGACACGTCAATTTCAATATCGTTGAGTTTTTCATCAATAAACTTAAGAACGGTCAATTTCTCGTACAGATTTTTCGCAGCTTCATATAATTCCGGTATCTCCATCTCCGTAAGACCCTTTGATGTAATTATATCTGTGGACATCTTAATTAATTCCTCTTTCAGTTTTCGCTTCATTTCTTTTTGTTTAGACTAAACAGTAAAGGTCTATCTTTTTTAATACTTTTATAATTCGTTTCATTATTTAGGGATTAAACCCCTTACTTTGGTTTAAAATTACAAAATGTTTCTCGAAAACACTGTTAATCACAAAGAACAATTCGGTTGGATAGAGGTTATCTGTGGCTCAATGTTTTCCGGCAAAACGGAAGAACTGATTCGCAGGCTTAAACGAGCCCAGTTTGCAAAGCAAAAAGTAGAAATATTTAAGCCAATTGTAGACACAAGATATCATGAAGAGAAGGTAATCTCTCATGATGAAAACGAAATTCGTTCAACCCCTGTACCGGCGGCGGCTAATATCCGGCTTCTGGCAGACGACTGTGATGTAGTTGGAATAGATGAAGCTCAGTTTTTTGATGATGAAATTGTAACTGTTTGCAATGATCTCGCAAATATGGGGATACGAGTTGTTGTTGCCGGACTCGATATGGATTTTAAAGGTAATCCTTTCGGGCCAATGCCAGCTTTAATGGCTACTGCGGAATACGTAACTAAAGTTCATGCTATTTGCACACGTACCGGCAATCTAGCCAATTATAGTTTTAGAAAATCTAATAATGATAAATTAGTGCTGCTGGGAGAAACAGAAGAATACGAACCTTTAAGCCGGGCTGCATTTTACAAAGCGATGCTTAAAGAAAAAATTAATAAAATGAAGGTACAAGCTGAGGAGATAAAGCAAAATAAAAAAGATACCAATGCCCAGAGCTAAAGAGACTACACTGGAGTTGGATCTTGCGGCTTTAGAACATAATTACAATTATATAAGAACCAAAATACATCCTTCAACCATGTTTTTAGCTGTGGTTAAGGCTTTTGCCTATGGAAATGATTCCGTGATTATTGCAAAAAAACTGGAAAAACTAGGAGTAGATTATATGGCGGTGGCTTATGCCCATGAAGGAAAGGTTTTAAGGGAGGCAGGGATCAAAACACCAATACTTGTTTTGCATGCGCAGCCTTCCAATTATACAATGGTTATAAAATATTGCCTGGAACCCAGTCTATATTCCCCCAGAACACTCCGAGAGTTCATCAAGGCTGCAAAGGCACAAAAGCAAAAGGCTTATCCAGTCCACTTAAAATTCAACACAGGCCTCAACAGGCTTGGATTTTGGGAAAATGATATTGACTATATTATCCATCAGCTTGTGGATAGAGAAGAATTGCAAATAAAATCAATATTTTCTCATTTGGCCGCCTCCGAAGACAAGTCTGAAGCAGAATTTAGTAAAAATCAAATTAAATCCTTTGAAAAGATTGCCGAGGAATTTGCTTCCCAACTGAAAATTAGACCATTTATGCATATTCTCAATACCTCCGGGATATTCAATTATCCTGAAGCACAATTCCAAATGGTGCGAAGTGGTATTGGCCTCTACGGATATGGAAATGAAGCCAGGTATGATGCCAAGTTGCGACCTGTGGCTACATTAAAAACAATAATCTCGCAGATACATAATATAGAACCTAATGAAAGTGTAGGTTACAATAGGGCCTTTACCGCTCAGCAATACCAAAAAACGGCAACTTTGCCTCTTGGGCATGCTGATGGAATTGGAAGACAATATGGTAATGGTAAAGCTTCGGTTTTAGTGAATGGTAAGGAGGCCCCAATTATTGGAAATGTTTGTATGGATATGATCATGATAGATATAACGGGTATTGAATGCAAGGAAGGTGATGAAGTAGTTGTATTTGGAAAAGAGCATTCCGCCGAGACTTTCGCAGCTGGTGCAAACACAATTTCCTATGAACTTATAAGCGGTATTTCTCAAAGAGTTAAAAGAGTAATTACGGGGGCATAATCAAATAATTAACAGATTGTTAAGAATAATTATTTTTAGTATATTGCTGCCGCATTTATTACCTAACCATTTAAAAACTAATAACATGTTAAAAGAATTCAAGAATTTCATCATGACCGGCAATGTAATTGATTTTGCAGTTGCTGTAATTATGGCAGGCGCCCTAGGCCTTGTTATTAATGGCTTTGTCGCCGACATTATTATGCCCATTGTGGGCGAATTTGCCGGTGGTGTAGATTTTGCAAATTTAAAATATATCCTAACAGAGACCTCAGGGGTTGAAGGAGAAGCTGGCTATGTGGCCGAAAATGCAATTCGATGGGGAGCATGGGTAAATACCATTGTTAATTTACTTATTGTAGGATTTGTTATGTTTCTTCTTGTTAAGTCTTATAACAAAACAAAAACTCCGCCTGCACCGCCTGCACCATCAGGTCCAAGTCAGGAAGAACTTTTAATACAAATAAGAGATTTATTAAAAAAATAATAATAAATGAAACTCCTTTTACGGGAGTAACCGCTACATTACTATACTAACTTAAAGGCCACCAATTAGTTTTCGCAAAGCAGATTGGTGGCCATTTTTTTATAATTGTTCTATTTATAACAATTTGTTATTTTTCTATAGTTCCAATAAAAAATCTTGTTCATCAACATTGGTTGCAATACCTTTGAGTACAAAATAATAAAAACATGAAAGTAGCTGTAGTTGGCGCAACTGGAATGGTTGGCGAAGTAATGCTAAAAGTGCTTAAAGAGCGGGATTTTCCAATAACTGAACTATTATTGGTCGCCTCCGAGCGATCTGTCGGAAAAAAGATATCCTATAATGGGCAATCCATTAGCGTTATTGGCCTTGCTGATGCCGTAGCTGCACGTCCGGATTTAGCTATTTTTTCTGCCGGCGGAGATACATCACTAACATGGGCGCCAAAATTTGCAGCAGCTGGAACCACGGTAATTGATAATTCATCGGCCTGGCGTATGGATCCTGAAAAAAAATTGATCGTTCCTGAAATCAACGCAAATAAATTATCCAAAACAGATAAAATAATTGCCAATCCCAATTGTTCAACTATTCAACTTGTTATGGTACTGGCGCCATTGCATGTCAAATATAAAATGAAACGAGTCATAGTTTCAACCTACCAATCCGTTTCCGGAACAGGGGTAAAAGCTGTAAAACAGTTAGAGAATGAAATGGCCGGAATACAAGGTGAAATGGCATATCCATATCCTATCAACAGGAACGCCCTGCCCCATTGTGACACTTTTATGGAAAATGGTTATACCAAAGAAGAAATGAAATTGGCCAGGGAGCCTCAGAAGATACTTGACGACCGCACTTTTTCAATTTCAGCTACCGCTGTGCGAATTCCTACGGCAGGAGGTCATTCTGAATCTGTTAATGTTGAATTTGAATCCGACTTTGAATTAAATGAAGTAAGAAGAATTCTGAGCAATACCCCAGGAGTTGTTGTACAGGACAATCCGGATACCAACACTTATCCAATGCCGGTTTATGCCCATGATAAAGATGATGTTTTTGTAGGACGAATACGAAGAGATGAAACGCAGCGAAACACTCTAAATATGTGGATAGTTGCTGATAATCTCCGAAAAGGTGCCGCTACCAATGCCATTCAAATAGCAGAATACCTGGTGGACAAAGAACTCCTCTGATGGCTCCATTTTAATATCTGTTAAAACCATTTGGTGCATTAGTATTTGAAGCTTTTTTTATGGTATTTTTGGTCTTTAAAAAATTATCCATTGACTAAAAAAGCAGATACTGTTGACAACTATTTTGGGACCTCAGTTAACGATCCTTATCGCTGGTTAGAAGATGACCGGAGCGAAGAAACGGAAAGATGGGTTAGAGAAGAAAACGCTGTCACTTTTGGCTATTTGGCAAAATTACCATTCAGGAAAGATCTGAAGAATAGATTAGAGCAACTATGGAACTATAAGAAGCTTAGTTCCCCGTTCAAGGAGGGTGATTACACCTACTTTTATAAGAATGATGGTTTGCAAAACCAATATGTAGTATATCGTCAAAAGGACAATCATGAAGCCGAAGTTTTTTTAGATCCAAATGATTTTTCGGAAGATGGAACTACTTCATTAATGGGGTTGAGTTTTACCAAAGATGGTTCTATGGCTGCTTACTCCATTTCAGAGGGAGGTAGTGACTGGAGGAAAGTAATTGTTATGGAGACCGAAGGGAAGACTATTGTTGAAGACACGCTCATTGATGTAAAATTTAGTGGACTTTCCTGGTATGGTAATGAAGGCTTTTACTATTCAAGTTATAATAAACCTGAAGGAAGTGAGCTCTCTGAAAAGACAGACCAACATAAACTTTATTACCATAAGTTGGGTACTC
>RCNE010000808.1_pt1 | contig 16929 bp, 19 predicted proteins | sample 2041361 | NCBI WGS metagenome assembly RCNE01 (sample SAMN09708229, study PRJNA481090) | Marine sediment metagenome, whole genome shotgun sequencing project.
GAAAATGACTTTTGGGTATTAAAAATTGACAATTCTGGTAAATTATTGTTTGAAAAATCTTTGGGTGGTTCCGGATTAGATTTTGCTTATGGAGTTATAGAAACCTTCGATCAAAAAATTGTAGTTGTTGGAGAAACTGAAAGTACCGATAAAGATATTACTTCAAATAAAGGCGGTAAAGATATTTGGATTGCTAAAATAAAATGACACATAGTGTCATCCTCAATAATGTCACCTTGAGCGCAGTCGAAAGGTCTTTTATCTTGGTTAAGCCTCTAATTTCTATATCTCATCAAAAAAAATAGTAAATTGCTACATGCATTCTATTCTTGATAATGCTTTTAAAAAGGCAAAACCTGTAACTATAAACTGTGACACAAAGCTCATTCTATTTAGTGATCTACACAAAGGTGATAATAGTTATGCCGATGACTTTACGCACAATATGGAAATCTACACCCATGCCATTCAACAATACTACAAAGAAGACTACACTTATATTGAACTGGGTGATGGCATTGAACTTTGGGAAAATTACTCTTTTGAGCCTATTTATTTAGCACATAGAAATGTATTTGAACTCTTAAAGCTATTTCATGATGATAAGCGTTTGCACATGCTTTGGGGAAACCATGATATGATTTTTAGAGATCCTTTAGTGGTTGAAAAAATGCTATATAAATTTATCACCCCTAAAAACATTAAAGAAAAAGAGAAACTGTTCGATTTAAAATTTCATGAAAGTCTACTCTTAGAAATTGAAAATACGGATAAAAAAATATTCTTGATTCATGGGCATCAAGCCGATTGGCTCAATTATAAATTCTGGAAAGTGAGTCGTTTTTTTGTACGTTATTTTTGGATGCCTTTACAGAAATGGTTCAATGTAAAAGACCCTACGAGTCCGGCAAAAAATTATAAAAACCTCATTAGGGTAGAGCGAAAATTAAAAGATTGGATGCATCAAAACGACAACCAAATGGTCATTGCTGGGCATACACATAGACCTCGTTTTCCTGAACCCGGTGATTTGCCTTATTTTAATGATGGTAGCTGTGTACACCCAAATTCTATTATTGGTTTAGAAATTAAAGAGTTGGAAATCTCGTTGGTAAAATGGCACAATAGTATTGATGATTCTGATCAAACTAAAATTGTAAAAACGGTATTAGAGGGGCCTAAAAGTTTGGATTTGTACCTTTAATTTAATCATAATAAAATGAAATATCTAATTGCAATTATTTTTCTTTTTATTAGTTTACATGGTTACACTCAACATGAACCAAGTAAGTTCTTTGTTAGAGATTCCACTGTCACCCAAACTATTGGTAATGTCAAAAAATTACAAGTCATTAAATTATCTAAAAAATCAAAAAAAAATTCATTAGACACCGTTATTTTAATTGATCAATATTTTTATAAAAATTTAAAACCTCAAAAAAGAACTTACTATTATCTTGATTTTTCAAAGCCACATAAAATTACTCATTTCGACACATTAGGAAGAATTATTCTTGGTGCCAATCCTATAAAATATGGTGCCTACACAAGTAAATTCCATTATACTGGCAATAGTATTAAACCAGACTCAATTGATAAGTATTGGAATGATTCAATACTTGTAAGTCAGTATATAAATTACTTCAAAAATGAGAGAATAGTTCGTCAAGATTATATTAGAAAAGACACCGTTAGAACTTTTGTAACGTTAGAATATGATTCCATTAAACGATTGATAAGAAAAATAGATCATAATACGAAATATGGTAAAGGGTTTTCTTTTGGAAATGGTTTTACAAAAGACGGGAAAACTAAAAAAATACTAGATCCAAATGACACTACTTTATATAAACATAAAATAAACAAAGACACCTTAATAACATCTATCTATCGAAAAGGAAAACTTAGAACTGTTGAAAAAACACTATCAATAAAAGAATTAAATATAAAAGTTACTGAAAATCATCGTTTTGGATATGTTTCTGAAAGAGAAATAAAATATATGTGGCCAGATTCATCAAAATATGCTAAAGAACGTTTTGATGAAAAAAGGAAAATTCGTAGTTATCGATATACAAATATTAATCCTAACAAAACGATTTCAAGATATCATGACAAGTTCTACTTTAGAAACAAACCTGAACGAAAAACGGTATTGAATGTAAATACCCTATATGATTCGAAAGATAATTGGATAAAGAAAGTTTATATAAGAAATAATCTTATTTCTCGAATTACAATCAGAAAAATTGAATACTTTAATGACTAAATCCCTCTCTCCTTTTGGATCTGCTCATAAGCTTTTTGAATCTGTCTAAACTTCTCTTCGGCCCCTTCTTGATATTCTTCGCCTAAGTGTCGTACTTTATCTGGGTGGTGTTTTTTTACCATTTTACGATAGGCTTTCTTCACTTCATCATTCGTGGCAGCTTTGGTAATTTCTAGTATTTTATAAGAATTTTCAGTGTTATTTTTACTGTAGAACATCGCTTTTATAGATTCAAAATCACGATTACTTATATACAAATACACTGCTATTTTTCGAATACATTCAATTTCTAATTCACCAACTAAACCATCCGCTTTAGCGATACCAAACAAAAAATGTAATAGTTGTAAACGAGCCGCATGATCCATATTCTGGCGTATTTGAAGACATACTTGGCGAGTAGAAATATCATCTTTTTGGATAATGCCTTTAAATAATTTAAAGGCTTTGTTAGCACGTGCAGCACCGAACATATTAACGAAATTTTGACGTACAAAATCTAGCTCACGTCTATCTATATTACCATCGGCTTTAATAACAACAGAAGCCAAAACGAGTAAACTTAATTCGAAATCACCTGATTTGGTAGCTTGCCCTTGTCTAGCTTTACCTTCCGGAATCTGTTTTCTATAATCCTTAATATCTGCTTCAGAAAAACCATCAATTAAACTTCCGAAGGCAAACCCTAAAATTCCACCTATAGGCCCTCCAAAAGACCATCCTAAACTCGCACCTAACCATTTTGCAAAACTTGCCATAAATTTTAACTTTTTCTAAGAAAATTCAAATATACATTTATTGTAATTATATGTATCTTTGTCGACTAATTTGTTACTTAAAAAAATATAAATATGTACCCAGAAGAAATAGTAAAGCCAATGAAAGCACAATTAATTGATGCTGGTTTTAAAGAATTACATACTGCAGACGATGTTGACAATATAATTGCACAAAACGGTACCACTTTAGTGATGGTAAATTCGGTTTGTGGATGTGCTGCCGGTACTGCAAGACCAGGCACAATCATGTCATTACAAGGTGATAAAAAACCATCTAATCTAACAACTGTTTTTGCAGGTGTTGATGTACAGGCAGTTAATAAAGCTCGCGAACACATGATCCCGTTTCCTCCATCTTCGCCAGCTGTGGCTTTATTTAAAGATGGTGAATTAGTACACATGTTAGAACGTCATCATATCGAAGGAAGATCGGCTGAAATGATTGCTGAAAATTTATCTGAAGCTTATCAAGAATTCTGTTAAACAAAAATGTTGAAAATTAAACTTTAAAAAATCCTCTAAAATTTAGAGGATTTTTTATTTTGCATTATGAATAAAACGCACATTATAGAAGATACTATTGCTTTTGTAAAAGAAACCTTAAAAGGCGCCGAAGGTGGGCATGATTGGTTTCATACCCAAAGGGTATTTTTAAATGCACAATTAATTGCAAAGGGTGAAAATGTTGATAGTCTTGTTATTGCTTTAGGCGCTTTATTACATGATATTGCCGATGCAAAATTCTACGACGGAGATGAGACTGTTGGCCCTAAAAAAGCTGCTGAATTTTTACATTCTCAAAATGTTGATAGCTCAGTAATAGAACATGTAATCAACATCATTGAAAATATTTCTTTTAAGAATAGCCTTTCGACGGAAGGCATTCAATTCTCATCAAATGAACTAGATGTTATACAAGATGCTGATCGATTAGATGCTATCGGTGCTATTGGTATCGCTCGTTGTTTTAATTATGGTGGCTTTAAAAATAGAGAAATTTACAATCCTGATATTCAGCCGAATTTAAATATGTCGAAAGCTGAATATAAAATAGCTACTACACCAACTATTAATCATTTTTACGAAAAATTATTACTCTTAAAAGGTAAAATGAACACCAAAACTGGGCAACGAATCGCTGGAGATAGGCATAAGTATATGGAAAAATATTTAGAGCAATTTTATGCGGAGTGGAATGGAAAACTTTAAAAATTAGCTTTCCTTTTTTCTAAAAACGCTGAAGTACCTTCGGCAAAATCATCGGTACCAAAACAATTACCAAATTCTTTAACTTCTACATCATAACCATTTACACCATCTTTAAAATTCGCATTTACAGCATTTATGGCTGCTGAAATCGCTAGTGGTGAATTTCGTATTATTTTATTAGCTATTTTTTCTGCTAATGGTAACAGTTCTTCTAATGTAGTAACATGATTTACTAAACCACAATCTTTTGCTTCTTCGGCAGCAATCATACCCGCTGTCATAATTAGTTCCATCGCTTTACCTTTACCAACTAATTGTGGTAACCGTTGTGTACCGCCATAACCAGGAATTACGCCTAAACTTACCTCTGGCAAGCCCATTTTTGCATTGTCTGACGCTATTCTAAAATGGCATGCCATTGCTAATTCTAAACCTCCACCTAGTGCAAAACCATTTACGGCTGCAATGACTGGCTTGGAAAGGTTTTCAATAAAATCGAATACTAATTTTTGTCCTTTTTTTGACAACTTACCACCTTCCTTTGCGGAAAAATCAGCAAATTCAGAAATATCTGCACCAGCCACAAAAGCTTTTTCTCCGCTACCTGTTAGTACAATAACTCTCGTACTTTCGTCTGAGTCAACCTCCACAAAAGCATTATGTAACTCTTCTATTGTATCTCTATTTAAAGCATTTAATTTTGAAGGGCGGTTTATAGTAATAGTTGTAATACCATTGTTATACGCAACTAAAATATTTTGATAATTCATCTTTATTTAATTTTTCGGGATTTTAACAGTAAAAACTGTTCCTCTATTTATTTCTGATGTAAAAGTAATTGTTCCGCTATATGCTTCTACAATATTTTTTATCATTGGTAGACCTAAGCCCATTCCACTAGATTTTGTCGTAAACTTTGGTTCAAAAATTCTGTTTTTATCTTCCAGAGTAATTCCTTTACCATTATCAGCAACCGTAATAATTACATTTCCGTTTTCGCTAACTACTTTTACTTCGATTTTTGGATTCTCATGAGTAACTAACGATTGGTTAGCATTCTTTACTAAATTAGTTACAATTCTAATTAATTGCGTTTTATCAAGCTTAGCTAATAATATATCTTCTTTATGAAAATAATGAATATAATTTTCATTAAAAATATCTAAAGCAAGCTTAACAACCTCTACAACATTTAATTCTTCTCTTTTCTGCTTCGGCATTTCGGCAAAGCTAGAAAAGGCTGAAGCAATAGAACTCAATGTATCAATTTGCTGAATTAAGGACTTACTAAATTCATTAAGTTTTTCTTTTATTTTAGGGTCATTTGCGTCAAAACGTTGCTCAAAACTTTGAACCGTTAAGCGCATTGGCGTGAGTGGATTTTTAATTTCATGCGCTACTTGCTTTGCCATTTCGCGCCAAGCTTGCTCTCGTTCACTTCTTGCTAATTTAACAGCACTTTCCCCTAACTCTTCAACCATGTCATTATAAGCATTAACAAGATTGAAAATTTCTTCACTTGCATTGTTTAAAATGATTTTTTCATTACGTTTATCTAATCTTGTTTGATTGATTTTTTCACTTACATTTTTAATTGATTTTGTAATGTATTTTGATACAAAATAGGCTATCAGAATAGCAATCAACAACATTAACAAGTATACCAAACCAAGACGAAATAAGAATTCTTTCAGTTCTTTTTCTTGAAAAGTATTATCTTCTAAATACGGTAAATGTAAAATCCCTATGGGCTTAAACCTATTGTCATTTATATAGGTATATGATGCTTGAAACGGAATACCATGTTTTATTTCCTCATTTACAACACGGTGACTCGCATTATCTACTATTTGCTCTAATATTCTAACAGGAATATCATTACTAACAGTGTCTTTTAAAAAACTTGAAGAAGAACTAATTACTAACTTTCCGTCAAGATCATAAATATTAATATCTAGCTTATTGATTTCTGATATATCATAGATTCTGTCTTTAAAAATAAGTTGTAACTGTTTAGTCTCAACAGGATATGTTGTTCTTTGTAGTTCAAGGTTAATACTAGATCTAATAGCATTTTCTTTACGCTCTAAACGCCCTTCATGATAATCATTAGATTGCTCTTTGTATTGATAAATTGTGATTAATGCAATCAATATAGATGCTATCACAACAATGAGTATCATTGCTACAAAAATGCGTGTACGTAAAGAAAATTTTTTGAGCTGCATGAAAAAATGTTATGCGGTAAAGATAGCAAATATCATTCCTAATAAATATAAGATTTATGCCTTCAATTTTATATAGATTATAACTTCGAAAGTTATCTATGATATTGTACTGCTTTACTTACAATCGAGAAAAAAGTAACAACTTTAAAGGTTTTAGGCGAATACACTAAAGGAAAACAAGTTACAGAAATAGCAACTATTTAAAACTTATCTGATTTTAAGGGCGAAATATATAAACTAATCAATTAAAAGTTTAAAAAATTAACAATCTCACAAAAAACAAGTGTAAACATTAAAAAAATTTTTTTTTTACACTTTAATGTATAGATTTGTTGCTTAGTAACAAGACAATGAAATTATTCAACACTTGGCAAGCTTATTTTTACTTCTTTTATTTTTATAAGATGGAGCGAGACTTTGTAGGTGTTATATAGATATAAGAATCAATAAACAAATTATAAAGTCTCGAGAAATCGGGGCTTTTTTTGTATTAGTAAATGAATTTAAAAAATAAAATAGCAATTCAAGGAATCAAAGGTTCGTTTCATCACCAAGTAGCCAATCAATATTTTGGTGAAGATATCGAATTAAGCGAATGTCTATCTTTTGTTGAAATACCAGAATTGGTAAATAACAATAGTGTAGACGGTGCGGTAATGGCAATAGAAAATTCTTTAGCTGGCTCTATTTTACCGAACTATGCATTAATAGATGAATTCGATTTAAAAATTCAAGGTGAAGTCCATTTACCAATTCACCATCATTTGATGGCGCTGGAAAACCAAAACTTATCAGATATTAAAGAAGTGTGGTCTCACCCAATGGCAATCTTACAATGTCGAAAATATTTTAGAGAACATCCTCACATAAAATTAGTTGAAGAATCTGATACCGCCGAAGTCGCTCAAAGAATTCAAGAACAACAATTAAAAGGTATTGCCGCCATTGCTAGCAAAAAAGCTGCTCAAATTTATGGCTTGGAAATCATCGAAAATGAGATTCAAACACGCAAACAAAACTTTACTCGCTTTTTTATTTTAAAAAAGAAAAACGGAAACTTAGAAAAACCTGACCTGATAAACAAAGCCTCCATACGATTTGCTACAAAACATAACACTGGTAGTTTGGTAGATGTTTTAAGTATTTTTGCAAGTTTAGGTATGAGTTTATCTAAAATTCAATCTTTGCCAATAATTGATAAGCCTTGGAAATATGCTTTTTTTGCAGATGTTATTTTTGATGACCATACAATTTTTTTAAAAGCTATAGAATTAGTAAAAAAAAACACAAGTAGCCTAAAGATATTAGGTGAATACAAACAAAGCAAACGTAATTATGATCTCTAAGGCAACTAGATTAAATAGCGTACAAGAATATTATTTTTCTAAGAAATTAAGAGAAGTAAATCAATTAAAAGCTGAAGGTAAACCTATTATTAATGTAGGTATTGGAAGTCCAGATTTGCAACCTCCTGCTCAAGTAATATCTGCTTTACAAAATAGCTTAGCTAATCCTTCTATTCACGGGTACCAAAGCTATCAAGGCTTGCCAGAATTTAGAAATGCCGTTGCCCAGTTCTACAAAAAAAATTATAACGTTGAGATTAACCCTAACAGTGAAGTATTGCCATTAATGGGTTCAAAAGAAGGTATTATGCACATTTCTATGGCTTTTTTAAATACAGGAGATGAAGTTTTGATTCCAAATCCAGGATATCCAACATATAGTTCGGTTACTAATTTGCTAGAGGCAGTCCCTGTTTACTACGATTTAACAGAAAATACTAATTGGTTTCCTGATTTAAATGCATTAGCTAAAACAGATTTGTCTAAGGTAAAAATAATGTGGATCAACTATCCGCATATGCCAACAGGGGCAAAAGCAATTACTACGCAATTTGAAAGCCTAGTTGAGTTCGCTAAAAAACATCACATATTATTAGTGAATGATAACCCATATAGTTTTATTTTAAATGACAATCCGTTAAGCATATTTGCTGTAAAAGGAGCAAAAGACGTAGCATTAGAGTTAAATTCTTTAAGTAAATCGTTCAATATGGCGGGTTGGCGTGTCGGTATGGTTTTAGGTGCTGCCGAAAATATCAAGACTATTTTACAAGTAAAAAGTAATATGGATTCGGGTATGTTTTATGGCATTCAGCAAGGAGCTATTACTGCACTAAACATCTCTAAAAGTTGGTTTTCAGAAATTAATAGCGTTTACACGGAAAGAAGAAAAATAGCATGGAAAATTTTTGATGCTTTAACGTGTAGTTATGATAAAGATAGTGTTGGGTTATTTGTTTGGGCCAAAATCCCAAAAGGAGAAACCTCGGAAGAATTAACCGATAAATTACTATATGAGTATGATGTTTTTTTAACACCAGGAACCGTATTTGGAACTAATGGCGAAGGTTATATTAGATTATCGCTTTGCACACCCGTTGAAAAGTTAGAAGAAGTATTAATTAGAGTTACAAACTAAGATGAAAAATATTGCAGTAATAGGTCTAGGACTCATTGGCGGATCATTAGCTCTAGAATTAAAAAAACTAACATGGGCTACCATTTATGGTATTGATAATAACCCTAATCACATCAATAAAGCATTAGAATTAGGTATTATTTTTGAAGAAGCTACGCTAGATGTAGTTAAAAAAGTTGATGTCGTAATCGTTGCGGTACCAGTAAATGTTATTCCAGAAATTACGACAAAAATATTAGACTTAATCAACGAAGACACGTTAGTTTTTGATGTAGGCTCCACAAAAAGTGCTGTATGCCAAGCTGTTAAAAGCCATTCAAAAAGAGAAAATTTTGTCGCCTTGCACCCTATTTCTGGTACCGAATTTTCGGGTCCTGAAGCGGCCATCTATAATTTATTCACTAACAAAGTGAATATTATTTGTGAGCAACATTTGAGTAGTAAAAAAATGATAGAACGTGCCGTATCACTTTTTGAGAAAATAAAAATGAGAACTGTTTTTATGGATTCTGCCGAACAACACGATAAACACATTGCCTACGTATCACACTTATCTCACATTAGTTCATTTATGTTGGGTAAAACAGTATTAGAGATAGAAAAAGATGAGAAAAGTATTTTTAATATGGCAGGTAGTGGTTTCGAATCTACCGTACGCTTGGCAAAAAGTAATCCAAAAACATGGACACCTATTTTCTTACAGAATAAAGAAAATGTATTAAAATCATTGAACGAGTATATAAAAAATTTAGAAACATTTAAAAAACAATTAGAAGCTGAATCTTACGAAGAAGTATTTGCTATTATGGAGGATACGAATCGAATAAAAGATGTTTTAGCAGGAATCAACAATAAGTAAATTATGGAATCAACAAATTTTTCAACTTGGTTAAAAAAAATGGAGTTATCTCATCCATTAGTAATTGCAGGACCATGTAGTGCAGAGACGGAAGAACAAATGCTAAAAATAGCACATCAATTAAAAGAAACAGATGCTACTGTTTTTAGAGCTGGTATTTGGAAACCAAGAACAAGACCAGGTAATTTTGAAGGAAATGGTGCTAAGGCATTACCATGGCTAGCTAAAGTGAAGGAAGAAACAGGTTTGCTTACCACCACTGAAGTAGCGAATGCTCAACATGCCAAATTAGCCTTAGAATTTGATATCGATATTATTTGGATTGGTGCTCGTACTACAGTAAATCCGTTTGCAGTGCAAGAAATTGCTGATGCATTGCAAGGAACAGATAAAATTGTTTTAGTAAAGAATCCTATCAATCCTGACTTGGCTTTATGGATTGGCGCCATAGAACGTCTACACAAAGCTGGGATCAAAAATTTAGGTGCAATTCACAGAGGCTTTTCTTCTTATAAGAAAACTATTTATAGAAACAACCCGCAATGGCAAATTGCAATCGATTTAAAAGACAAGTACCCAACATTACCTATCATTTGTGACCCTTCACATATTTGTGGTAATAGAGATGGTATTTTTGATGTTTCACAAACTGCATTAGATCTAAAATTTGAAGGTTTAATGATCGAAACACATTTTGACCCTGATAATGCATGGAGTGATGCTAAACAACAAATAACACCTAATAGGTTAAAAGAAATTACAGAAGACTTACGTGTTCGAAAAGATAGAGTTGAAGAAAAAGATTCGCTAAAAAAACTAACCAAATTACGCAGTGAAATCAATTTATTAGATAAACAATTAATAGAATTATTATCTGAAAGAATGGATGTAGCAGAAAACATTGGTAAAGTAAAAAAACAAGGAAATGTTGCTATTTTACAAAGAAGTAGGTGGCACGAAGTGATGCAAAAAATGGTTGCCGATGGTGAACAAAGTGGTTTAAGTAGTGATTTTATCGAGAAAGTTTTTAAAGCAATACATCAAGAATCAATTCAGCATCAAGAAAAAATAGTGAATAGTTAGTCTGTATTGTTACCTTTGTAGCCACAAGCTAATAAGATTATGACAACTCGCTATATCTTTTGTATGAAATGGGGCACTTTGTATGGTGCCGAATATGTAAATAGACTCCATTCGATGGTTAAACGTAATTTAACACTCGATTTTAAAATGGTTTGCTTTACGGATGATGAAAAAGGTATTATAGATGAAGTTGATTGTTATCCAATTCCTGAAATTGATATGCCAGGAAATTTGCCTGAGCGTATGTGGAAAAAATTAACAACACTTAAAGGAGATTTGTATGGCTTAAAAGGCACTGCTTTATTTTTAGATCTAGATGTTGTTATTGTAGATAATATCGATTGCTTTTTCGAAGCTGATGGCGATTTTAGAATCATAAAAGATTATAATAAGCAATGGAGAATTACAGGAAATTCATCAGTATATAGATTTGAGATTGGTGAACATCCTTATGTGTTCGACTACTTCGTAAGTAACTTTGATAGCATCCGTAAAGAACATAGAAATGAGCAAGAATACTTAACAGCTGCTATTCATAAAAAAGGTAAATTACAGTATTGGCCTACCGAATGGTGCCCAAGTTATAAGTATGACTGTGTTTCTAGAATTCCATTTGCTTTTTGGAAAAAACCAATCATACCAGAAGGTGCAAAAGTCATTATTTTTCATGGTGAAATAAATCCACCAAAAGCAATTACTGGTGGTAGAGGTAAATGGTATCGATATGTCGCTCCAGCTCCATGGGTAGCAAATTATTGGAAGTAAATAAAAAATCCTCAACTAAAAAGTTGAGGATTTTTTATTTACGATACCTAACAATAATAAGTAGGAAGGTAAAAATATATTATGCTTCTAAAACAGGAATACGTAATACTTGACCTGGATAAATTTTATCTGGATGCGTTAACATTGGTTTGTTAGCTTCAAATATCTCAGGATATTTCATAGGATTACCATAATACACTTTGGCAATTTTACTTAAAGAATCTCCGCTAACCACCGTATGAAACTGCGCTTCTGGCTCTTGTATCGCAGTAGTCATTTGATCATCAACACTTGCAATACCTTCAGTATTACCTACTACTAATACTACTTTTTCGCGTGTAGCTTGGTTTTCTGCCTCACCATAAATTGTAGCTGTATCACCATCAACGGTAACTCCTAAATTTTCTACCATTAAATCTAGTGATTGAACCGCATTAGTTAGTTTTCTAGCTTTTTCAACTGCAACTTCAGCAGCTTCTTCTTCTGTTGTTTTTCCTATGCCAAATACCTTCGCTCCAGCATTTTTAATAAATGAAAATAATCCCATAATCTTAGTTTTGTTTTTTAATTGATTAATAAAATTTTTGGTCATACGAAGATACAAAATTTTCTTTATTTCATTCGATTACTAGCACTAGTTTTACTTTGATTCTTTAACTTTACAGAAAATAAGTTAGCTATGGTACTTCACAATTTAGATACTCAAAATTCAGTTTTAAGACAATTTATTGCAGAAATTAGAGATGTAACAATTCAGAAAGATCAAATGCGTTTTAGAAAAAATATCGAACGTATTGGTGAAATTTTAGGGTATGAATTGAGTAAAACGCTTAATTATGAGACTAAGAGCATAAAAACACCACTCGGCACAAAATCTTCTCTATTACCAAATGAACAACTTGTATTGTGTGCTATCTTAAGAGCAGGGCTTCCACTACATCAAGGTTTATCGAATTATTTTGATGGAGCAGAAAATGCTTTTATTTCCGCATTTCGTCAACATTTTAAAAATAGTGATGATTTTGAAGTAATAGTAAAATATTTAGCTGCACCCTCATTAGATAACAAGGTTTTAGTACTAGCAGACCCTATGCTTGCCACTGGCAAAACCCTAGAAAACACATACAATGCTATGAAATCTCATGGCACACCATCACAAATACATATTGTTTCAGTCATAGGCTCAAAAGAAGGTGTTGAGTACATTAAAAATGTTTTTCCTAAAAATACCCATTTATGGATTGCTGCTATAGATGAAGATTTAAATAGCAAAGGGTATATACTGCCAGGTTTAGGTGACGCAGGTGATTTATCTTTCGGAATAAAACTATAAAAAATAGACTAGTAATATAACTGCAAGCAGCATATATATAAAAACTTCTTTAAACCATTTTTCATCAATTATTTGTAAATAGTTTGTGAAAATTACTGATATCGGAAAGAATAAGAAAAATAACTCTGCTCCATTTTTTAACGGCCATGGTAATACGATTACTATAGAAATAATAAAATGAAACACTAACAAATTCCATGAATTTTTAAACTCATTGTTTATCGTTGTAATTTTATAGGTTGTAGGAAAAATTGACCATATAGATAATGAACAAACTAAAGCTAAAGGCACTAATAATTTTATAGAATTAAACGCTTTGAACGAAGTACTATATTCGAATATTAAATTTTCATAGACTATATCCAAATCATTTACAGCATACATATAAGATGCATAGATTACTATGGGTGTAAAAAAACCAACAATAGGAATTAGTGCATTACGCAAAGTAAATTTATTGAAAATGGAAATCGCGAAGTAAATTAATAGTATCGTTATGGAGCTCCAAGGATAAATTATAGTGGCTATTCCTATCCAAAAAGCACTATCAAATAATTTCTTTTGGGTTTCTTTTTTTGTGCGTAAACTATATATTCTGCGATAAGCAAACAACAAAATTAAGTTTACCAATAATATCTCGAAATTTAATACCGAAAAAGGGAACATCCCTATTAATATTACAAATAAAAGTATCGGGTAAGAATTGTCTTTGGTTAAATTATTTTTTCGAACAATAAAATTAACTGTAAATAAAATAATAAGTAATAAAATGAAATAAGCCAATCGAACTGCAACAAAATAGAGTGTAACCTCTTCATTTACATTAAAAGCAACAGAAAAGATATAAATAAAAGACAACAGGCCAATTACAAATAGCGTATTTATTGGTTTTGTTTTATTAAAAAAATTGGCAATCATTACTATATTTTATACTTTTGCTTGGTAAATATAAATAAGATATGATTGCAAACAATATTTTTAGAGCTATAGGTGATTTTTGTACCGATTATGCATTTGCTGTATATGACCTGTTTAGGTTCACCGATGGATGGTGGGGTTCTAATCTCGTAAACATCACCATATTTATAATTGGCTCTCTTGCTTTTATATATTGGCTAGGCGAAATGGTAAAACACAGTAAAGACCCTAACGCTCTTTAGGACAGCATTAAAATACGCATTTTGGGCAGTAAAAATAAACTAAAACGCTTTCGCGAAAATGAAATTTTTGCTAATGTAATTCAACCAACCAGAGAAGAAATCATAGAAAAATTTCCTTTACAAGGAAAATGGGCCTCACACTTTAAAAATGACAACCCTATCATTTTAGAATTAGGTTGTGGTAAAGGAGAATATACTGTCGCGTTAGCAAAAAAAGATCCAAATTTTAACTATATCGGAATTGATATTAAAGGTGCTCGTTTTTGGCGTGGCGCTAAAACGGCCTTAGAAGAAAATTTAACTAATGTCCTTTTTTTAAGAGCACAAATAGAGCTGTTAGATTATTGCTTTGCCAAAAATGAAGTAGCTCAAATCTGGATAACTTTTCCTGACCCTCAGATAAAATATAAACGAATGAAACATCGTTTAACAAATCCTGATTTTCTAAAAAAATATCAAAAGCTACTTAAAACGGATGGTGTTGTTCATTTAAAAACTGATAGTGAATTCTTACACGGTTACACATTAGGGCTTTTACAAGAAGGTAATCATGAAATTTTGTATGCACATCACGATATCTATAAAAATCACCTCTCACCAAAAGAAGCCACATTAACACAAACATTTTACGAAAAACAGTTCTTAGAGAAAGGAAAAGCAATAACCTACGTCAAATTTCGAACTAAATATAGATTATGAGTTTCATTATTCACTTTGCTATTGGTTTTATAACTTCCTTTTTAGGAACGACACCACCAAGCATGTTGAATATGACTACTACAAAAATCACTCTTGAAAAAACAAAGAAAGAAGGTTTAAAGTTTGCGATTGGCGTTTCCATAATTGTACTTATCCAAGCTTATATTGCTGTATTATTTGCTAAATACATTCACAGTAATGAAAATTTTGAATGGTATATAAAAGTGGTTGGCATAATTATCTTTGGATTGCTATCAATCTACTTTTTTAGACAAGCAAGTGGTGAGCAAAATGAAAAAACAAAATATCAAATTAAAAACAGTTTTTTAATTGGTTTAATGTTATCTTCACTAAATATGTTTGCTATACCATTTTATTGTGGTGTAAGTAGTGCATTAAACATGCTAGGTTGGTTAGAATTTAATCAAATAAGCATTTTTTTATTTGTAATAGGATCGGCATTTGGTACCTATACTTTACTATATATTTATGCCAGTTCAGCAGTTAAAATTCAGTCTAGAGCAAGTTTATTGACGAAAAATCTAAATTATGTTTTAAGTATTTAAACAGCTATCGTTGCTATTGTTACCTTAATTAATATATTATAATGCCAACATCAAATAATTTTTTTGAAAGAGTATACGAAATTGCTCGTCAGATTCCTTATGGTAGAGTTACCTCATATGGAGCCATTGCAAAGTATTTAGGTGCAGCAAAATCTGCTAGAATGGTAGGATGGGCAATGAATGCATCTAATAAAGATGGTACTGTACCAGCGCATAGAGTTGTAAATAGAAATGGTCTTCTAACAGGCAAACATCACTTTCAGGGCACAAGTTTAATGCAACAGTTATTAGAAAACGAAGGCATTACAATTAAAGACCATAAAATAATGAATTTTGAAGCTGTTTTTTGGAATCCATCCAAATAATAAGCAAAAAATTAACAGCAATACAATATTTTTTTATATTTTTAGTTATAAATACGCTCGTTTTAAAAGGCTTGCTTTGCGTTTTTTTTCATAAATTGCGCCATTAAAAAAAGGGATTATATGAAATCGTATTATAGATTAATAATTTTTATTCTTCTAGTGTCTTTCACTAAATCGAATGCACAATTAGATTTAAGTCATGAATTCGGTGTGTTTACAGGCCCAGTTGTGTTTCAAAGTGATTATGGTGAAAGTAGCCATTTACCTAGTAGTACAGCTACTAGTTTTGGTATTGCTGGAGTACATTACTTGAGTTTCTACGGAAACAATTATAACTGGAGAAACGGTGCTAGTTTCTTTTCTGATCATTTTAAATTGCGTACTGAATTATCTTACTATTTTAATAATAGTTTTGATCATAATGATAGATTTGACGAAGTTCAAGGAACCGTCGGTGAACAGTTAAGGGCTATGAAGGGCAAAACAAAGATTTTTAATATTGGAACACAGCTAGAGTACTATTTTAAAAATTTAGAAGATTACGGTTTATTATTTAATACAGCAGATAGATTTGCCCCGTATCTTAGTGCTGGTGTACAATACAATAGTTTTAGTCCTGAATTAACAAATACTCCTAGTGGTGGATTGGATGTTAGTACTGTCGGTTCATTCATAAGAGATGGTGGTGGTACCGGCCTTAAAGGTTCATTACCAACTTTCCAGATACAGCTCTTTGGTTTTTTTGAAACACTAAATGGACATTGGGGATTAATTTTTTCAACGGCATTTTTAAATACTTCATCCGCATTCATGCTTTCGGGAAGGGTGATAAATAAGAAAAGACCTCCCTCAGGATGGGTCCAGCTTACCCCGGCAGGCATATATTTATTGAAAGAGTCGAGCATTATATCCCTTCTCCTTCTGTACATATTAATTGTATTTACCAGGTTTTTATCCAGAAGTCCACGCCTTATATACTCGGCAGCAATAAGTTGTAAAAGCACCGGCGAGCATATATCTGCAGATTGTTTTGCCATGATAAACTTATCAATCAGGACTTCATGCCCTATCAGCCAGGCTATTCTAAAGCCGGGAGCAAATATCTTCGAAAATGTAAAGAGGGTTACTAC